>Ga0315282_10004416_pt1 | contig 24544 bp, 17 predicted proteins | sample YL17G07_20_MG_FD_203693 | JGI IMG/M metagenome (GOLD analysis project Ga0315282, IMG submission 203693) | Sediment microbial communities from Yellowstone Lake, YNP, Wyoming, USA - YL17G07_20 | ecosystem: Environmental > Aquatic > Freshwater > Lake > Sediment | place: USA: Wyoming | collected... | reverse complement strand
GTACTCTTTCTGCCACCCTACTCTCCGGATCTGAACCCGATAGAAAAGTTCTTTTCCAAGCTCAAGGCGCGGCTCCGCAAAGCCGCCAAACGAGATATCGATGCCCTATGGAAGGAAATTGGGGAATCGCTCAATACGGTCTCCCCAAGCGAATGCACAAACTTCTTCGCCTCTTGTGGATATGTACGAACTTAAATCGAAACCGCTCTAGTCGTGAGCCCCCGACTAACTTCCTGTCCTCCGTTGAATGGGGGTTAAAGTCTGAGAGTGTGGTTTTCCCGTGAGGCGATGATCACTTTCTCAATTGCGCGGTAGCCCCACCCCAGGGATCAATCTCGGCCATGGGACCAAATCGACCCGCCCGGTCCTCCTTGTGCTCAGCCGTAATTGCCTGACCTATTCTTGGATAACTCCTGGCAGACTGGGAACTGTGTTCATCGCTCCCCTTGTGACCGCGAGAGACTGTGAAAATGCGGGCCGTGAGATGAATCCTCCGATCCGTCGAATCGCACGGGGCGGCAAATGAGCCACCGGTATCCGGACAGTCGACACAGAGAATCACCCCCCCTTTATTTGACAATCAAGGTGACTCCATTCTATAAAGCAGTCAGCACGCGCACGGGAAGGAACTCACACACCCCACGCTGTTTATGGCCACAGCAGTAACCGTGAATCCTCTCCCGGAGGCGAGGTATTCGCTCTAGAGAGCAGGAGGATCAACATGCGAAACCCAACAGGGTTCAGAGGGGCCGACCTGGGAACACGTTGCATGGTTTCTAGCTTTTTGTTCACTTTGTGTTGCGTTTGGGCGCCGAGGTTGCCCGGACAAACAGTTCAACAGGGTCAGCCTGCCGATCCTTTGCATCAGCTCAATAGTTCTATTGAAGCAATCGTAAAGCGGGTAGCCCCAAGTGTTGTCCAAGTGATTGTAACGGGATTCGGTCCTGTCGGGGAAGGAAATGATAGTGAGGCAAGTCTTGTCGTCGGGAGGCAGCACAGCATGGCTTCCGGGGTCATCATCGACCCGGACGGGTATATCATAACCAGCGCTCACGTGGTAAGGGGCGCGCAGCACATTGCGGTGGTCCTTCCTTCTCCGTCCCTGGACAGCTCGCCCCTGAGTTCAATTCTTAGCTCCAGAGGTCACACCTTGGAGGCCCGCACACTTGGGCTTTCCAGAGAAATCGATCTCGCTGTACTCAAGGTCGACGCGAAGGGGTTGTCCGCGCTGCCCATCGGAAATTACAGCCTGCTTCGCCAAGGCGAGCTCGTGTTTGCGTTCGGGAGCCCGGAAGGCTTTCGGAACTCCGTGACGATGGGAGTCGTCAGTGCAATCGCCCGCCAGCCCGATCCCGATAACCCCATGGTCTACATCCAAACTGATGCACTCATCAACCCGGGTAATAGCGGTGGACCGCTCGTGAATGTCGACGGTGAGCTGGTGGGCATCAATACGTTTATCCTTTCTCAGTCCGGCGGTAATGAGGGCCTGGGGTTTGCCATTCCGAGTGGCATCCTGGCAGCCGCCTACCCGCAATTGCGCAAGTACGGTCACGTGCATCGCGGGGAGATCGGCGTCAGCGTCCAAACCATTACTTCAAGCATGGCCGCAGGGTTAGGACTAGCGCGTGACCACGGCGTGATTGTGTCTGACGTAGTACCGGGTAGTCCCGCTGAAGCTGCAGGTCTCAAAATGCAGGACATCATCATAAGTATTGACGACGGGCCAGTGGACGACCTGCCAACATTTAGCCTGCGCGCCTATATGCTGAGTGCAGGAAAGAGCACAAACGTCACGATTCTTCGAGGCACCGAGAAGCTTGACTTGCAAATCCCCGTGGTTGAACATCGGCACAATGCCGACCGTCTCTTGGATCTGGTTGACCGCGAGAAAAACCTGGTCGGAAAGTTAGGGATTCTCGGCATCCAAATCGACAAGACAACCACACCTATGCTTCCGGATCTCAGGGAAGCTTCGGGAGTCATGGTCGCTGCCAAAACGGTAGGCACGAGTGCGGTGGATAACCCGCTTTCCGTTGGTGATGTGATCCACGCCTTGAACGGAACAACCGTCATCGACCTGGATTATCTCCGCACATTGCTAGAGAGCATCAAATTCAACAACCCTGTAGTCCTGCAAATCGAGCGAGAAGGAACAATGAAGTACCTTGCCTTCCGCATGGATTGATGGCGAGAAACTTCATTTTACACGTGGGGGTCACGCCAGCGGATGAATGGGGCTTCCAGTGGCACGGTGGATCCGGTTTTGTAAGGGACCACTCGTGGAGTGTAATCGCTTGCAGGCCGGGTCGCGGGGACGCTGGCGAGATAAAGGAAGGCATTTGACGAACCCACAAGTTGCTCGCCACGCTGCATGGGCTGCCGAACTGGCTCAGTGCTGTTCAGCGCGTCCGCGTAAAGCTCCACCCTCACCGCCTCAGGATCAAGCTCATTAAGATACACCTGTACCTGGAAGACGTAATGATCACCGTGCTGCTCGGTGGTGAGAGAACCGAATCGCACCCTTGACCAGTGCTTTGCCAATTCTCTCTGCCACTGGAGCAGATCGCTTCCCAGTTGACCTCCGTTTGCGGCGCGCTCGCAGTAAGCCGCAGCAGCCGGCAGGTAATGCTTCTCCGTATACTCGCGCACCACGCGGTTTGCCGAAAAAATCGGCGTCAGGTGCGCCATACTTTTGCGCATCCGAGCCACCCAGCCGGGAGGAATTCCTCTCTCATCGCGGGCGTAGAAAGCTGGAATAACCTCACGCTCCAGCAGCTCATAGAGGCTTTCAGCCTCGGCAGCGTCCCAGGCGGGATCGTCGCCATGCTCCTGGCCGTCGCCCAAGGCCCAGCCTACCTCGGGAGAATACGCTTCCGCCCACCAGCCATCGAGCTCGGAGAGATTCAGCCCGCCATTGACAAGCACTTTCATGCCGCTGGTGCCGCTGGCTTCCCACGGACGTCGGGGCGTGTTGATCCAGACATCCATCCCCTGAACCAGCCGCTCCGCCATGAGCATGTCGTAGTCACTCAGAAAGACCGCATGCGGCTGTACCTCGGGGCGGCGGACAAAGCCGACCCACTGCTGGATCATGGCTTGTCCCGCAAGATCTTGCGGGTGGGCCTTACCGGCAAGAATCAGTTGGACCGGCTGGTGTGAATTGGTCAGGATTCGAACCAGCCGCTCGGGATCGTGCAGGAGCAGGTTGGGACGCTTGTAGGTGGCGAAACGGCGGGCGAATCCAAGGGTAAGAGCGTTAGGATTGAGTATCTGCTCGGCTCGCGCGACCTGCTCGCGAGGTACACCCTGGCTGGTCAATTGCCGGTACAGCCATTTTCGGACGTAGGCAATAAGTGACCCCCGCGCTTCGGCGCGCAACTGCCAAAGCTCGGAATCGCTGACCTGATCAAAATCCCCTTCGATGTCCGTCATGGTGCCGAGCCACCGCTCTTTCCCACAGGCGGTGTGCCAGAGGCGATCCGCCTCAGCGGAATCCCAGCTAGGCGCGTGGACGCCGTTCGTGACGTGGCTGACCGGCACTTCGCGTTCCGGCCAGCGCGGAAACAAACCCTGAAAAATCCGGCGGCTTACCTCCCCGTGCAGTCGACTCACGCCATTCACCGCCCCGCTGCCGCGCATGGCCAGGTACGCCATGTTAAAAGGCTCGCCCGAGTCATTTCCATCCCGCCGGCCTAAAGCAAGCAGGTCCTGAAAAGAAATCGAGAGCCGCTCTTCCGCATAATTCTTCAGATACTTCTCCACCAATTGGGGCGCAAATCGGTCGAAGCCAGCCTCCACCGGCGTGTCGGTGGTGAACAAGTTTCCCGCGCGCGTAACCGTCAGGGCGATATCGAATGGCTGATTGTTGGCTTTCATGTAGGACCATGCCCGCTCCAGCACGGCGAAGGCGGCATGCCCTTCGTTCAAGTGGCACACTTGGGCCTCGAGGCCAAGGGTGTGTAGCAATCGAAATCCTCCGATCCCAAGCACCAACTCCTGCTTCAGCCGTAGCTCGGGGCCGCCGCCGTAAAGTTCACTGGCAATGCCGCGGTGCGAGGGAATATTCGCCGGATCATTGGTGTCCAACAAGTACAGCCTGACTCTACCCACCTCCACCTCCCAGGCGCGGAGCCAGAGCTCGAAGCCGGGGAACGCAAGCGGGACGCGCACCCACTCGCCATTGGGGTCCCGCACGGGCGCGATCGGCAACTGCCCGGGATCATTGAAGGGATAGAGCGCCTGCTGGTTCCCTTGGGCGTCAATCTCCTGCCGGAAATAGCCCTGCTGGTAAAGCAAACCTATACCGATCACCGGCACGCCCAAGTTACTTGCCGCCTTAAGCTGGTCGCCCGCCACATTGCCGAGGCCGCCCGAATAAATCGGCAGTGCTTCACTCAACATAAACTCCATGCTGAAGTAGGCAATTCTCTTGAGAGTGGTGTTAGCATGCGCCTTTTGGAACCATGCGGCTGGCCTCACCGCCGCGCGGTTCTTCTGAACGATCTCCTGCGCCAGCTTTTGAAAACCAGGATCGCTGGTCACACTCCGTAGTTTTTCCCGCGAGACCGTCTGCAAGACAAACCAGGGGTTATGTGTCAGATCCCACAGCTCAGGATCGAGCCGCTCCCAGAGCTGGTCGGCGGCATGATTCCAGGACCAGCGCAGGTTCAGAGCCACCTCGGCAAGTATGTCAGAAGTCTGGCTTGCAGAAGGCAGATCAGTGTCGACAGAGTTGTTCATACTTCGCTCCTCAGATCTATTTCTCGAAGCCCAAACTGCATTGAGAGAACCTCCTCACCGATCAATGCAAATTAAAATACGCAAAAATGCGCACCTTCACAAAATCCACCGCTATTAGATAAAACGCTACCACCAGGAGAACTCCGGCAACGAGCCTCGTGCTGACGGCTGCCATCAAGATGCCGTGAGTGGCAAACAGACTCACGAGCATAATATCAGCTGCTGAACTTACCAACATCCAGCGGCTCGGCCGAGAACTCCAAAGGTGATATCTTTCCCGGACCAAGTACACTGTCCCCTGGCCGCTGAAGACCAGCGTAATGAAGGCCAAGGTCTGCAATTGGGGTAAGGGCAAATGCAGAGCATTCCGAGCGGTGAAGAAGATGGTGAAAGAGAGCGCTAGGATCAGGGCTGCGAACGGCAGGGCCGTCATCACAAGATCACGGATCTTCCACCGTTCAGGCTTTCTGGAAAAAGAGACTCGGTCAGTAGCGATGGACATGGTAACGAAATCGTTCGTGAAAAGTAGGAGCACGACCAACAAGGGCGTGATGATCAGGTCGCCCGTGAGAATAACGCCTAAGCTCAGGAAGAATGCTACTTCGATGGTTTTAATAATCTTGTTAAGGGTGTATGTCAGCATGCGCTGGTAGATGCGCCGGCTGGTTTCCACTGCCGCCACGATATCCGTCAGTCCCGGCTTGGTCAAGACGACGCTGGCGGCTGCCTTGGCCACATCGGTGGCGTTCGACACGGCAATGCCGACCTCGGCCTGTTTCAGGGCGGGGGCGTCGTTAACCCCGTCCCCGGTCATGCCAACCACATGATGATTTCCTTGTAATGCTTGAACGAGGCGGAACTTATCTTCGGGGAAGACTCCGGCAAAAACGCGGCATTCTGAGATTGCATTCCCCAAGTCTGCGTGCATGCGCTCGGGGGAGCAGGCTGGGCCGCTGATACTCACCTGCTCAGCCACCCTTTGCGCAGTGGCAACGCCATCGCCGGTCACCATGAGGACCTGAATCCCCAGGCCGTGGAGGTTTTCTACCAAAGCACGGGAGTCATCACGCGGCGGGTCCAGCAATCCCACAAGACCGACGGGCTGCAGGTGGTCGTCTGCTCCTGCGGCGACGGCAAGGGCGCGATAGCCCTGGGCGGCAAGGTTCTCGACGTCGGCATCGAAGCCAGGTCCGTTTTTTGACAAACCGCCGATCACAGACGGCGCGCCCTTGACGATCCACAACGTTCGATCCTGCTGGCGCAGGACCGCTTCCGAGCGTTTGCTGGCAGGATCGAAGGGAATGAATTCCAGACGGTCGCTCGTCGATAAACCGATGCCTCGCTCTTGCGCGGCCTTCAGTACGGCCATATCAATGGGATCTTGCGTGGACTCGTCGCTGGCCAAGGCTGCAAACTTCAACAGATCGTCTCGGCTGTAGGGCGGGTAGGTGCGTAGATCGCCCACAGTCAACTGGTTTTTGGTGATGGTGCCAGTCTTGTCACTGGCCAGCACATCCATAGAGGCTGCTTCCTCGATGGCGGACAGGCGCGTGACCATGACTCCACGTGCAGCCAATTCCAATGTCCCTAAGGCAGAGGCCAAAGAGAAAGTCGCCGGTAAGGCGACGGGGACCGAAGCCACCAAGAGGATCAAAGCGTAGGGGAGGATTTCGTGAAGGGGAATTCCCTTGACCAGCGCGTAGATCACAAGGACGATGACGAGCGCCAGATCGAGGGCGACTAGGTATTTAACAATCCTGAATATGATCTCCTGAAGGTGGCCCGCTGTCTTGGCGGTGCGGACCAGCTCTGCGGTCTTGCCAAAGTAAGTGCGTTGGCCTGTGGCCGTCACTTCACCGGTCGCCTCACCGCGTTTTACCACCGTTCCCGCGTAAGCTCGGGCGCCGGGCCCACCTTCCACGGGGGCCGATTCTCCGGTCAGGGCTGACTGGTCCAGGAGGATTTCACCCTCGGACAGACGCACGTCAGCAGGCAGCAGGTCGCCCATCCGCAGGTGAATCACATCCCCGGGAACAAGATCCTGCGCAGGAATCAATTGCCAGCGCCCATCGCGAAGCACCCGAGCCTGCACCGAGAGGCGTTGCCGCAGTAGGTTCAAGGCACGCTGGGTACGGTTTTCCTGGACAAAGCCCAAGACGGCATTGAAAACCAGCAGAGCTCCAATGATGGCCGCCTCCGGATACTTACCCAGGGCGAACTCCAGAGCGAGCGTAACTTCAAGCATCCACGGCACGGGCGCCCAGAACTTAGAGAGCAGTGCGAGGACAGGGTGGCTGCCTTCCTGCTTCACCGCATTCGGGCCGAACCGCGTAAGCCGCTCCACAGCCTCTTTGCTGGTCAGGCCGGAGGCAACGTTCGCTGAAACAACATTCGCCATGTCCACGATGATTCTCTCACCGGAGCGTTTTTTGTCCCATGGGGAGCCCCGGCAGCCGGGATCGGTATGATGCTCCGTGCGCTAACCCGAATTTCCCTGCAACGCACATGGCCACCCTTGCCAAGCTGTGGACCTGCGACAGCTACGATGCCGCGCGGCTTGAGTGCGAAGATGCGCCACGGTCAATCGGCCGCACCTGTGCCAGTCATTCACTTATCCTTGGGTGGGTACTATCACCCTCGCCCTTATTTAGGGGTCCGACGCAGCAGTGAACGTGGTAACACGTTCTGTTGAATCCTCTTTGAAGACCTCGACGACGTTCCGATCTGTTCCCACGTCCTGCAGGCGAAACACGTACCGACCAGGCAACAGCACCGTTCCGGAGATTTTCCACGCCTCTCTAAACGTGACAACCATGATGTCAGGGAACTGGCCTGGCAACGGACGCGGAGGGTTTGGTGGGGTGGCCTGGTGTCGCCAAAGATTGGTCAAACGTCGTTTCAAGAGACTCATTTTCTTTTCCTCCTTTTGTATGTAATCGAGGGTTATCTCTATTCATTTGCACCGCTGTCCGCCCCATCCTCCGCCACGGGTTGGCTACTTTTGCTCTGGCGGGTACTGCTTGAACATTTTCTTGACCGAGTTGAGAGTCTGTTTTTCATCTCCTTTTTGGGTGTTGGAGATGCTGTCGACCGTTGCCTGGCCGCGCCAGACGAGCTCCTTTTTCTTCGCATCCACGAGGTCTACCGCAAGGATTCCCATCATGCGAGGTCGTGCCTCGGTTTGGGAGATATCCGGGCCGAGGTCACCCCAAGGTCCCCAGCCGCCCCAGCCTCCCCAAAAGCCCCAGGGGCCTCCGCCCCAGCCGAATCCGTCGTCAGTGGTCGTGGAATCCATCACTTCTTGCGAAACCACGTGGTAATAAATGTACAGGTCAGGATTCTGGTCTGCCTTTACCCTACGGAGGCCCTTCTGGGCAAGTTCCGCATCAACGTCCTTCACAACCCACTGTCGATAAAAGTGGGCCCCTTGATTCTTGCTGGGTTTCCATGCGTAGGTGCGATAGTCTGCAAAAGCAGCGCTGGTTTGCCAGTTGACCTTGACCGTTTGCGCGATTGCGCTGGTCGCAAACAGAAGAAAACATCCACTAAGAATCACACCCAACTTCTTTCTCATTTCTCCATCGCTCCTTTAGATTTAGGTTCCCCTTCACAACGAATGAGGCTGCGGTGATCTTTTCCGCTACAGAAGCTTGGCCCCCGGAGGGTTCCTGGGGTAGTGCTGAGCATAGGGTAGCCACCCCAGGAACCTCGGCCTTTCAGGAGTTGCCCTTGAGCCCCAGTGTTTGCTTGAGTTGGCGCACTTCGTGGCGTGCATTCGCGTATCGCTCAAAGTCTCCAGTAGCCCGGGCAATCTGGCTCGCCCGATCATAGATATCGCGCGTTAAGCCTGGCAGGTTTGAGAAATAGGGATGCCCCTGATTGTTGTTCAGCGAGACCATAGCCGCCTGTGTCGTGTCGGTCAGATTCAATACGCTGGGCGCAATGCGCTCAATTGCCTTCTGCTGCCACGGCGAAGCCTCTGCCTGATTTTCACGCAACTGGGAAAGCAGTTTGTCCATTTCGTTCACTCGATCGCATACACGTTCCAATAAGTCGCCTTCCGACTCCCAGTCGCTGGAGGGGTCACCCACGCGCAATCGGAGTTGATCAGCACTATCCTGAACGCTGAGGGCGTCCATCTGGACTTGCCGCAGGAGGTTCGAGGCATTGATTGGCATGGCCCCTTTACTCGGCTCCGTCGCGCCCGGCTGACTCGCCCTTGGAGATGCCGGCAGCGCCGCCGGAGCAACACAAAGCGTTGCAGCGAGCAAGACACCTTTAGACAATAAGTTGATCCGCATAGCTGTTTTCTCCTTCTCGTCCGTTCACCTCACGGACTGTCGATCTGAGACCCGTCTTTTCTGGTCTCATGGTTAATTTGATGCATAACATGCACATTATGGTTGCTAAACTTCAATATGTAACCTTTCTTGGACATACCTCAACTTGCCGCTCCGAATCAGCGAATGCTCCGCGCATTTCAACCGTACCAAGGGTGTCCCCTCGTCCTCAATCGGGAGAGTTGGCGATCGGCAGCGAGAAGAATCCCCCGCCCCCGCCCTGCTGCTCAAGCCGGCTCTTCAAGGTCTTCTGCAATACTCCTACATGGCGACCGGGCTGGCGATGCAAACGGGGACGCCATCTTCGCCTGCCGCTGTGACCTAGGCCGATGCCGAACGAGTCCGGAGGTACTTCCTAACCAGTTGCCCTATCTCTGAAGGAGGTAAGGGCTTTTCCATGTAATCAAGGGCTCCTGATTGCATCGCCTCGATATAGCAGGGCATCTCGATAGCGCGCGTCAGAACGAGAACGGGCGCCCAGCGATTCCTTTCAATCGCTCGCGCCAACACCAAACGTCCCTCGAAGCTCGGGCTCCCCTGGCTTACCACAATGAGATCGAAATCCTCGCGCTCAACGCAGGCCGCGCCGTCCGTGTACGAGGGAATGGAGCGCACCTGATAGCCTTGGTCGTAAAGAAAAGCGGAATAGCGCCACAGGTCGTCCAAGTCTTCATCAACCAAAAGTACCCTCGGTTTGAGCGACCCCGGCAGTTGTTTCGTCTTTCTGGCATCAATGTCGCGTCGTTGCATAAGTCCCTCCCAGACTTTCCTGATTGTAATTGCTCATACTTCGATGAGCCTCTGGACCTTCCCTTCCGGACAGAAAAAGCCGGTTAAGAAGGTTTCGTTCCACCCTGCCTGATTAGCCGCATGACCCAGCGAAACTTGAATGTCGGGAGCGCCTGCTTCTGCGGCGCGATTGTTCGGGGGCGTGTCGCAGCCGATTGCTCACCCCTCTTCCCAGTTGTTTGGATTCTCCCCCACGGAGCAGTTGGCGCAGCCAAACTCGGGCCTTGAACAGTTGCGACTTGGACGTGCCTATTGATAAGCCGAGTAATCGGGCAATCTCGCGGTGCCCGTACCCTTCAATATAGTGCAGGAGGAACACCTGTCTGTACCCTGCGGGCATCTGTGAAAAAGCACGCTCCAAATTCAGCCGGTCGATCGCTGCGGTCAACGCCCTGTCAGGGGCACCCAAAACTTGGTGCAGCCTGAAGATTCCCTCCTTCAACTCGGTGACCTCTTCGAGCGAGGTCGTGATGAGCGACTTCCTCCGAAGGTGCATCAGCACGACGTTGACCGCAACCCGGTACAACCATGTGGAAAAAGTAGATTCACCACGGAAGGAATCTATCTTGCGAAACAACTGGAGAAACACCTCTTGTGTGAGGTCTTCCGCCTCCGCCTCGTTTCCGACCATGTGGAGGCACTTGGCATATACGCGCCTGCTGTACATTTGGTAAGCGCGCTCGAAATCAATGGCCGAACCCAATTGGCCCGGTTTTGTGAATCGGTCCACTCGTGGAGCAGGCTTCCTTGCCGGTTGCGAAGGACAACTGATCTCGGTCACGTCCGTTCCCCTGTCTGTGGGGTTGGCCGTGCGAACCACTGACGCTCGACTATTGCGCGGGGTCGGATCGACTACCGAGCGCCAGTCGGTTGGAGCGTTCCAACCTTCCCACGCACCGGGAAACTCCGAAGGGACCGCCTCACCTACTCCCCAGTGCGCTGCCGGCGGAGTGGCTGGTGGGCCGGATAGAGGGCCCGCGCCAACAATTACTTCACCCATACGGCATTCCATGGCATCCCCTGCAATCTGTGTTTCCGAATTTGCGTTCAAAGGATTGTCCTCCATCAGCATGATTTCTGGCTTCTTAAGACCTGTCTCCAGGTCCTTGGTCCTGGCTTGCCGTCGAACGAAAGGGTGAGGAAAGCGATCCCTCGTGCGTAACCCCCTCCAGGACCTCCTCGCAGCTCTTATCGAGCTCTGCGCGAGGCGAAAATCCACACTGCCGGAATTGGCGGCGGGGTGACCGGAGTTGCCCGGCGCTTGCCCGTCGGGGCGTGTGCAGTTGCCGCCCAACATGCACCCCGCCATTCCGTTTCAAAGCCGCGCCTCAGACTTGCTTGCTCCCCCGTTCGCGGGAGCCCTCGGCACCACTGATCTCCGCAACCGGTGGTCATGCCCAGAGGAGCTGTTGGCAGGCGGTTCTCCACTGTTACTCACGCTGTATCCCGGCCGCAGGCGCACGCTTTCTCTGGCCTCGGTGCCCAACCTGTTCTCCGTAGCTTGTTGGCACTCAAGACACAGAGCGGCCCAGGGCAAGGCGGCCAGACGCTTGAGGGAGATCGCCATCTGACACACCAGGCACACGCCATATTTCCCCCCCGCGATTCGTTCCAGCGCTTCTGTCACCTGGCAAAGGAGGGCTGCCTTGCGGTTAAGCGCATCCACTGCCATGTGCCGCTGAACCTCCAAGCTCGTCTCCTCCATCCAATCCGGCACTCGCTGAACGACGATGCCTTGAGTATCGTGGTGACTTGACAGGAGCTCCGCCCGCTTTGCTTCGAGCATCCGCCTGTAGCCTTTAATGTTCGTTTTGTTCATAGGTTTCACCCTTTTCCGAGGTTGTGTTCCACGCTGTGGCTGACGTCCCCAGGCCCGAACACCGCAGTGGCCGAGTCTGCCCGGCCGCTACACTCACAGGTCCGCGTCGCAGTTTCCATTTCATCAAGAGTTGACTCTTGCCTTTCCCCAAACGTCGTCCGGAATGGCTAGCTAACTAGGTCGAACGCCTTCCCCAACGACCGCATGAAGCAGGCTTGGAAGCGTGGCTGCGCTGACCAACCAGTGAACGGGCCCTGGAGCCGTCGCTTACTTCGTTGAGCGAGCCCCGCCGTTGTTCTGTCCGAAGAAGACCTTGTCCCTCCAGCCATGCAGGTCCATCTCCGTTATCACTTGGGTGTTGGCACCCCTGGTATCGAAGAAGATTTTGGTTTCGTTGATCTTCTTAGCCTGGTCAACCAGCTTCGCGGGCACCTGGGCAACAAGTTTACCGTCCTGATAGAATCCTATTTCGGGTGCCGTCGAGTTATTGTTTAAAACCACCTGGTATTCCCCGGACTGCAAAGTTGGCCCGCCTGGGATTCGCGCCGTTTGGTCAATCTCGACGGTCGCTGACTTTTTTGAAGAACGGCCAAAGTCGAGGCTCGGAAACTTCGCGAATGCCATACTGGCTGCAACCAGAATCCAGGCCGCCGCCAGCATTGATTTGTTCACCATATCTTTTTTCATTTCTTCGGTCCCTCCTTTAGGACCCATTGTTCGGCCAGCCGGCTGAACGTGACTTGCTTTCAGATCAGCTAGAACGAACCTGCACTCCGACCTTAATGCAAAGGAAAGACTCAAACCATACCAACTGATTGCTAATTTCAACTGGGAACCCTAGTAGCTCTGGTCCGGCCTCGCTGGTAGTGGGACATCGTGAAACCCGCCCATCCTGCGCAGCCTTTCCGGAAGGCCGTGGAACTTGGCCGGGACTTGGGGCGCTGATACGCCGGGTGTTGCCGACAACGTTAACTCCATGCGGAACAGCTACCGGCTTTTTGCTCTCGCAATACCATCTGTCGGGTATTTCTTCCAGTGGGGTTCTGCTGCTACCCTCAGGAAGGTCGGCGTAGGGAAGTTTGATTTTGAAGATACGCCCGACAAGGCCAGTCTGTGGAAGGAGCGACTTCAAGTGCTTAGGGGCCAGCCACCGTGCTTTCCATCGAACAACGGAACCATTCCCCGCGGCACTGTCACTCACCCAGCCGCAAGTGGCGGTCCTATAGTAGTCATGCAGCAAGCCATACATTCACTCTTGGCGAGGGTCCCCGTCTTCCTCCGCAGGAAGAAGGGCAGTACCGCCGGGCCATGGTTGTCGCCCGCGGGCCGTTCATCGCTGGGCCCCATTACCGTGGTTGGGCTTGTTACCAGCGATGAGGACCGCCGACTGCTCGCCAGCATATGCAGCCGAAACCGATGGCATCTGCTTTTCGCGGACACGTGCGAAGAGGCCCGGACTGCGTTGGATAAACTCAAGGCGCCGGTGATCCTGTGTGACCGCGACCTGCCCGGCAGAGGATGGCGGGAGACGGTGGAGGATTTGGCGTTGTCTCCCTACCGCGCTTGTATCATTCTGGTTTCCGCGGTGGTTGACACCTACTTATGGAACGAGGTGGTGCGCACGGGCGGGTACGATGTCTTGTCCAAACCACTTCGCGAAGATGATGTGGTTCGCGCGGTCAGGCTGGCGTGGTCATACTGGAACAGCGCCACAAGAACAGCGGCCGTTCCAGGCAAGTAGCGCTGAGCTTTAGCTCAGCACGTGCCGACCCCGCCCTGCGGGGTCGGGACTACCATGTTTTTCATCAACCTGCTAAGAGATTATGCCCTTCCGTACGGCGTACAGGATCAACTCTGCAACGCTGTGCAGATTGAGCTTGTCTTGAAGGTTTCTGCGGTGCGTCTCCACCGTGTAAAGGCTGAGGTTAAGTAATGTTGCAATGTCTTTGTTCGACTTGCCCTCCGCCAACATTTGCAGGATCTCTCGCTCCCGTGAGGTTAGCAGCTCATAGCTATCTTCGGCTCCTCGTTTTCTCATCTCCCGCACATAATCTTCAACCAGGATCTTGCTGATTTCAGGACTGAAGAACGCCTTTCCTTCACTCACAGCCTTGATTGCCTCAATGAGGTCATTTTCCGCGGAATCCTTCAATAGATAGCCTTTTGCTCCTACCTTGAGCGCCCGCAAGACGTAGCCCTCGTCCGAGTGCATGCTCAGAATTACAATCGCCGCATGCGGGAGCAAAGCTCTGATGCGTTGGGCGGCCTCGATGCCGCTCATGTTTGGCATGGCGATATCCAGAACGACGATATCAGGTTTGGTTGCCTCCGCCCGCTCCACGGCCTGTCGGCCGTCTGCGGCTTCACCCACCACCTCGAATCCCGGTTGCCTCTCTAGCAGCAGCCGCAAACCTCGGCGCATGATGTTGTGATCATCAGCTAATAGAATCCGAATCTTTTTCATTTCGACGCGTGTCTCGGCTCCCTTCGTTATTACTGAACGGCAATTCTATCGCCACAATCGTTCCGCTTCCCACCGCGGAATGTATCTCGCATTTGCCTCCTAACCTAGCCACTCGCTCCTCAATTCCGAGTAGCCCCAGTCCCTTCGTCTGCCGGACATCGAAACCCTGACCATCGTCCTGGATGGAAAGTGCCAGCCGGCTCGGTTCCTGCTGGACTCTGATGTGGACCCTGGTGGCGCGAGCGTGACGGGAACAATTGTGCAGCGCTTCCTGGACTACACGGTAGATGCAGGTCTTGTACTCGTCCGGGAGATCATCCGACGCAAGCTCAGCCGCGACGCTCACCTCCATGGAGGTCTGCTTGGATACTTCACGGGCCTGCCATTGCAGAGCCGGAACAAGACCAAGATCATCCAGCATGGACGGTCGCAGAAGCAGGGCCATATTTCGAACCACTCGCACCGAGTTTTCTACCAGGCTCTTGACTGTTTCGACATGTCCCCGCGACTGTTCATCGGTTTGTATCGCCGATTCTGCCGACAAATTACGCAGTTCCACCAGAACTGCCGACAAGGCTTGGCCCACTTCATCGTGGAGCTCGCGGGAGAGAACCCGCCGCTCGTTCTCTTGCGCCTGCACCAGCCGGGCGGAGAGCTCCTCGAGCTGCCTGCGCGCTTCAACAACCTCCTGATACTGAGCTTGCGCTCGGGCTTCCAATCCCAGAATCTTCCACGTGCTGAATGCTGCCATCCCCGATCCCAGGAGAAGGGTTGCCAGGAGAATCATCGCCAGCCGGCTCTGGAACTCCGATAAGAGGTAGTCCACCCGGTGGTTGCCGGCATTCAATTGCTGCTCGTTGATGTTCGCGATTCGGCCCGCGATGGCCAGCATTGCCGCGCGGCGAGGGAAGACCTGATCCCGGAGGAAAGCGTATCCCTCGCGTCGGCGCTGGCTGCTGTCCCATTTGAAGATGGGGCCGAGCATCTGCCAGTAATTGGAAAGCTCCGCTGACAGCTCGGTGTAGTATTTGGTCTGGTCCGGCTCGAGTTGGCGGCCGAACGATTCCAGTGCGGACTCCATTTGACGGCGTGCTTCTTCCAGGCTTGCTCGGTAGGTCTCTGCACGAGCGGGCTCGGGCTCCAGCAAATAGTCGCGAACGTAGCTTCCGGAAAGGTAAAGCTGGGATCGTATCTCATTAAGCGCATGATTCTGCAAAAGGAACTGCCTTCGAATCTGGTTTTCGTTCCGTCTGATCTGTTGGAGAACCCGTATGCCGTCGATCCCCGCAAAAGCCATGATGGCCAGGAGGCCGCCAAAACCGGCCCCAAGCGCAAAACGGGTACTCAACAGGAGTCGATCTGAACCGCGTGCGTCAACACCGCTCATCACTCCCTCCCAAGTGTGGGCCGCGTGCGAGAGAGGCCACCGGCATTCTCGCTTGCTGCCAGAGGCAATGTCCAGATTGGCACCTTACAGACTAAACCCGAGGGGGGGCCGATGGAAAGAGCAGAATGGTTGTTTGAGCCCTTGTACCGGTCAACTGAATTGCCTTTCCGTGTGGCAACCCTCAGCATCGAGAGGGAGACGCTTCAGAGTTGAATGAGGGGCATGCTATCCGAATCTACTTCGTGAAGTCTGCGGCTTCTTCTGGAAATCGAAGATTTCGAGCCGCAGATTTGCCTAACAACCCGGCGCCACCTGCTGTGGTGAACGGCAGTTGCCCGGGGCCAAAATAACGCCGAGACAGCGCCGTTAGACAGGCATAACATAAAATACTATAATGCCTTTCCTGGCAAATCTACGAACCCCGGAGTCGATGCGCCAGCCCCCTTTCGCTTCAGGCCTGCGCCGCGAGGCTCTCGTGGGTCCGAAGGCTAAATCAGCGTCGGCCCCCAAAACCACCGTGGAAGCCGCCCATGGAGCCACCACCGCGGAAGCCTCCCATGGAACCACCGCGGAAACCACCCATCCGCATTCCCATGCGACCGCCCGCCATGGTTCGCGGTAGAGCGCGGAATCCGGCTGATCCCGGCGCGGGCTTATGTGCAAGCGGCGGGAAGCTCCCACTGCCGTGCCCTCCGGCGGCCTGATAATGGTAGTAGCCACCGTAGCCACTCCTGTAGCCATAGTAGGGAGCCCATCCGACACACCACGGCGAGAAGAATCCCCCGAAGGGACCCCACATCATTCCCATTCCTGGCATGAAAGCAAAGTCCCACCAGAACGGGTCCCAATACCAACCGGGCCCCCACCATCCGCCGTCCATCATGAGGGCGTTGGCGGTTTCAACATTCGATTCGGAGGCATACTCGCCTCTCAACTTGCTCCAACGGTATAGGGGATCGTCCTCGATCTGGTCCTTGTTGTACTTCTGCTGGGCCAGGGGTTGCGCCTCCGCCAGCAGGGTTTCGTGCCCTTTCTTGAGCTTGACCTCCCGATCTCCTTCGAACGTTACAGCTTTGCCATCCAGGACTTTCACAGAAGGAGGGTTGGCGTTGAAATCGTACAATCCCTGCTTTTCAATTCTGGTCGTTGCGCCGTCCACCACGACGCTGAGGTTGTTTTCCTTGAACAGTTCATCCACTTCCAGCATGGCGGAACCGTTTGTTAGTTGCACCTGGGTATCCGCCAGCCCCGGCGAGATCATCTTCACTTCGCTGTTGTGGCCGACCCGCAGGAACACACCCGGCGTCAGCAGCATTTCGGCATTGCCGTTACGGGTGTCCAACACGTGGTTGAGTTCGAGGTACGTTGTACCCACTGACTTCGGTGATTGTTTTTGGCCCTGTACCGAGACTTGGCCTTCGACGTAATTCAACGTCCCGGGCGGGGGGTTGCTGTTCGACGTGTTCGACGTGCCCGCCACGCCGATCGCTGCCGCGACGAGAAGGCCCAACGTCGCCTGCCAGATTTGTCTCCATGTTCCCATCATGGTTTATCTCTCCTCTTACACTTTATTTGATGCAAATGGGTTGCATGACGCGACGTCGCAAATGATTAGCACGCCAAGTCATTGAGAGCGCTTGAGCTGTCCGTTTCGAGGCTTGCTCGGTATGTTTCTGCGCGACCGGGCTCCGGCTCCAGCAAGTAGTCCCGAACGTAGGTTCCGGAAAGGTGAAGGTGGGATCGTAGGAAAGAAGTTGAGTCAGTTCGTTAGTCGGTTGACCCCGTCGAATGCCGCATTCTTATAACCCTCGGCTAGCGTGGGATAGTTAAACACGTTGCGGATGAAGTAATTGATCTGCCCCCCAAACGTCAACACTGCCTGACCGATATGCACAAGTTCACTCGCGCTCTCTCCGATGATGTGCACGCCCAGAAGTTCGCGCGAGTCGCGGTGGAAGAGTAATTTTAGCATGCCGATGTTGTCACCCATGATTTGGCCACGGGGGATCTCACCATACGCAGCTTTCCCGACTTCGTAAGGAACATTTTGCTGTGTGAGTTCCTCCTCGTTTTTGCCGACGTAGGAAATTTCGGGAATGGTGTAAATGCCGTAGGGAAACAGCGACGGTGCGCTTTGGGTTTCGATTCCAAAGGCGTGGCACGCCGCCAGGCGGCCCTGCTCCATGGAAGTTGAGGCGAGACTGGGAAAGCCGATGATGTCTCCGGCGGCGTGAATATGAGGCACCTCAGTTTGATAGGTGGAATTAACCTTGAGACGGCCTCGGTTATCGGATTGGAGGCCCGCCGCCGGTAGGTTAAGCTCTGCCGTTGCGCCCGTTCTGCCAATGCTGTACAGCGCTTTCTCCGCAACGATCTGCTTGCCACTGGCAAGGCGAATCCGTACATGCACGCCCGAGCCGTTTTCCACACGCTCGATCCCAGTAACTGTTTCCCCCAGCCACAAGGTCATGCGCCTCTGCCGTAAGTGGTAGTCCAGTGCCTCCACGACCTCATGATCCACGAATGGCAGCAGGCGAGCTAGACGGTCTATCAAGGTCACTCGGATGCCCAAAGTCGCAAAAATACTTGCGTACTCGCATCCGATGACTCCGGCGCCGACTACGGCCAACGTCCGCGGAAGGCGCTTGAGGCCCAAGACATCATCACTTACAAAAATATTCTGGCCGTCAAACGGGATATGCGGGTCACGAGTGGCCTCCGTGCCTGTCGCAATTACGATCTGTGCAGCGGTCACGAGCTTTTCGCCCGATCCATCCACCAGCATAAGCCGGATTGTGTGGGGGTCTGCAAACGAGGCTTTGGCATTGAAGACTACTACTCCGTTGCGAAGCAACTGGTGGCGAATGACATCGATCTCATGACGAACCACATGTTCCACTCGGAGCAGAAGATCTTCAATCGTGATGTTTTGTTTGACCGCGTAGGATTCACCGTAGATTCCACGCAGCCGGTATCCTGTGAGGTAGAGCACAGCCTCACGAAGTGTTTTGCTAGGAATAGTCCCTGTGTTTATGCAAACACCGCCCAAAACAGCCCTGCGTTCAACCAGGGCCGTCTTCTTGCCCAGTTTTGCAGCTTGGATAGCAGCGCGCTGCCCTGCCGGACCTGAGCCGATCACGAGCAAGTCGTAATCAAAGGAATCCATCGGTCCAACATTAGATGCTCACAAACTGCCAGAAGTATGTCCGGCCTTTCATCTGGGGAAAAGAGCCCCGCTGAGTGTTATTTCCCGGTACAGGCGGAGTGAAGCAGGAATGCATGGAGAGCGCCCATTCCCGGGACAACGCGTATCGCCGGGTCAAACAGCGCATTGCAGGGGTTGTGAGAAGCCACTGGCATCGGTTGTCTCAAGGTAAAGTTGCAGTCTCAGGCCTCATTCTAAGTTCCCCAACCTGCTCCAATGGCACTAATGGCATAGCGAGAAAACGTTATCTGGGCAACATAAAAACACTACTATTCATCGATTGACATGCGGCATGCACCATTATGACATTTGGCATCGACATGAGGAGAGTACGGCTGTTAGGGTGCACATCGGGTGTCGGTGTGTCTTGAGTCCAGGAATACTCTGATGGGAATCACTAGATGCCGTTTCGGTTATGGGTCAGACCGATCAATTGAGCCGCAGACAAACCAGCCCACCGCTGTCCCCCTGACTATCCGGCCTCAAGAGATGATGCTTCACCCAAGAAATGTTGCACTCGTATGTGCTGCAATTCTCATATCGACGACTGCCGTTCTCACGTTCGCCTCACAGCCAGCCCAATCATTGGAAGGCGCGGGCAATGCGGAAATACTGTTTGTGCAGGCGCCATCCGTGAAAGCAGGCAGACTGCCTGACAGGTTCCCCCAGGGCAGCAGAATTGTTCTCCTCAGCAGAGGGAGCAGCACTCCAAAAAACCTCACACCAAGTTTCTTCGCCGCGGCAGATCCGCGCATTTCCTTCGACGGTTCGAGAGTGCTATTTGCCGGGAAAAAGGAAAACGCCGCGGCGTGGCAGATTTGGGAGATGCACGCCGATGGCGCCGAACTGCGCCAAGTAACCCACTGCAATGGGGATTGCCTGTCTCCAGCTTACCTTCCACATGATCACATCGCATTTACTGGCGAGGTCGTAGGCGCGGGCGGAATTCGGACCTATCAAATCTTCGTAAGCAAGAGTGACGGGAGCGATGTAGGACCCATCACCTTCGGACCGGGTAACTTCGAACTCGAGACTGTCCTCAAGAGCGGATTGATCCTGGTTTCAGCCAGTTCACCCTTGAAGGGGCAGGATGAGGCTGAGAACTCCCGAAATCTTTACACAGTCCGGATCGACGGCAGCGGGCTTGCGTCGTTGCGTTGCGATCACCAGCATGCGTCACTCCGGAGCCAAGCCGAAGAGATCGATGACGGCTCCGTCGTCTTCGTTAAAAACATGTCACGCAACTCTGATGCCGGTGGTGAATTAGCTGAAGTCACGCGTGGATCCGTACACAATTCAATCCTGAATCTACCGAACGTAGTGACATGGTCACCGAGACGGCTCGAAACGGAAAAACTAATAGTGGCGCGGCGAGTGCAGACTTCGGGCTCGGCGGGGAAATTTGATTTATACTCGTTTGATTCCGCAGAGGGGAAATTCCTCAGCCCGATCTATAAGGATCCGAAACTCTCCAGTATAGAGGCCGTTCCGGTAGCCGCACATCCAGTTCCACGCTGGTATTGGAGCACGCTAAATTTTGAGGCAAAGGCGGGCTATTTTATCTGTCTGGACGCCTCGCTGAGTGACAACGCGCCCAAGGGCCGCATTTCGGTCCCGCCCTCCAGGGTCCGCGTGAAAGCCCTTGACTTGGCGACGCAAAAGGAAAGCCTCCTGGGCGAAGCGTCTGTCGAGCGCGACGGATCCTTCTATATCGCGGTGCCACCGGACCGCCCGGTGCGGTTCGAACTGCTGGATACAAACGGGAAGGTACTTCGCGCTCAGCAAAGCTGGATCTGGGCGCGTCCGGGCGATGAGCATGGCTGCGTGGGCTGCCACGAAGACCGCGCCGTGGCTCCCGAGAACCGCTGGCCGCTCGCTCTGCGGCGCTTTGACACGCCCACCTGCCTCGGTGTTCAGGCGCCGCTCGAAGCAGCGCACTGAGTCGCTGGGGCGGGTTTCAAATCACCTTGCGACCCGAAATGGGGAATCGAGAATGAAAGTTCCGGCACGCCAAATCACGATCATGCTTGCGGCGACGGTCATGCTGGCCGTGGGGTTGAGAGTCACAGCTCAGGACCCGGCGCGAACAACGCCGACCCACATGTCGAGTCCCCAGCACACTGCCGCTGCGGCGAATTCAAGGCGGGATCCCGCCCCGCAGAACGGAGCTCCATCCGCCCTGCCCACCTTTGAAGATGTCACCGAGAAATCCGGTATCAATTTCCGGCACTCCTTTGGGGAGCAGAAGCTGAGCTCCATCATGGAGGCCACCGGTTCCGGTTGCGCCTGGATCGACTACAACAATGACGGCCTCTTGGACCTTTACGTGGTGAGCGGACGCTACGTTGATGGTGCGACTAAGTTCTCGAAACCCGACGGCGTGGATGCCACGAACCACCTTTACCGCAATAACGGGGACGGGACATTTACCGATGTCACTGCCCAAGCGGGAGTAGGCGGCAAAGGCTTCGGCATGGGCGTGACGGTGGGCGACTACGACAACGACGGCTACGAAGACATCTACGTCAGCAACTGGAATTCCTCCATCCTCTACCACAACAACGGGAATGGAACGTTTACTGACGTAACGGCGAAAGCTGGGGTCGAGAATCCCCACTTTGGAACCGGCGCAGCCTGGCTCGATTACGACCGCGACGGTAAATTGGACCTCTTCGTGGGGAATTACCTGAAATTCGATCCCAACGCCAAAAGGGAGTATTTCACTGCTGAGGGTTTCCCCGGCCCCCTCGACTACGAAGGTGACGCTAACCGCCTCTTCCACAACAACGGTGACGGGACGTTTACCGACGTGTCCCACAAGGCGGGCATTGATAACCCGTTGGGACGGGCCATGGGTTTGACGGTGGGTGACTTCGACAACGACGGCTGGCCGGACGTCTACATTGCCAACGACACCATGGACAGCTACTTCTACCACAACAACCACGACGGAACGTTTACGAACATCGCTCAGGATGTGAACGTAGCATTTGGCGCCAACGGCGAGGCTACCTCCGCCATGAACCCCATCTTCGGCGATTACGACAATGACGGCTGGCAGGACATCTTCGTTTCCGACATGCGTTACCACCGCCTTTTTCATAACCCCGGCCCGAAGGGCTTCTGGTTGGACACGACCGTTGAGGCGGGCGTAGCTCAAGTCTCCGGCCAGTACGTTGCCTGGGGGGACGGCTACTTCGATTTCGACAACGACGGTTGGAAGGACCTGTTTATCGTGAATGGCGGCCTGCACTGGCTGATTCCCATGGAAGACTCCCTGCTGCGCAACAACGGGGATTCTACGTTCACCGATGTGTCTTCCGAGGTGGGCGGCAGCTACTTCAAGGTTAAGAAAGTTGGGCGCGGCGCCTGCTTCGCTGATTACGACAATGATGGGTACATTGATGGCTTCATCATGGTTTTGGGCGGCAAAGGAATCCTGCTCCACAACAATCCCCCACCCGTGGGAATGCGCAATCACTGGCTGACACTCAAACTGATCGGGACGAAGAGCAACCGCGATGGTTTCGGGGCCCGCCTGGAGGCTATCGCCGGAGACCTTCACCAGTACATCGAGGCAACCTCAGAGAACGGGTATCTCTCCCAGGGTGACCCGCGCCCGCATTTTGGCCTGGGCAAACACACCGAAGTGGACAAGCTCGTCATCCACTGGCCAAGCGGAATCGACCAGGAGATTGACCACGTCAAGGCGGATCAGTTCCTGACCGTCAAAGAACCCTCCGAAACAGCCGGAGATGCGGGAGGAAAGGCGCGATGAACAGCGATCGCTCAAACCACGCGACGAGCCGATACCGCGGTCATTCTGCGTGCAGAAAAGAACCTCCTAAGGGCTTTGCTTCACGCATCATGATAGAGACAGCACTTCGCCGCCTCGTGGTTTTTGGGGCCTTCGCCCTGCTGGCGCACTCCGTGGCCAGTCGTGGTCCCTATCCCTATGCAGCGACCCCTGCCCCGCAGCAAGTAAAGACTAGCGAGCCGGAATACCTGACGCCCGTGGAGCTCAAGTTTTCACCGGACGGTCAGCGAATTTACGTCGTGTGTGAGGGTAACGACTCGGTGCTGGCCATTGATACGCGCACACAACGAGTCGTGGCGCATGTGAAGGTTGGCAGCAAACCGAGAGGGGTTGCGGTTTCTCCGGATGGAAAGACTCTTTACGTATCGAATTCCTGGAGCGACACGGTCAACGAAATTGACGCCGGATCGTTCCAGGTCCGCCGCACACTTAAACCCGGTTGGGGACCGGTTGGGCTCACCACCGACCGGAGTGGAAAGTTCCTGTACGTCGCTAACAGCGTCGGCAACGACGTTTCGCTTTTTGACCTCACTACGGGCGCAGAGACCAAGCGCTTCATGACCCAACGGTATCCCGAACAGATTCTCCTCTCACGAGATGGACGCCGCGTGTGTGTGTCAAACGTCCTGCCGCACTTCGGTCCTTACGATAAGCCACCTGTCTCCGAATTGCTGGTCATCGACGCGGTGAAGCAGATCATCCAAGAACGCATTCTCGTTCCCGGGGCCATTGAACTGCGGCACATTGCGGAGGCACCGAAACCGCTGGGCAGTTACCTCCTGGTTCCGGAGATGAGGCCCAACAACCTCGGCCCCCTTATCGGCGTGGCACAAGGCTGGGTAATGACCCATGGGATGGCAGTAGTTCGACCCGCGCTTGCAGCTCGAGCCGAGGCGGCCCACTCGAAGGTTACCCAAGTGCTGCTCGACGACATTGACTACTATTTCGCCGGGGAAAATGGCGCCGCCTTCACACCGGACGGCCACTACGCACTGGTGACCGCGTCGGAAGCCAACACGCTCACGATTATCGACACGGCGAGGTTGGCGCGGCGTCTTTGCCAGGTTCCGAGCGAAGAACTTCCCAATCGGCTCGATTCCGCGCAGGCGTTCGTCGTCCGCCGACTCGAAACCGGATACAACCCGCAGGCCGTGGTGGTTTCGCCGGATGGCCGGCGGGCGTACATAGCCAACCGGCTGGAAGATACCCTGACCGTTGTCGATCTCGCGAAGCTTCAAATTGCCTCGACGGTCGATCTTGGCGGACCAAAAGAACTGACCGCTCTGCGCAGGGGCGAACGGGTTTTCAATGCTGCCAAATATTCCTTCCAGGGCCAGTTTGCCTGCGCCACCTGCCACCCCAACAGCCATTTGGATGGTCTTGCTTGGAATCTTGAGACTCCACAACTGGGGCGCGACCGCGTGGCCAACCGCACTTTGCGTGGCATTCGCGATACCGCACCCTATAAGTGGAACGGGCATAACCCGGACTTGGCCACCCAGTGCGGCCCCCGCATCGACAAGTTCCTGTTCCGTTCCGAAGGCTTCAACACGCATGAACTTGAAGACCTGATTACATACCTGAACCAGATTCCTCTCCCCCCCAATCGGCATCTTGCGGCGGACGCTCAGCTCACAGAGGCGCAGGAGCGCGGGAAGGCCATCTTCTACCGGACACACAAGAACGACGGCTCGCCGATTCCGGTCTATAACCAGTGCGCCACCTGCCATCCTGCGGATTCTCACTATACCAGCCGCACAAGCTTCGACGTCGGGTCGGCAAACAAGTACGATACGATTAAGTCCTTTGATACTCCTCAACTGGATCGCGTCTACGAAGATGGCCCCTACCTGCACAACGGCGAAGCGCTGACGCTCGAAGAAATCTGGACGATATACAACAACGACAACACGCACGGCGTGACTTCGGATATGGCCAAAGAGCAATTGAACGATTTGATCGAGTATTTGAAAACGCTGT
>Ga0315282_10004415_pt1 | contig 24545 bp, 23 predicted proteins | sample YL17G07_20_MG_FD_203693 | JGI IMG/M metagenome (GOLD analysis project Ga0315282, IMG submission 203693) | Sediment microbial communities from Yellowstone Lake, YNP, Wyoming, USA - YL17G07_20 | ecosystem: Environmental > Aquatic > Freshwater > Lake > Sediment | place: USA: Wyoming | collected... | reverse complement strand
AGGAAGGGCGATAGATATGAACCGTAAGCTGACGATGGCCATGGCGGCGTTGTTCGTCTGTTACGCCACGGTGGCTCTCGCTGCAGTCCCGCAGTACATCACCGAGCAGCGGGTGCGGATTGGTCAGGAAGACGTTCGGTCTGACTTCGCTCGCTACTCGACGCTGGTTGTCCGATTGGGTCTGACAGTGGAGGTCTTTGACTCCCCATGCGAGGTCTGCGATCTACCGGTCGGCGCCTCGGGCAAGTTCTGCTGGGGCCCCGGGGAGAAGATGGCCCATGAGTGGGCTATGGTTACTCCACAGGAGGCCGCTGCCTGTCCGGGTGTGATCTTCGACCTCGGCCAGGGCTGGTTCGTTCACTGCGAGATGGGCGTGGGAGGCAATGTCATTGTCTTCTACGGTCGGATTCCCGTGCCGGGCCCGGCTGGTCCGCAGGGGCCGCCTGGTCCTCCCGGTGAACCTGGCCAACCCGGCCGACCCGGTGAACCCGGGCCATCTGGAGAAACTGGTGGGCCTGGGCGACCCGGTGAACCTGGTTGTCCGGGAATACCCGGCCCCCCCGGCCGACCTGGGCGACCCGGCGAGCCCGGTATCTGCGGGCCGCCCGGGCCATGCCAGCCGCAACAACCCCCCTGCTACATGCCGTGCATCCCGCCACCCCAGCGGGTGGACGTCTGGGTGCACCTCGAGCGGGGATCCTGGCAGACGCCGTGTCTGCCGGGGTACGCCCCCCAGGGCTCGACGATGATGAGCTACCCGGCGCCGTTTGCCGGGGGCATCAGTATCGTCGAGGGGTCGAAGTGGAACTTCAACCCCTCAATGAGCGCCACGGCGGCCGGTGGCAGTGCTACCGGTGGAAGCGCAACCGTCAGCGACATCAATGCCTTCGGCGGGGCCGGAGGCGCGGGTGGCGCCGGAGGGAGTGTCGGCAATATCTCCCTCTCGAACCTCTCCCAGTTGTGGGGGGAGTTCTGCAACTCGAACACCAACATCAACCAGAACTCCAACTACAACGCTAATCAGTTGTGGAACGAGTTTCAGGCCTGGCTGCAGGCCAACTCGTCCGCGGCTGCATCATCGTCTGCTGCCGCGGCTGCCGCCGCGGCCGGAGGCTAACAAGGAGGGCCCGGTCCCCCGTCCGCATAATGCGGACGGGGGACCACCCCAACCCCCTTTACCCCTACACCCTTGGATGACAAAAAGTTTGATGTAGTTATAGCTTCGCTTTTCCTTGTGGGGGTATTTGTCTACACTTCCTTGGGGGTGCCGCGAGTCTTTTTGGAAAGATATAACGGTCATCCAAAGGCGTAAGGGGTTTACTTTCAGCAAAATTGTGGTATATAATAACCATAACTTGGTGGAAATAAAGAAAGGGAAAATATGAGTATAAAGCAAAAAGCTACTATTGCGGCGGCTGCCGCAGCGGTAGTTCTATTGGGAGCCGGAACGGCTTCCGCTTCTTGCTGCCCGACAAATTGGCCAAGCGGTTGGAAGTGCCCGTCAGTTTGTGAAGTGAACCAAAATGCTAATACGAACATTAACAAGAATATCAATTCCATTGTTAACAAGGTCAATACTGTGATCAGTCAAATCACCGGTAGCTCTTCCTCAAGTTCGTCTTCTAGCGCTGCTGCTGCGGCTGCTGCTGCAGGTGGCGGATCGGCTGCAGCTGGTGCTGGTGGATCAGCTTCTAGCTCAACCGGTGCTGGTTCTTCAAGTTCCAGCTCGTCTTCCTCGGCTGCCGCTGCTGCCGCAGCTGGCAAGGGCTCTGCTTCCGGAAGCGCCTCATCTGAGGCTAACGCCGGACAATCCGGCTCGTCTGCTGCTGCCAAAGCCGAAGCCGCTCCTTCGTCAGAAGAAGTCGCCGAAGTTAAAACCTCCGGCGAGCTTCCGAAAGCCGGTTTGCCGCTTTTGCCAACTGCTGGCTCTCTGATTGTCAGTGGCCTGGGCTTGATTGGTTTGCGTGCCCGTGCCGCGGGACTCTTCGTTAAGGGAAATCTGTAAAAGCTCTCAGCCTTCAGCTGTCAGCATTCAGATGCAAAAACCACCCGCCTAGGCGGGTGGTTTTTGCATATCCTTCCATTTTACCCTTAAAACAGGTATAATTTAGCTGTTATGGACAAGATACAGCTCGAGAAATTACTGAAGATTGCCGCGAAGCGCGAAGAGGCAAAAAGGATTGAGCGAGAGATGAATGCTCCCGATTTTTGGGCTGACCGGGAAAAGGCGACCCAGCTGACACAAAAACTGGCCACTATCAATCAGCTTCTTGAGAGATATGACCAGGCCCAGTCAGAAGCGCAGCTGGCGGAGTTAGAAAAAGTAGCGCTTTTTACGGGTGATTTCGACGAATGTGCTGCAATCTTGTCGGTTCATGCCGGTGCCGGTGGAACTGAGGCCCAGGACTGGGCCGAGATGCTCTTGAGGATGTATTTAAGGTTCGCCGAGCGCAAAAGCTTTACGGCGAAACTTCTGGAAAAATCAGCAGCCGATGAGGCGGGAATCAAAAGTGCTTCGGTAAGAATCACCGGTCTCAACGCCTACGGACAGCTCAAAGGTGAGGCTGGCGTCCACCGCCTAATCCGCCTTAGTCCCTTTGATGCTGATAATGCCCGCCATACCTCTTTCGCCTTAGTCGAGGTAATCCCTGAACTTGAAGAGGTGTCTGACATTGAAATTCCCGAAAAAGATCTCAAAATTGATGTTTTTCGCTCCTCGGGACATGGCGGTCAATCGGTTAATACCACTGACTCGGCAGTGCGGATCACGCATTTGCCGACCAAAATCACCGTGGCCGTCCAAAATGAACGCTCGCAATCACAAAACCGCGAAACCGCCCTGAAAATCCTCAAGATGAAGCTTAAAACGCGCCGAATCGAGGAGCAAAAATCCCGCGAGCGATCGCTTCGCGGGGAGCACACTTCGGCGGAGTGGGGCAAGCAGATCCGCTCATATTTCCTCCAGCCCTATCAACAAGTTAAGGATCACCGCACCGGTATTGAGTCTAGCGACCCGAACGGCGTGCTTGACGGCGCCCTGGATCCCTTCGTCGAGGGTTACCTTAAGTATTTACACTCCAGGTCGGAAATGTCACAATAGGGAATGAAATTAATCTAATTGGAACCAAAAAATGTTAGACAAAGCCAAACAACTTTATCAGCTTCAGAAGAAGGCTCGTGAAGTCCAGAAAGAACTTAAAAATACCGAAGTTGAAGCCAGGAGTACCGATGGGCTAATCGCGATTGTTTTTACCGGCGATCAAAAAATTAAGCAGGTAGTTATTGACGAAGCGATTCTGTCAGTTGAGAAGAAACGTGAGCTGGAGGAAAAGCTGACTAGAGTAATTGCCGAAGGACTCTCACGGGCCCAAGCGGTTGCTGCTGAGAAGACCAAAGGCCTAATGGGCGAGATGGGAATCAACATTCCGGGAATGTAAGTTAAGAGTGAAAGGTGAAAGGTGAAAGGTGAAAGGTTTATTATCGTTGGGCTTGGGAATCCGGGGGAAAAGTACAAAAAGACTCGCCATAATCTCGGGTTTGTTTTGGTTGAGCAACTCGTGAAAGAGCTCGGGGCGGGGGAGTTTAGGCTCAACAAAAAAGCCAAATCCCTGGTGGCCCGTTTCAGGGTGGGGGATTCGGAAGTAATTTTGGTTAAACCGCAAACTTTTATGAATCTCTCCGGACAAGCAATTCGCGCATTAACTGATTACTTCAGCGTTTCCACCAAAAACGTTGTTGTTATTTCCGACGACAGCAACCTTGAGGCAGGAGAGGCGCGGGTGAGATTCTCCGGCGAGGCGGGTGGCCACAAGGGGTTAAAATCAATTATCGAAGCAATCGGCGGGGACTTTTGGCGCGTCCGAATCGGCATTGGCAGCCCTCCAGAGAAGAAACCCCTTGAGGATTATGTCTTGGAGGTTTTTGCCCCAGCGCAGCAGGCAACTGTCGATAAGGTTATTGACGAGTTGGCCAATAAAATGGTAAGGTGGACTTCTGTTGATAAATTTACAAATCAAACCATTAAGGTGGCAGCTCAATAGGGCGCTATGACCACATGGAGGAATTATGCCGCGCGAGAAGAAAAAAGAGCAAGTTGTAAAGCCGGTCGAGAAAAAACAGGTTGAAAAAGAAGCAGCCCAGCCGAAGATAGAAAAAGAAAAGACTCCGGTTGCTAAAAGCAAGTCGGAGAAAACCAAGGTCCGGCCCAAAAAGAAAAAAGGGCACTCTAAAGCGTATCTCGATAAAGCTGGTCTGATTGACACCGGCAAGCTCTATAAGCTTGAAGAGGCGATTGGTCTAGTCAAAAAGGTTTCCTACGGCAAGTTTGATGGGACTATTTCCTTGGCGATTAGAATTGCAAAAAGCAAAAAAACCGATGAGGCTATCCGCGGGACCATTCGACTTCCACACGGCACTGGTAAAAAGATCAAGGTTGCGGTTGCCTCGGAAGAGTTGATTGAAGAAATCAAAAAAGGGAAAACGGACTTTGATCTTCTGGTGGCCGCGCCGGAGATGATGCCACATCTCGCACAAGTGGCAAAAATTCTCGGGCCCAAAGGCAAAATGCCCAATCCTAAAGACGGAACTGTTGTTGACGATCCTAAGGCTCATCTGGAGGAACTGGGTGAAAAAATTGTTCGCTTCCGCGCTGATGCTCACCGCAATGTTCATATTCCGGTCGGCCGAGTTTCGTGGGCCGAGGAGAAACTGCTTGAAAATATCCAGGCCGCTCTTAAAACTTTGGCCAGCGAGAAAAAACTCTCTATCGCCCTAAGCCCAACCATGGGTCCGGGGGTGAAGGTAGAGGTGAAATAGAGGCCGCGGGATTTGACAATTTAGCGAAGATTTGCAATAATAAAAATTGCTTAAGACAGCCGGTATCCCGACGGACGTCGGGAAATAAATCCCCACGAATAGGGGAGCCTGCCGAGGCGCAAAAAAGAGTTTTTTGTGGTTCGGCACGCGAGTGCCGTTTTTTATTAGCCATCAGCCATCAGCTTTCAGGTCAGAGATTCCTGTGCTGATAGCTGACCGCTGAAAGCTGGATATATGGTTTTAACCAAAGAAAAAAAACAGCAAGTTTTGGATGAACTGACCGACCTTCTGAAGAATTCGGGCGCTTCGGTGGCGGCCAATTATTCTGGATTGACGGCGGAAGAGCTGACACAGTTGCGCAAGAAGCTCAAGGAAAACGGCATTAAACTTAAGGTGACGAAAAATACTTTGGTCAAACGGGCACTGACTTCAGTTCATCTCTCGCTTGACGAAGCCATCCTCGACCAGCCGGTCTTCTTTGTCTTTGGTGAGGACGAGGTCGAGGTCTGCCGAGCCATTTATGAGTTTGCTAAAGAGCATGAGAACCTGGAGATTCTGGGTGGCTTGGTCCGCTCTGCTGCTGCCGACGTGAGCCAAATTAAGGTGCTGGCTCTCTTGCCGGGTCGCAACGAGCTCGAGGCTAAACTGGTTGGTTCTCTGAATGCTCCGATCGCCGGTCTTGCCAACGTATTGTTTGGAAACATCCGGGGTTTGGTTAACGTATTGGGTCAATATCAAAAACAAATCGAAAGTTAAACGAAAGGATAATTATGGCGGACGAAGAGAAAAAAGAAGCCAAAGAGGAAACTAAAGAGACTCCAGCCGAAGAGAAAAAAGAAGCTCCGGTTGAGGAAAAGAAAGAAGAGCCCAAGGAAGAGCCAAAGAAAGAGAAGCCAGCTCCTTCTGGGAAATTCGCTGATTTGATTAAGCAAATCGAGCAAATGCCGGTGGCCGAGCTTGCTGATCTGGTCAAGGTTCTCGAGGAGCGTTTTGGTGTTTCCGCCTCTGCCCCAACGGTAGTCGCCGGAGCGGCCAGCGCTGGAGCTCCTGCCGAAGAAGCTGGAGAGGAAAAAACCAGTTTTAATGTAGTTTTAAAGGATGCCGGGGCACAGAAGATTGCTGTGATCAAAGCTGTCCGTGAAGTTAATCAGGACCTCGGTTTGGTTGATGCCAAAAATCTCGTTGAGGGTGCGCCCAAAGAAGTCCGCAAAGATCTGTCGAAAGAGGAAGCCCAAGAAGCAAAGAAGAAACTCGAAGCGGCCGGTGCAATAGTCGAGCTGACCTAAGGTAAAAGGTAAAACGAAAAAGGTAAAACCACAACGAAAAAGGCAAAAGTGTCGAGCGTGGTTCTTATTTCGCGATGTTTAGCTTTAAGATTGTTAAGAAATCGAGGAGAACTAAGGCCAGAATCGGTGTCTTGACCACGCCTCATGGAGCGATTGAAACGCCGGCTTTTTTGCCGGTGGGGACGGTCGCGGCGGTGAAGACGATGATGCCGCGGGAACTTAAGGAAGCTGGGGCACAGATTATTTTGGCCAACGCTTATCACCTCTACCTGCGACCGGGAAGTAAACTCATCAGACGAGCCGGGGGATTACACCGGTTTATGGGCTGGGATGGACCGATTTTGACCGATTCGGGCGGTTTCCAGGTTTTCTCCCTTGGAGAAACTCGGGTTGGCGCGCACCTTAAACCGGCGCGGGTCAGCGAGCGCGGCGTGACCTTTTATTCACATCTAGATGGTTCCAAACATTTTCTGACTCCTGAGGATGTGGTTAAAATTCAGGAGGATTTGGGGGCGGATTTGGCGACGGTTTTAGATGTTTGCTCTCCGGCTCAAGCAGGGGTGGGGGAGTTGCGTGTCGCTCAAGAGCGGACCCATCGCTGGCTCATGCGTTCTCTAAGGGTGAGAAAAAGCAAAAAACAATGTCTGGTCCCCATTTGCCAAGGCGGGGCTAATCGAAAGCTACGTGAGGCCTCGGCGCATTTTATCAGTAACCTGGGCTTGCCGGTTAACGCCATTGGCGGGGTGGCAGTAGGGGAGTCGAAAGAAAAAATTTACGAGGTTGCCAAGTGGTGTACGGATATTCTCCCTGAAAATAGACCTCGTTACCTGATGGGGATTGGTTATCCGGAAGACATTGTCAAAGTCGTCTCCTTAGGGATCGATCTTTTTGATTGCGTCCTGCCAACGCGTCTGGCCCGCCACGGAGTTATTTGGGTTAAAAGCAAAAGTTCGGGCAAAAAACTTGAGGGGTTGGATTACCGCTACGAGCAACTTGATTTGAACAAGGCGAAGTTTCGCCAGGATTTTGCGCCACTAAGTCGCTCCTGCGCTTGTCCCGCCTGCATCAGCGGTTTTACCCGTGCTTATCTTCATCATCTTTTGCGCGAGGGCGAGATTCTCGGCCTCCGTCTCCTGACAGCCCACAATTTAAAATTTGTCTTCACTCTGCTTGATGATCTCAAGAGTAAAGTCTGACCGCGTCTGCTATAATAGACTTGAGGGAAAATGACCGAAACTGCAGGAGGGGAATCGACGCTCTTGAGCCCGGTAGATTTGCTGTGGGCTGTAGTTATAATTGCGGCTGTTTTAGCTTTGGCCTATTTTATTTATCGTCGTTATCTGAAACGCCTGCTCGTTCAGCGCGCCAACGATCTAGTATTGCTTGAGGTTAAAGTCCCCAAGGAGTTTGAGAAAGAGGAGTATGAGACGTTGAAAAACGTCGCCGATCTGACCGCCGTCGCCGATCAATTTTTCTCCTCCCTGAGCTCCCTTTATGAACCGGCTCTGAAAAGTCTCATTTTTGGCCAGCCGACCATTTCGTTTGAATACGTCGCCAAGGAAAACGAAATCATTTTTTATGTCGGTGTGCCAGCCAGTCACCAAGATCTCTTGGAGAAGCAGATCCACGCTCTTTATCCGGCCGCCCAGATTGAGCCAAGCGGTGATTTCCGGGTTTTCAAGGATGGACTGGAGATCGCATACGGGATGATGAAGTTGATGCGCAACTTTGTTTATCCCATCAAAACTTATACCGAGCTGGAATTTGATTCAATTTCGTCGGTCACCAGCGCCCTTTCGAAGATAGGTGAGCACTCGCGCGCCGTGGTTCAACTGGTTATCAAACCGACTAATCAAACCTGGCGTACTAAAGTAGAGTGGATTTTGCGACGTATCCAGGAGGGGAAGGGTGTGCCGCTGGCCACCGGCTCCTGGTCACATTTTTGGTTTTTTTTGGGCCAGCTTTTTGGCTCTGGAGTGCAGCCGCAAAAAAGCGAGGATACTCTGAATAAGATGACCCCATTGCAGGAGGAAACACAAAAGCTCTTGGCCCAAAAGTCGGCTAAGACTGGTTTTCAAGCCCAGCTGCGAATTATCTCGCTTGCTCCAACCGCTCAAGAAGCGGAAAATAATTTACGCAATATTTCGGCCTCTTTCGGTCAGTTTTCCTCTCCCAACCGAAATGGCTTGAGACTCTCCAAAAGTTTCCGCAAGAATCCTTTTCTAACCCATTTCATTTTACGCACATTCTTGGGGTTCAAAAAAATGCTTCTAAATACCGAGGAGCTGGCCACTCTTTATCACTTTCCTTCGCCGCATATCGACACGCCGGGCATCCGCTGGTTTTTGGCTAAGCGCTCGCCGGTGCCAGCGAATGTGCCCAAAGAGGGGATTGTGCTCGGAGAAAATATTTATCGCGGGACGGAAACCAAGGTACGCCTGGCCGAAGCCGACCGCCGCCGCCATCTTTATGCCATCGGGATGACCGGCACCGGTAAAACGACTCTTTTTGAATCAATGATCCTGCAAGATATTCGCCAGGGCCGCGGCGTAGCGGTTTTCGATCCTCACGGGGAGCTAGTCGAGAAAATTATTAAAAAAATTCCCAAAGAACGGGCCGAAGACGTCATTTATTTCAATCCCGTTGATACGGCTCGACCTCTGGGGCTAAATCTTTTGGAGTGGAAAACCAAAGAGCAACGCGATTTTCTGGTGCAAGAGGCGGTACAGATGTTTTACAAGCTTTTTGATCCGCACGGTCAGGGCTTCATCGGGCCACAGTTTGAACACTGGATGCGAAATGCCGCCTTGACTCTAATGGAGTACCCGGGCGGGGGGACGCTCATAGAAATTCCCAAACTTTTCACCGATGATCATTTTCGTGAGATGCGACTCAAGCATCTGCAAGATCAGGTGGTCAAGGCTTTTTGGACCCAGCAGCTGGCCAAAACGGCTGAGTTTCACAAGTCGGAAATGTACAATTACTTCATTTCCAAGTTCGGCCGCTTTATGACCAACACGACGATGCGCAATATCATCGGGCAAACAAAGTCTTCTTTTGACCTACGCGAGGTCATGGATCGAGGTAAGATCCTTCTCATCAATCTATCCAAAGGCGAAATCGGCGAGGTCAACAGCAATCTTTTAGGGATGATTTTTGTCACAAAAATCTTCTCCGCCGCGCTTTCAAGGGGTGATGTGGAGGAGCGTGAGCGACGCGACTTCTATCTTTACGTTGATGAGTTTCAAAATTTTGCTACTGATACTTTTGCTTCAATTCTCTCTGAAGCCCGCAAGTTTCGGCTTAATCTTAACATCACCAACCAATACATCGCCCAAATTCCTGAGCTCATCCGGGACGCCATCATCGGCAATGTCGGGACACTTATAGCTTTTCGCATTGGTGTGCCGGATGCTGAATTTATGGCCAAGGAGTTTGAGCCGATTTTTAACCAAAAAGATTTAAATAATATTGATGCTTATAATGCTTACATCAAGCTCTTGATTGAAAATACTCCTTCCACGCCCTTCAGCTTGCGGACGATCAAGGATGAAACGCCGGAGACTGAAGAGCTGGGGCGGGCTATCGAGCAGCTGTCGCGGCTTAAATACGGCCGTGACTTGGCGGTTGTGGAATCGGAAATTTCCGAGCGGATTAAAATTCACAGTTCCACCGATACCAAGCCCCTTACAAAAGAAGGAAAATTGTAGTAGGATGTCAATGTAATGAAAGCACAGCAACTGCACAATTTAAGTTCTGAAACAGCGCAACGCGATCGTGTTTTGGTCCGGCTGATGGTGCCAAAAAATAACGACAAGACACCCGCGGCCGCCGAGCTTTTTTTTGCCGCTTTACATGGAACCTATGAAGCCTCCGGAGCAACCCAACCGGTAATGAGCTTTGAAATCGTCTCCATCAATAAATTTATTCAGTTTTATTTCTACGCGCCGCGTTATCTCAAGGACTTTATCGAAGGTCAGCTTTACGCACAATATCCGGCCGTTGAAGTCAGCGAGGCCGAGGACTACACAGTTAAAATGCTTTCCGACCGCTCAGCGGTCGGGGCGGATTTGAAGACAACTCGTCCTGACGTTTTCCCCATCAAAACTTTCCAGAGCTTCGAAGTCGATCCGCTTTCCGGGCTGACCAGCGTTTTGAGCCAGTTGACGAGCGAGGAAGAACTCTGGATTCAAATTTGTATTTCTCCGGTTTCGAACGCTTGGCAAAAGCGCGGCGTCAACTACGTTAAGGCTATTCGTGCCGGCCACGACCCAAACGAGTCGCTTTGGAAAACTTTTGCAAAGGGTGTCTGGGGCTTTACTAAAGAAGCGATGAAGCCGCCCGCCGAGCAAAAGGCACCAGGTACTCCGCCTGAATTGTCAGGGCCTCTGCAAACGGCCCTGAAAGGCGTTGAAGAAAAAGTGACCAAACTTGGCTTTGCCTCGGCCATTAGAGTGGTTTCTTTGGCGGAAAGTACCGCCAAAGCCCAGCAGCGCCTGAATGGAGTTGTTGGGGCTTTCAAACAATTCGACCAGACGCAAATGAACGGTTTCACCCAAAGTCATCCGATCGAAGGGGAGGCGATGCTGGATCTCTACCGGCAGCGGACCATCGCCGCCAAGCCCTTTACTTTGAATATCGAAGAGCTGGCTTCGCTTTATCATCTTCCAGGGGAAACGGTGACTACTCCGGCAATGGACTGGGCTGGTTCTCGAAAAGGGGAGCCGCCCCAGAATTTGCCTCTCATTAATGAAGTCCCGCCGGAGCAAATTTCCGTTTTAGGGGCAACAAACTTCCGAAACGAGGAAAAGCAATTTGGGATTAAAATGCGGGATCGGGCCCTGCACTGCTACGCCATTGGCAAAACCGGTACCGGTAAATCGACGCTTCTCGGGAATATGATTGTTGATGATATCAACAAAGGTCGGGGAGTGGCGGTAGTTGACCCGCACGGGGACTTGGTGCGGGATGTTTTGGACTACATTCCAGAAGAGCGGGTTAAAGACATAATTTATTTCTCGCCGGCTGACCGTGGTTTTCCGATAGGCTTCAATCTACTTGAGGCGGTTAATCCTGAATATAAAAACATTGTCGCTTCGGGCATCGTGGGGATTTTCAAAAAAATCTTTGGCGAATCCTGGGGGCCACGCCTTGAGTATATTTTGCGTAACGTTATCCTCGGGCTTCTGGAGTGTGAGAATGTGACGATGCTAAGTATCATTAAGATCTTGACTGACACAAAGTACAGAAGGGGAGTGATCGAGAAAATTTCCGACCCGGTCATTCGAGATTTCTTTCTCAACGAGTACGAACGCTATGACCAGAAGTTTCGGACCGAAGCCATTGCGCCGATTCAAAATAAAGTCGGACAATTTCTCTCCTCGTCAATCATTCGCAACATTGTCGGGCAAGAGCGCAGCACGATCGATATCCGCAAGATTATGGACGAAGGAAAAATTCTGCTTTTGGATTTGTCGATTGGCAAAATAGGGGAGGATAACAGCGCCCTTTTGGGGGCAATGCTGATTACCAAAATTCAGATGGCAGCGATGAGCCGAGCTGAGCTGGAAAAGGGAGCGCGGGTCCCATTTTATCTTTATGTGGATGAGTTTCAAAATTTTGCGACCGATTCTTTCGCGGTAATTTTGTCAGAGGCGAGAAAATATGGTTTGAGTCTGACCGTTACCAATCAATATATCGCCCAAATGCCGGAAACCGTCTCCAACGCCGTTTTTGGTAACATCGGTTCGCTGATTGTTTTCCGCGTCGGTGCTTCAGACGCCGAAAGCCTGCAGAGGGAATTCGTGCCGGTTTTTGAAACAGCCGATTTGACTAATCTTAATAATTATAATATCTACGTCAAGATGGCGATTGACGGGGTGACTTCGACGCCGTTTTCAGCCCGTACCATGCTGACGGAGTATAAGAAAACTGACTTTTTCGATCGAATTGTTGAGCAGTCACGCGCTAAATATGCTCGGCCGCGTGCGGAAGTCGAGGTCTCAATCGCCGAGCGCTCCGCGACTACGCCGCCTCCTGTTCTATCTGGCTCAACAGTGGGGGAGAGGTCAGAGGCAAAAGAGGCGGATAAGGAGAAAAAAGAACCGGCCGCAGCGGAGGAGACGTCGGGGGAACCGGAGGAGTTAGATCTACCGAAGGAGTTGAGCAATGTCAAACGAGCCGAGGATTACGACACTAACCAGTGGTACTTCTTGAATAGGACTGATTTTGGAGAAATTGAGGGCAAATTAACAGGTTCGCAACAGGTTCAGAAGGCGACTGAGGTCGGGGGAGAGACGGAGAAAGTAAAAAGTTAAAACGAAAAAAGTAAAAGTGGTGCAGAGAAGATACGGGAGCGGATGAGAGGGAATTCTAGGGAAATTCGAGGGGAAATTAGACGAGTAATTCGTTCGTTATAACGGAGGAAAAAACAAGGGTGGAAAAGATCGGGAGCGGCCAGAGGCCGCTTTTATGATTATGTCGTACAATATATCTTTTGCGTCAACGTGCGGGAAAAATTCGGAATTTAAGCTCCATATAGAGGAAGATTTACTTCTTGAAAAGTGTGTCTTGAGGTCAAAATTAAGCTAAGAATCGGAGTCGTTTCTCCCCTTCCACTTGAGATCAGTTTTTGCGACTCTAATCAGCCTGTGGTTGAGGGTCATTTCGCCCTTGTTAAAGCTCTAATTATACCTGTTATTGGCTCTGAAATGCCCCAGGATGCGTTTTGGCGAAGAAGACGACAACTTTGTCGTCTACGATTAAAATTAGGCGTAATTAACGGGAGAAAAACAAGAATTTTGCCAAGGTCGCAAAATTTAAGTAAAAAGCTAAACGAAAAAGGCAAAGCTCAAGTCAAAAGTTAAAAGTTTCCAAAATGATAATTTAGGCCGGAATTTCGCTCGAATTTCGATCCGAATTTCCCCTGAATTTCTGCCTATGCTGTATCTTCCTGATTCTGCCATTTTTACTTTTTACTTTATATCCCCCTCCCTCCCCTACTCCTTATGGGTCTAACTTAGCGAGATCCTTTGCCTTTCCTGCCAGAAGACGACCAGGGGCGAAGCGACGAAAATAGAACTATAGGTTCCCACGGTGATACCAATGGCTAAAAACAGCACAAACGGTCTGATTGTTCCCCCACCGAGAATAATCATTGAAACCAAGACCAGGATTGCCGTTAAAGAAGTGTTTAAGGAGCGGGCGAAAGTCTGGTTGACGGACATATTGGCTACTTCGGCAAAGGAGCTTTGAGGATTTTTAATGACGTTTTCGCGGATGCGGTCAAAGACGACAATGGTGTCATGGACCGAAAAACCGAGGGTAGTGAGGGCTGCCACGACTGCCAAGGAGTCCAGCTCATATCCGGCGATCAGAGCGAAAACCGAAAAGACAGCAAAAGCGACGATTAAATCGTGAACCAGAGCAATAACCGCCACGGTTCCGAATGACCAAGCCGAAACCGATCTTGGCACTGATCGAAAGGCATAAGCGATATAGGCAACGATCAAAATGGAAGCCAAGACGATCCCGATAATTGCCTTACGGGTCAGATCCTTCCCTACGGTAGCGCCGATCGTTTCATGTCGCACAATACTTGAGCCTGGCAGTTTGCTCTGCAATTCCCCTTCAAAGGTGTTAAATTTCTCTCCTTCGAGTGGACTGGTTCGAATGATGAATGCGTTGCTGCCTGATTCCTGAATGAGCAGACCTTTCCCCTCGCTCGTGTCCTTGAGCAGATCGCGAACCTGCGAAATTGTCATCGGACTCACTGTCTGCAGCTCAAAAAGCGACCCCCCTGTGTAATCAATCCCGAGCCTCGGGTGGAAGAAAATGATCACCGGAATACTTACCAAAACTAGAATGGCCGAAAAAATTATCCAGAATTTACGCCTCCCAATAATATTCATGGTTAAGTTTTGTTTTGGACAAAAAGCCTTAAGATTGTACGGGTAATGATTAGGGCGGTGAACATTGAAACGGCGATCCCGATCGCCAGAGTCACCGCAAACCCCTTGACGATACCGCTGCCGATGTAAAAAAGAATGCCGGCGGTAATGAGCGAAGCGACATTGGAGTCGCGAATTGACGGCCAGGAGCGGGTAAAACCGCCTTCCAGCGCTTGAGTCACAGCGATCCCCTTCCTCTTTTCTTCTTTAAACCGCTCAAAAACTAAGATATTGGCGTCTACTGCAACTCCAATAGAAAAGATAAACCCGGCAATTCCCGCTAAGGTCAAAGTGACCGGGATAATCTTAAAAATTGCAATGACTAGCAAAGTATAAATCGCTAGCGCGGCGACCGCAGAGAGCCCCAGTCCTCGGTAGTAAATGAGCATAAAGGCTGCTACGAGGATTAAGCCGAATAGACCCGCCACAAGGCTTTTTTCGATCGCGTCCTTACCTAGTGCTGCACCAACATGGCTCTCTTGCACCAGTCTCACCGGTGCTGGCAGAGCACCTTCATTAATCAGCTGGGCTGTATCCCGAGCTTCTTTGAGTGTTTCAATCCCTTCGATTTGGGCCTTGCCACCGGAGATTTCCGATTGGACGGTTGCTTGGTTAATGATTTGATCGTCAAGTTTTGTAACCAAAACTTTTCCAATGTTGCGCTTGGTGATTTCCTGGAATTTTTTTGCTCCCTCGGCGTTGAATTCAAGATAGATTATCGGCGAAGTACCCGAAAAATTGCTCTTTTGTGAATCGGTTCCGGCCTCGGCCCGTTTAACGTCTGCGCCGGTTAAATCGGTCGGGACTAACTCGCTTGTCTCGCCGCCAGGCAGACCTGCCTCGCCCTTTGTCTCATAAAACCTTAGCTGTGCCGTCTTGCCGATTATTGCTTTGGCTTGTTCGATGTCATGAACGCCGGGCAGCTCGACCAAGACCCCATACTTGTCCCCGATTTTCGTTCCTTGTATTTTTGGCTCACTTACCCCCAAGGCATCAACGCGTCTACTCATTAAATCAACCGTTTCCGCCTGGGCGTTCTTAGGGTCTTTATCACCGAGGCCAGAAGTATCGATTTCGTAGGTAAGCTGCGATCCTCCCTGCAGGTCGAGCCCAAGATGAATTTTCATCTCTCGACCAAAATAGTTCGGGCCACTCGGCCAGACGATAGAGGCGGCAAACCCAGCCAAAATCAAGACCAAAATAAAATTAAGAAAAGGATTTCTCATTCTGTCTAGATTAAACCAGTTCCTACTTAATAGTCAATATAGTTAGCGAGGTGGCTAAACTGACCCTAAAAACTTATCTACCGCTATTGCCGCTTTTGCTCCCTCACCGGCGGCCACGATGACTTGCTTGGCTGGGATATCAGTAACATCTCCCGCGGCAAAAACGCCCGGAACCGAAGTCTGGCAGTCCCGGTCAATAATGACCTCTCCCTGTTCATTCAATTTAACGAAATCTTTAAACGGTTCGCTGTTAGCCACTTGGCCAATCTCGACAAAAATCATTTGGCAGTCGATTTTCCGTTTGCTCTTATTTTGTCCCTCCTCGACCTCAACCCCTGAAATTGCTCCCCCGTCCGCGATAATTTTAACAATCTTCGCGCTGTTGATGACGGTAATTTTCGAGTTGCCTTGAATTTTTTCGATAACGACTTTCTCTCCTAGCATGGTTGGCGCAAGATTGACAATGAAGATTTTCGCGGCGATTTTTTCAAGGGTTTGCACCGCTCGATTAGCGGCGTTTCCTCCACCGGCTACGACCACAGTTTTCCCACGGGAAAACGGCCCATCGCATGTCGCACAATATGAAAGTCCTTTGCCGATAAGTCCTTTCTCTTCCGGCAAACCTAGCTCTCGGTGGCGCCGGCCGCTGGCGATGATAACCGTCTTGGCTTGGTATTGACTCGTGTCAACAACGGTAAACCCCCCTTCAGCCTTCTCGATTTTTTGAACCCGCTCCCCTTCCTTGAGTTGAACGCTTCCTTGCGAGCCGACTTGTTCTTTTGTCTTTTGAATGAGCAACACCCCGCCAATTTTTCCTAACCCCGGGTAATTTTCAATTACTCCGGCGGTGGTTGTCTGCCCGCCTAATGAATCGGTTAGCAAAAGAGATTTGCGCCCAAAACGGCCGAGGTATAGCGCGGCCGTTAATCCTGCCACCCCACCACCAATAATTATTGATTCGTATTGTTCCATAGATTCTTCTCTAATTTAAATCTCAAAGTTGTAACTAAAAATCAAAATCCTTCTCTCCAACTTTTTACTTTTGACTTGAGCTTTTGCCTTTTGACTTTTAAATTTTGACTTCACACCAGCTAGCCGACCAGCATTATTTTCGCGCATTTGCTCCCACGACGATTGCTTGTTCAATGAGCCGATTCGCATATCCCCATTCATTGTCGTACCAGGCAATAACTTTAGCGAGGTTCTTGCCAATTACTTGGGTTAGAGAAAGATCAACAATGGCCGAGTGCGGGTTGCCGATAATGTCGCTTGAAACGATCGGGTCGCTGGTGCAACTGACGATTCCTCGCCAGCGCGGATTTCGACACTCTTCGGAAATCGCCGCGTTGATGTCGGCGGCGGTGGCCTCGTGCCTCAATACTATTGTAATATCGGATATCGAGCCGACCGCGACCGGCACTCGCATTGAAAGCCCGTCAAAGTGCCCCTTCAGGGAAGGTAGGGTTTCTGCCGCCGCCCGAGCGGCCCCGGTCGTGGTTGGGATAATATTGAGCGGAGCGGTGCGAGCGCGGCGGAGGTCATGGTGCGGGCCATCCACCAGCATTTGATCGGCGGTAAAGGCATGCACGGTTGTCATCAGAGAATTTTCAATGCCGAAACGCTCTTCGATAATGGCCATCACCGGGGCGATGCAGTTGGTGGTGCAGGAGGCATTAGAAATGATTTTCTCCTTGGGGCTGATTTTGTCCATATTGACGCCCATCACATAAGTATTTATCCCCTCGCCCTTAACCGGAGCGGAGAGAATTACCATTGGGGCACCAGCTTTGAGGTGAGCTTGAACTGACGCGGCGTCGGTAAAACGTCCGGTTGATTCGATTACTACATCAACCCCTAGCTTTTTCCACGGCAGACGCGCCGGATCTGGTTCGCTTAAGACGCCAAAAATTGACTCCCCAACCTTAATTTCCCCGCTAAAGGCGCGGTTGTCTGGCTCGTCCGACCAGCTGACTTTTTGTTCGAGAACTCCGTAAACGGAGTCATATTTTAGAAGGTGAGCTAAAGTTTTAGCGTCGGCAAGATCATTAACCACCACTAACTCGATGGCTGTTTTATCCAGCTCGCCGCGCTCGATTTTATCAAAGAGTGCTTTGGCGGCCTGCCGCCCAATTCTTCCAAAACCATTGATCGCGAGCTTAATGGTCCCCATCTTTTCCCCCTTATTTCAGATCTGCCCTTTTGCCTTTTTCGTTTTTACTTTTGCCTTATCCCACCGTCTGCCCTTTTGCCTTTTTCGTTTTTACTTTTACCTTATTTCGCTGGTGTCTTGGCTGCCCTTCCATGCAACGCCTCAATCACATTTTCTGCAACGCACTCGCCCATCGCGCGTCTGGCTTCGTGGGTGGCGCTGGCAACGTGCGGAGTCATAATGATGTTTTCGAGCTCGAAAAGTGCTGGGACGGGATTCGGCTCAAACTCAAAAACGTCTATACCGGCGGCGAAAATTTCTTTGTCGCGCAGCGCTTCAGCCAAAGCCTTCTCGTCTATCACCGGCCCTCGCGAGGTGTTGACGAGAATAGCATTTTTCTTCATCAGTTTTAGCTCCCCTGCTCCGATGAGATGATGCGTTGTGGGCAGAAGCGGAACATGAACTGAAACAAAGTCGCTGCGCTCCAGGACGGTATGTAGCGAAGCATGATCGGCCTGGAGATTGCGTTCAAGTTCTTCGTTGCGATTCAGATCACTGTAGAGAATTTTCATGCCAAAGCCGTGGTAGGCAATTTGTGCCAGGGCTGAGCCGATTCTCCCGATCCCGATAATCCCGAGAGTTTTTCCGGCAATTTCCGGGCCGAGTAAAAGCTCCGGTTCCCAGCCTTTATAGCGATGATCGCGCATGAATCGGTTGCCCTCAACAATTCTTCTGGCGCAGGAGAGCATTAGCGTCATGGCGTGTTCGGCGACCGCTTGGGTCATCACTTCGGGCGTGTTGGTCACAACAACGTTTCTTTTTTTGGCGTCATCGAGATTGATATTGTCGAAACCGACGGCATAATTAGCAATAATTTTTAACTGCTTGCCGATAGAATCCATCATTGTCCCATCAATTTTATCGGTAACTAGAGTGATTAGCGCATCCGCACCCTTGGCCTGGCTTATCAGCTCCTCGCGTTTCAGGACTTTACCTTTATTTAATGAAATCTCGAAGTGCTTATACTCTTTGAGCATCTCGAGACCTCTCTCATCAATCTCGCGGCAGATAAAAATTTTTTTCTTTTCCATTTTTCCCTTCTTACAGTTTAGTCGTTTTTAGGGTCCTTGCCCCCGCCTTGGTTTTTGCGATTTCACTTCTGGTTAAGAGCCCGCTATTGGCGCCAACAGCTTCGATTACGCTCGCTGCATTTACCATACCCCATTTAGCTGATTCTTCAAGAGACTCTCCCTGCATTAATCCGGCCGTGATTGCTGCGGAAAAACTGTCCCCTGCTCCAGTCGGATCAGTTACATGTGCCGGCAAGGCGCTTAGATGATAAGCTTGCCCGCCCGCACAAAAATATGCGCCGTTGGCTCCATCGGTGATTACGGCATTTTTAGCTCCCCAGCCGATCATTTTTTGCAGCTGCTCTTTGACTTCAAGACCATCTCCGACAACCTCATCGGCCTCGCTGCGATTGAGGACGAAAATCTCACAATGCTTGACGAACGGCTGGAAGTGATCGAAGTTTCGAAGCTGCCAGCTCCCGGGGTTAAAAGCGATTTTAGTACGGTATTTTTCAGCACTGGATGCGATTTTGGAGACTAAGGATTCTGACCCTTGGCCGGCCGAACCAAGATACAGCCAGTCGACCTGCGGCAGGGCTATTTTGTCGTAGCCGCGGGAGGGCACATGATAAGAAAAAATCGTCCGCTCATTTTTATACAGAACGATAGTTGACTGATTGCTTTTTTCTTCTTTGAAAACTTGAGTCGTCTTAACCTTGTGGCTGGCGAGGAAATCGATGATATCTTGCCCCTCTCGCCCGCTGCCGACGATGGTAGCGATAGCCGTCTCAACTCCAAGCCTAGAAAATGCAATTGCGCAATTGAGCGCTCCCCCGCCGAAACCCTGATAAATTTTTTGGACGGGAATTTTCTCGCCGTACTTGAAGGAAACGGCACAGCCGTCTTTGCTGCAAGCAAGCACCGCCTCTTCCTCGTCGATCTCTAAGGTATGATCGCAAGAAACATCCCCCACTGTGATGATGGTTTTTTCTGGCATTTCCCCTCTTTACTCATTTTATCACACCTTAGAGTTCAGAAGAACTTAACCGTTCCCTCTTCCACTTCAAAAATTCCGTAGCGACCTAAGGCAAGAGACGGCACCTGGATATGCGTGATGGCCGGATATTTTTTGAGGTATGCTCGATGGTGCAAATGTCCGCTGATGTGATATTTCGGGGCATTCGGAAGCGGACGGTTTAGGGTAGCTGGATTAGGTGGATAGTGGGTTATGAGAATCACTCCGGTGAGGATTTTGGGGTCAAATGACTCAACCTCGTCGAACCCGCCGATGCCGAAGATTTTCACATGATCGATCGTGCGCAATTTAAGATGGCTGTTGTGAGGAGATTTTAGAATTTGTGCTTGATCGGCTTTGCTTTCGTTATTTCCCCAGATTAAAAAGCACGGAATTTTCAGCCTATCAATAAATCCCAAGAAGACGCTTAGAAATTTGTCGTCGCCGTAATTGGCTATATCACCAAGACAAACCAGTCCCTCAATCTGGTGAGTGGCGCGGATATCTTGAATAAGCTGGAGAGTGCCGGGATAAGAATGTAGATCGGAAATTAACCCGAGCTTCATTGCCTCCCTATTTTTTCAGCTCATCTTCGATAACCGAATCGAAGGTGCTTGGATCGGTCAAGAATTTTCCGTTAATGTAGACGCTCGGGGTGCCGCTAAGGTTAAGCGACAGGGCGTCTTGCTGATCTTTATCAAGTTTCTTACTGATTTCATCGCTTCCCAGATCGCTTTTGAATTTGTCCATATCTACCCCCCAATTTTTGGCTTCAGCAAGAATGGTGTCCTCACTGGGATCAGAGATGTTAAAGAGAGCGTCATTGGCCTCCTTAAATTTGCCCTGTTTGAAGGCTGCCTCGGCGGCTTTGGCTGATATTTCCGCTTGAGAGTGAACGACAAAGTTACGGAAGTAAACCCTGACTTTATCGCCGTTTTTCTCAAGCTGTTGGTTAATGTTCCCATGGAGCTGCTTGCAATATGGGCAAAGATAATCGGAAAAAACCACCACGGTCACCTTTGGTTCTTTGGCTCCCAGATAGGGCGCATCCTCACGGTTAACTAGGGCTGCATCCTCCTTAACTTGGGTCTCACCGTTGGTATTAGATGGCGAGACGCTTTTTTTCGGTGTTGCCAAAAGAACTCCTCCCAAAATCAGCCCGGCGATCGCCACGAAGATAATGATATTGTTTCCGCTATTTTTCATTTTCTTGAGATATAATTTTAGCCACTCGAGCAATGGTTGCTTTCTGCTCATTTTCTTTGTTTTCCACCACATAATCACAAATCTTTGCTTCTTGCAACTCCTTTTTGGCAACTTTGAGGCGCTCCCGCAAATTAGTGGCATTGTCGCGTCCGCGCTTTTGCAATCTTCTCCTTAAATCGGTGATCTTTGAGGATAGAAAAATAATTACGGCGTTAGGATAAACTTTTCTAATCGCCTTGGCGCCGGTTAGGTCAACTTCAGTGATTTGGTCGACGGAGGCGCGATGGCTGCGGTCAAGATCATGCTTGCGTGTGCCGTACCAACGGCCGTCAAAAAGATTGGTTTCAAAAAATTCTCTTGCTTTGCGCATCTTTTCAAACTGGCTGGCGCTCACAAAATGGCGCCCCAGACTTTTCTCCTTGTGTCCTCTCGGCCTGGTCGTGTAGGTTTTAAGGCGCTCGACCCGCGGCAGAATTTTTCTGACTCCCTTAACCACCGTTCCCTTGCCGCTTCCTGACGGGCCGCAGATGACAAAAATTTTCCCGCTGCTCTCAGGAGCAGTTTTGTTAGTCAGGTTCTTATTCATTTCTCTAGGGTCAACTCTTCGCCGGTTTTGATTTTGAGTTTGTCCCACACGCCGCGCAGGTCAATCAGCCGGTGGGTGTGCATTTTTTGGTTGCAATCGCACGGGACGTCGTAAATAGTCGTTTTAACTTTTTTTCCCTTGAGCTTAAACTCGATTTTTCCGACCCCCAGTTCATCCCAAAGCTTCTTCGGCACTAAGACAAATTTGTCGATCTTGGTGAAATCGTTAAGCGGCTGGCTATGGGCCTTTAGGCGAAGCATTGAGCCTATTATAGCAGACTCCCAAACTAAAGGGCTTTGAGGAGCTTTTTGTCCTTGAGGTTCTGGACGAGGGTATAAAGTTGTGCAACTACTGCCCCAAGGGCGATGAGATATATCGCCGCCTTGACAATCCAGCCGACGATCGGGATTATGCCGAGCAGGACAAAGATGAAAGTACCCCAAAGTACCGCTTTCCAGTCAGCTTCGATGTCTTTGCGGACACGTACTAGCTTGAGAATAAACGCGCCGGTGTAAATGGCGGCGATGGCTTGGGTAACAAGGATAATTGTCGCGTAGGCGGAAAAGATCCCGCTGGCCAGGGCCAGACCGAGAATTGAAACGAGAAGCAAGAGCGCCACGATCGGGGTCACAATAATGAAGGCCAGCCCGAGCCAGAAATTTTTAAGAGGGGCGCGGGTTACCTCGTAAACCGTAGTGCTAATGAAGGTCGGGATGAGATAGAGGAGGATAATCGCTAGCACCGCCAGACTTACCAGCGAGACCACCAGCGAAGTCCAACCAGCCATGTGCTTCAGGGCGCTAATTCCCCGCGCAGTCGCCTCGGTCTTGTGCCACTCGACTTTGTTAAGGCTCGCCCCTTCGGCAACGGTCGCCTCTTTGGGAGCATAATAAGTGAGTGTTCCTTTTATATTGGTGTCTTTGGCGATATTGAGAGTCTGGCCATGGAACTCGACATTCCCGTTAAACGTTCCGCTTAAAGTTGCGGTATTGGCGTATATTTTGGTTGCTCCTCCGACTTGTCCGCTGGCGTTGGCTTGGTTGCAAACGGCGATTAAGTCGCCCCCGACATTGCTCTTGTTGGTGGTGGTCACCATGCTGCCAAAAAGGATTGCGTCTCCCCCGACATTTCCCTCCAAATTGGCGTTGCCGGCAAAGGCCCGCAGATGGCGCCCGACATTGCCTTTAATCGTGGCGGAGCCGGCGAAGATCATCGCCGAATCCTCCACACCTTTTTCCACGGAGGTGTCGGCGGCAAAGACGGTTAGATCTCCTTGGATTGGTGAGTTGACATAGGCGTTTTGACTAAATAAATAGGGGTCCTTTTTAACTTCGTTGACTGAAATGCTGTTGCCGGATTCGATATCGGCCGCTGCCGCCGTGAGCGGCAAAAGAACGAGAAGCGAGGCGAGAAAAATTTTAACCAAACTTTTCTTTAGCATATGTTCTCCCCGTGAGCCACCCTGTAGCCTTGGCGAAGGGTGGCATTATTTGCCTCAACCGTAGCATCCTCGAAGGTAAAGTCAAGAGGGGCGGGCGCAAAGCGCCCGCCCCTGTTTGTGTCGGTAGTCCTCTTGCCTACTCCGTGGAACTCCCCTCGCTTCCCTCGCTACCCTCCTCCGGTTGGGACCCACCTGCCGCAGCAGTCTCCTCGGACTCACTCGGTTTGCCGGTCTCCTCACTTGGCCCTTCCCCCAGCGCTTCTGCAGACAGCGTGCTCCAGATGACCCAGTGCCATGTCATTGGTGGGTGACCGTCGGTTAGTTGCCAGCTGGCGAACTCGAGATGCTCGAGTTCGTCGAACCACTGCCTGGTTGCCACGTGAATGCCCGGGCACATCTCACCGCTGTGGGTGTTGTAGGTGATGTAGATGACGTAGGGCTGGCCGAGTTCCTCGAGTAGCCTCTTAAGGGCCTCATGTCTCAGGTTACTCAGCACGAGGCCTACGTACTCGTCGAGGTCAGGAGACAGCATGGCGCCTGCCCTGACGACCTCGCTGATGATGCCGAACCGTACTTCCTCCGGGATGAAGTCCCCCCGGCGTGCTCTCACCTGGATCTGCAGCTCCGTCTGCAGCTCCTTCTTCTGCTCATCCGTCATTCCTTCGAGCGGCGCTTCGGTGATCGCGCGCGCCGCCCTTCGCAACGCCTCGTGTCCGGGAATCTTCTCGCCCGTTAGCTGCTCTGGCATCTTCAGCACCATCCCTTGGTTTTCTGTCTGCTCCCACCTACCGCAGGAGAGATTAGAATATACCATATTCAAGGAGTGTCGTCAATACGCCCCGCCTCGCGCGTTTAGTAATTAAACAAATAACAATTGATTAATAATTAAGAAATAAGAACTAATAATTGATATCCTGAAACTGGCTTGTTTTTCGAAATATCTTGCTATAATGCATTTAGTAGAGCAGTAATTAATCAATGGAGGAATATGCATATATCTGTTGATCAGGAGAAATGCATCGGTTGTGGTACTTGCCAGGCGGCCTGCGATAAGTGTTTTGAACTAAAGGGCGGCAAGAGCCATCCCAAAAAGGAAAATTGCGACTGTACTAGTTGCGATCTCAAAGATGTCGCCGCCAACTGTCCCGCAGAGGCAATTACAGTCGCGGAAGAATAGGCCGTTCATAGGACTCGCTAGCTAACACCTCTCTCAGAGGATAGCGGGTCCTGTCAGACAACGAACTTTATGGTGACCGCATCAATTTTGCCAGCGTAAAATTGTGCTTAATCTCGGCTCGCTCTCCCCGCCATAGGCGGGGAACCAGGCCCGCTCGCCTGCGAATGTCGCCAAAAGTTGTTATCTGTCACCCGCTGGAGAGAGGGTTGGCTCGCCCGTCTAAATCTCGCCTAGGCTTTGGCGATTTTCAAGGAATTGAAAATTGCAGGATTTCTTTTCGCTTCTCTCCCCACTAGCACTCCGTCCAAGTTTCCGATTTTGTCCTTTAGACTTTCGGCGGAGTCGATGTCGCCGTTGCCGAGAACAACGAGCTCGGGAAATTTCTTTTTAACTTCGTAGGCGTGGGTCCAGTCGGCTACCCCGCGATATTTTTGGGTTGGGGTGCGGCCGTGGATGGCGACTATTTTCGCTCCTGCCGCGGTGATTTTTTTGACAAAATTTAAGGTGTCGGCAACATTTTTATTCACTAGTCGCATCTTGACGCTGACCGGCAAACTGGTTGCGTCTGCAACGGCACGGACAATTTTTGCCGCCGCTTCGGGAGCGGCCAGCTGCACCGATCCAA
>Ga0315282_10004414_pt1 | contig 24546 bp, 30 predicted proteins | sample YL17G07_20_MG_FD_203693 | JGI IMG/M metagenome (GOLD analysis project Ga0315282, IMG submission 203693) | Sediment microbial communities from Yellowstone Lake, YNP, Wyoming, USA - YL17G07_20 | ecosystem: Environmental > Aquatic > Freshwater > Lake > Sediment | place: USA: Wyoming | collected... | reverse complement strand
CCCGTAGTTCCTCAAAGGGGGAACATTTGGAATGATAGTAAACGACAAGCTCGTGGAAGAAGTGAAGAGAATTTTCGACCTTAACCTTTACGAATCAAGGTTGTGGCTTGCGATGCTCTCGCGCGGCGTAAGCACTGCGGGGGAACTGAGTGAAATTTCATCCGTGCCGAGAAGCAGGACTTATGACATACTCGAGTCCCTTAAGAGGAAAGGCCTCATAACCATGAGGAAAGAAAGCCGCCCAGTCAAGTACGTGGCGATATCCCCCCACGATGCAGTGGAACAGGTGAAGAAGAACTATCACAAGAAAGTCGATGAACTTTCGAAATTCATGGAGGACCTCAAGAAGACCGAGGTTGTCGGAAAGCTTTCAGGGCTCCACGCTGCAGGCATGCAGCTTGTGGAAAAGCATGATACGTCCGGACTCCTCAAGTCAAGGCAGTCGACGACACATCATCTGGGAAAACTGTTCAGGAACGCAAAGAAAGATATCGAGATGCTTCTCACCCCACACGAGCTTAACTTCATAATGAAGTCGCAGGGGGAGACCCTCGAGAAAGCGGCGAAGCGCGGCGTTGAGATAAAAATTGCGGGTCCATTCACCGAGAAAGAGAAAGCGGTCATAAAGCAGTTCAGGAATTTCGCGAAATTAAAAATCGTGAAGGAAATAAGCGCAAGAATAGTCATGGTGGACCAGAGGGAAGCGATATTCAGCCTCTTCCCAAGCAAGGAAGTGCACAACCTGTTTGACGTTGCGGTGTGGATCGAGAGCCCCTACTTCACGAAGGCGATGAGTTCGCTTTTCAACCACGTCTGGGACAGCGCCCACGCGTAAAGAAAAGAGAGCGCAAAATCCGGAAAGGGGGACTGGTATGGCTTACAAGACTCCGCAGAAACTCATGCAGGAGCAAGGCATAAACACGTGCGGGGAATGCAAGTTCTTCAAGCGCAACGACATGACCTGCGTTCGGACGAGTGTGGTGTTCCCAAGCATGAAGTCCGACCCGGCGTGCGGGCACTTCATCTCTTCAAAGGACAAGTAATGAATAGAGTATATAGACAACAATAAAGAAAGGGAAAAAAATTTCAGCAAGTAATGCTCAGTGTCGTTTCTTTTTCTTCTTTCCCACGTTATTATTATTGGAACTCCCTGTTTTTAATGTTTGTTCTATGACGAGGCTGATGGAAAAATTTCCGTCAAACTAACTCCCAAAAAGGTTCAGGAATTTTATGACCTTGTCCGCATCGCTCACGGTTCCAGGCTGCATCTTGAGTTTTCCTTCCTTCGTCCATTCCAAGATATCGGTCTGAACAAGGTTTCCTCCAATAAGGTCCTCTGCGGTTCCGCTATCAACCAGCATATCCACAGTCACGCCTTCTTGGGGTGTGCCTCCATTATCGAACTGCGTTATCATGCCGTCCTGCGTCCGTATCACCCACTCGAAAGTCTTGTAGTAATGCGTTACGCCAGTCGCATTTTCCGTGTTGCTGTAAATACCGAATATGTAAACCGAGTACGAATTGCCTACTGCAGCGGTCATTCTTTTTCTAAAATCAGAACTGCCGTTCAACGTCTGTATCCTTCGCAATTGCGAGCCGTATTCGGCTTCTATCCGGATTTTTTCATTCATTGCCCGGGAAATCCCGGGATCGCTTCCCTCCGGTACTGTGTCTATGGAATGCGCTGATAGTTCCGAACTCGGTATTCCTGAAGTGGTGAGCCCCAAGGCGTCAGTGATACTTACGCCAAGCTGGTCCTTTGCCACCATGTTGGCGAAGAACAGTAAACCGCCTATTGCAATGATTATGATCAATACGGACCAAGCGCTCGCCATTTCTGAAGCTTCGAGATTGTTTGTGCAGTTTGAGTTAAAAACCTTTTTAATCGTTCCCGGCCTTGATTATCACGTAATTGTGATATGTCGCGTCTCGATAAGGATTCCAAGGGATTCCGTGACCTCAAGGACTCGCTGCTTGATGCGCTTTTCGAATGGGAAGTGGAAGCAAAAAGAACCGGAGATTCGAGGATACCGCAAAGGCACCCGTCTTCCAAGGAACTCATGTACAGGGTTTCGGAACAGCTGGGCCTTTCCGGACCGGAAGTCGAGGGATTGGTTGACGACGCCGACATCGCCTTCAAGGAATTAGTCAAGGAAGGGTTCGTGGAAAAAACCCCCGAGGGGCGGTTCCATATGTCCGGAAACGGTTTGAGCATTGTCGAAAAAAGGGGGTCACAGGTAAAGCTTGCTATGCGCGATTACGAAAAAAACGAGAGCGAAGGATATGGTTCGGCTACCGTTGGGGACTCGTATAAGCCAACAAGGGTTTCAAGCACGCCGAGAATACCGATTCCGGAAAGGAAAAAGAAGCCTGCGCGCCCCTAACCAGATCATCTCCAAAAGTCAGGGATTGCTTTCTTGTTTTTTTCACCACAACAAATATATTAGAGGCAGTCAGTTGAGCGAGTGATTCAAGATTACGATGTCTCTTTCATTCCTTGAGCTTTCGGAATTGTTCGAGAAACTCGAGGCCACCTCCAAGCGCAACGAAATGGTGGAAACATTGAACGGCTTATTCAAGAAGACGACTCCTGCCGAGGCCAAGATGGTGGTTTACCTGTTGCAGGGGCGCATATCGCCATCATTCACTGGCATAGAGATAGGGATGGGCGAGAAGTTCGTGGAAAGCGCGCTCGCAAGTGTTTCCGGGAAGCGCCGGGAAGACATCGAGTCCATTTACGCCAAGAAAGGGGATCTGGGTCTTGTTGCGTTAGAGGCGATGAAAGGACGCAAGGGGAAGCAGTCATCCCTCTTCGAAAAATCAAGGACAATCTCGACCGTATTCGCCGGTTTCAAAAAAATAGCGGAATCATCGGGCCCGGGAGCCCAGCAGAAAAAGATCGACATACTGCAGTCACTCCTTATGGATGCGGCACCAGTTGAGGCCAAGTACCTAGTCCGCATACCTCTTAACACGATGCGGCTCGGCGTCGGGGATCAGACTCTGATGGATGCGGCATCGATGACTATTTCCGGGGACAAATCGCTAAGGCCTACCATCGAGCGCGCGTACAACCTCTGCTCGGACCTCGGGAGGGTTTTGGAAGAATTATTCCTCCCTGAAGGGCTCAAGAGGATCGAGTCATTCAGCATGACTCCGCTTTCCCCTGTGCGGCCGGCACTTGCAGAGCGACTGTCATCCGCTGAAGAAATAGTGGAAAAGCTCGGCAAGTGCGCAGTTGAGCACAAGTACGACGGCTTCCGCTGCCAAATACACAAGAAGGGAAACATAGTAGAGATATTCTCGCGCAACCAGGAGCGGATGACCAGTATGTTTCCTGACTTGGTGAAGGCGGTTCGTGAGTGCGTGAAACCAAAGGATGCCATACTCGAGGGAGAGGCGCTCGCGTTCAATGAGGCGACAGGCCAGTTCCTGCCGTTCCAGGACACCATTCAGCGCAAGAGGAAGCACGACGTCGAGAAAACTGCCGAAGCGCTTCCCGTAAAACTGTTCCTCTTTGATCTTCTGTATGCTGATGGTGTTGACTGCGCAAAACAGCCTTACATTGACCGGAGGAAAAAGCTTGAGCACTTCGTATCCCATCACTGCGAGTCAATCCACCTCTCCTCGCAGATAGTCACATCCAGCGCAACTGAACTCAATGCTTTCTTCAACGAGGCAATCGAGAACGGGTTGGAAGGCATAATCGCGAAGGACCTTGCGAGCCCTTACGAAGCCGGTGCCAGGAAGTTCTCGTGGGTGAAATTGAAACGGTCATATCAGGCAGCAGCCCTCTCGGACACCATAGACGCGGTTATTCTCGGATATTTCAAGGGAAAAGGCAAGAGGGCGAGATTCGGGTTCGGAGGACTGCTCGTCGGGGTCTATGATGAGGAAGCTGACGAGTTCAAGTCCATTGCGAAGCTCGGCACCGGCTTCACTGAGGAAGTGATGGAAAGCCTGCGGGAAACACTTGACAGGATACGTGTCCAGAAGCGCCCCGCAGGAGTTGATTCGAGGATAGAGCCGGATGTGTGGGTTCCGCCAAAGTACGTGGTCACGGTGCAGGCTGATGAGATAACGCGAAGTCCTCTTCACACTGCAGGGGCAGAAACGGCGGAAGGAGAGGGATTCGCATTGAGATTCCCGAGGCTCGTGAGCGACGGCATAAGGAGGGACAAGGGATCCGCTGACGCAACGACAGTGTCCGAAATAAAGGAACTATTCGGCATGCAGAAGACGGCGAATGACTCTGCAAAAACCTAAGCGGTCGTTTCTGTCATTTTTTTTATCTTCTGAAAATCATCTTCAAAAGACCTGCGATCAACAACAGTACTCCCGCCGCAATCACCGCAAATGGCCACTGCAGCCTCCACTCGATCATGCCGATTAACGGCGTGATGAATCCGTTGTACCACAGGTAATAGAACGCCCCCACAATCATCAATGCAACGCCTATCGCAACGAGGCTTGCCGCGCACGAGCTCTTCTTCTTTTTCTCCTCTCGCGATTCCATTCGTTCCACGAGGAGTCTCTTGTCAGCAGGCATTTGCCGTATCTTAAGTCCCGCCACGGCAGCCTTCCTGGCAGCAGGGTTTTCGGGAATTATTATGCAGCCTATCAAGTAAAGAATCACGATGGTTCCGCTCATGTTCGGAATGAGTGCAGCGAGGACTATTGCAAGGCGAAGCCATGTGGCGTCGACCTCCAAGTATTCGGCGATGCCTCCGCATACGCCGCAAAGAAGTTTGTTGTCAGCTGACTTGTAGAGCCTTTTCGGTGTTTCGGTCTTCCCGTCTTTAGTTGCCATAATGATTCTCCTGCTTCCTTGCATCTACTGCCATTTTTTATTGTTTTTCATTTTTTCCGATTGCCATTCTTGCCACGAAGCTCTTGTCGGCTACTCCCGCGTGGCGGGCGACCGGCGCGCACTTAGCCCTGAAAACGTAAACCACGCGTCCCTTAAGCCGCGGGTCGTAGTCGATGTCGCTTATTGTTTCATAATTTCCCATTCCCTTGGCGATTATGAGGTTTTTCGCACTCCAGAACTCCTTGAGGAACGCACGATCAGACTCTTTCGGAAAGACCCCGATGAACCGTCCGGTCGGCAATATCCCTTCAATCCCTGTAAGCTTCAGTTTTTTCACGTCCGACACTGTCGCGTCATTGAGTATGGGTCCCGCCTTCGGGCAGACGGTTACCTTCTTTCCCAAAGCGACGAGGTATTCTATTAGCGGTATGTCGAGGAATATCTCGCCTGCATTGTCTGTCAGGAAGAGTACGCGTTCGTGGCGTTTCAATGCGTTCATTATCCCGCGCGTTTCGAATGCGTTAGTGGTGGTGGACAATGATTCGTCGAGTATGCTCAAGAAATGTTTTTCGAACGATTTTAGGTCGAAGTCGTGTCCGCGGACCCCGAACTCGACGCTGTTTCCGGAAGCGGAAATGGCGAGGGCAAGCTCAAGCTCGTTTCTGCCCTTTTTCTTTTTTGACAGTATCCAGCGCCTTGCGGTTCGAAGAAGCTTCCTGCCAGCGATATTGCTTTCCGATTTTATTCGTGCGTAACCGTCAGGAACTCCTGCTGCTTCCGCTATTATGCGCTCCCTCACGGTTCCGAGAAATGCCGGTACGGACTCTGCGTTGATGTTTTTCGAAAAAAATTTGAGAACTTTCGTAAGCGCACGCGCCTTGATTCCAGTTGCCTTTTTTTCGGGAACGCCTTCAAGGAAGAGGTCGCAACTGTATCCGGCGCGCTCGACAAGACACACGATGCAATCCGGTGTTACCTTCAATTGGGGGCGCTATCACTTCCTTACCTTCTTCACGACCTTCTGGTTCCGTATTACGTTGAATGTGTAACCGAAGCTTAAGTTCTTGAGTTTCTCGAGAACGTCGTCAGGGTCGATAGTCGTGCTGTTTATCTTGATGATGTCTTTCTTTCCCATTTTGCCGCTCCGGACATTCATGAGGAACCATACCTCGCTTTCCCCTTCAGGCATTGCGAGAATGTGCAGAACCTTGTCGGAAGCGCCTGGCGGGAGGTGGTCTATTACTATGCCGTTTTCGATGAATGGAACATTAACCTCATCAAGCACTTCGTCAACATCCACGTCGCCGCCGCCTTTCTTCGACGTTTCGACCCATTCCTTCAGTTCGGCTTCCCCGTTTTGTTTTTTCTTATTTTTCTGTTTCGACGAACTCGCGCTCACTTCTACTTTCCTTCACCTCTTAAGCTCGTTGCCGCGTCCTCCGGGCACATCGAATTGCCTATTATGAGCCATCCTTTCTCGAGTCCGGCGAATTTCGAGAGTTTCGGCATTATTTCTATGTGAAAATGGAAGTCCACGTGAGCGGATTTGCCGGTATTGACGCAGTATATGCACATGTTGAATGGGAACACTTCGCACATCCCGCCCCGGTACTGGGCGAATGTTTTTTCGAGTATGCGTGCGAGAGCAATTGTGTCCACTTCATTTAGGCTTTTAACGTGCTTTCTTGGAACTATGCAGGTCTCGAACTGGTATTTTGACGCCCAGGGGCAGAAGACAAGGAAGTCCGGGTCATCGTTTACAACCGCCCGTGGACCACCTTTTTCTGTCTCCACAATACTGCAGTATATGCATTTCCCTCCGCTTTTTTCGGAAAAACTCTCCATACCAGCGGTTTCCTTGATTGTGCCTGGCGGAGTGATGTTTACCGAGATTATCTGTATGTGCGGGTGCGAGAGCGATGCTCCTGCAGACTTGCCGTAATTCATGAACGCCATTATGTGCGAGAATTTTTCCTCGAGCTTCTCGAACCTGGACTTGAGTCCCGACACGATTTCAGCCCAGTCTTGCTGCGAGTACTTCGTCGGGCTTTTCGAGTGGTCCGGGTTCGTAACGAGTATCTCATGTTTTCCGAAAGCGGGGAAGCCCTCAAAGACGCAGTCCACATCACGTTTGCATTCCGCACTTAAAGTGTCTGTGCTTTCGCTTACGAAAGGAAACAGGTTGTCGAAACTGCGCGTGGTCCATCCGCCGCTCCCGTCGCCTCCACTTCTTGCTATCTCCGGAGGGGTCATGCTTTCGTTTCCGGGACAGAACGGGCATTTTTCATCCCGAACGGGACCGCCGTCTGCGGGCACTCCAGCTTCATCGGCGCATTTCTTGCCAAAATCCGTAGGCCGTTTGGATCTGGTTTTGGATATTACGACCAGGTCCCCTGTTACTGGGTCTTTCCTGAATTCAGGGCATGTCATTTTGCTTTATGGTTAAACCTATTTTTTCCCATTTTTTATAAAAAATGTTGGCGCGGGACGGATTGCTTTTTTCAAGCTTAATCCGTTTCCCGCTTTTTCCGTAAGAACGTTCCTTATGGGAGTATGGCAATTAACGTCTGGCGCGCCTTCTTCTTCCTGCACGTACTGTTCTCCTGCCGCGACCTCTCCTTGCTGCTGGCCTTCTCCTGGCACGATGCTTTACGGCAACGACTGCCGGAGGAACACTTGCCGCCACAGTCTTGCCTTTCTCCTCCAGTTCCTTCCTCTTTATCCGTATCAGGCGCTCTAACCTTAATCTTCCAAGAATCAAGACTGCGAGTACAATCACAATCATCACGAAGAACGCCCAACCTGCCGATATATCCGTTAACAAACTCATCTTTTTCTTCAATCACCCTTTTAGTGTATATATTTCATATCTGCCGTGCCTATATATAGATTATTGCTGGTCCCCCTCGTGCTCTTGCGTGTTTTCATGCTCTTGAACCTGAGATTCTTTTTCCTTCTTCTTTATCTCTCGCGAGAAGTTCCACCTGAGAAGCAGGAATATGAGCAGAATAACTCCGCATATAGTAAAATCACTCGTTGTCGACATCTTTTATGAAACTCCATCATGAAATACGCTTTTTTCATATATAAAATGTGCGTCTTTCATCTAAAAGCGAGGTGGTTTTGATTTTCAACCGCCGCTTTCCGCAGTAGAATTCCACTCGTTACGCACTGCGTCAAATTCATTGATGGCAGAATCGACATCCGAGATTATCCCGGAAACTTTTGTCATCGCAGTGGAGGAAGCGGTGGTGTTGACCGACGCATTTTCCGAAGGAATGCCGGCAGGACCGACCGCGGTCGTGCCGTTAGGCCGTGGTTTTGTTCCTCCAGAATAAACACAGCACGCGCCAGTCAAGACCAAAGCGGTTATGATCATCATCGCGAATGCAGTCAGTAGCCGCCGCCAATAATGCATCATCAATCAATTTCCCCCGCACCGTGTTCATTATTCGCGCGAACCATTATTGCCGTAAGCTCGTACGCTATTTTCGAAGCATCTGACTTGAGTTCTAAAAGAGTCCTTGAGACCGAATTCCGGAATGCGTCACACTCATTGAAGCTGAATCCAGTGAGGCTTCTTGATTCCAGGGAAACGTTGTTTGCGAGAAGCTCAAGCCTTGCTGCAATGCTTTCGTTGTTAAGCTCCTGCCGCGTCTTCATCGCAGCCTTAAGCAGACTAGCCCTCGCCCGGCCAAGACGCACCACTGCATCCGCCATCATCTCCTCGTTTACCGAGCAGCCCTCAATGCATGCTCCTTCAACACACTTCATTCCGGCGGAAGGGCATCCGCAGTCCTCGCAGCAGTTTCCTCCACTATATTCTTTTTCGGAACAGACTCCATCACCGCATATGGTCTGCACCGTTGCTGGAAGCGCAGTGGTGGTGTGGGATGCGTTTGTGCAGTACTTGAGTGCATTCACGAATCCGGATGCAAGCGACGCGGGCCCGTCAGTCGTGCTCCAGTAAATCACCCTGCCTTTTCCGAAAGTCCTGTTTAATGCAAAGATAGGGCCGTCTTCCCAGTATGCGATTATGCTCGTGTTGGCGTCGTCGTTGGAGACACCTGAAATCCCTATGCCTGGACTATCCATGGTAATCTCGCCTGAACCGAACGGAGAGTCATCTTCAAAACGCACCCAGTCCTTGCTCGAGTTTTCCAGGCGCTCTGAAGCGAGCAATTCTTTCGCGATTCCTCCCAACTGCCAGCCAGTCGCATCGCCAGAAAGCAGGAGTGGTCCTTTTCCCATGAAAGCGACACCGCCGCCCGATCTTGCGAATTCCGCAAGTCCGTTCTTAAGCTCAAGCGCGTTTTGGGTCGCATTGCATTTATTGCCGCAATCACTAAGGATCACGCCATTGAAGTCCCTGAACGTTTCGGGAATCGATCCTAAGATCGATACTGAAAACCCGTTTTTGCGAAGGTTCGCAACGAGTGCCGTTTCATATTCGGTTAAGTTGTCGTTATTCGGACACACTACTGCAATGGTGCTTCTGCAATCTTTGGCGCACGTTGTAGGCGTTTCTCCCAGCTCGCATTCATTGTTTCCGCACTCGCTCACGGCATTAAGCGACAACGGAACGCAGGTGGTGTTGTCCTTGCAGTACTCGTTTATGGAACAGTTGCAGTCTGAGCAGTTCCAGCAGGTTTCTCCCATCTCGCAAAGCCTGTTATTGCCTGTTGGGGCGGGCGGGTTCCTGCAGTCTATCTGGCAAATTTCATCATGGAGGCAGATCCTGTCTCCGCAGAAGTACTCAGGGAATAGCCGTGCCTTGGCGAGGTATAGCTCTCCCTGTGAGTTCACTGATATTACTGAGTTTTCCTGTATGCTCAGGTCGTACATTTTCGGGCTGAGCGTTGTATAAACCGTGTAAGTCCCGTTTTCCAAGTTGAAGACTTCGGAACACGAGGCGTTTATTGCGGTATAGAATCTGGTTTCATTCCAGACGATGCGTATTGAGAGTCCAGTTGCCGATTTCGCGGCATTCGGGCATTCTGTTGCCGCAGGAGGCTGCTGTGCCTGGAACCATGCGCCCGAGTCATCCTTGAAGAGCACGAGAACGCGGACGGCCTGTACAGGAGTCAGCCGTGCGACTATTGCAGCAATGATAAGCATCATCGCCAGGACGCTTAAGGACGCGTGGCGCCAACAGAGGCGCCTCAAATGTACCACCGACACGATGAAATTATATCGCGGGATTCACTATTAATACTTCTCATAAAAAAAGAAGCGGACAACGGTTCTTCTTAGCGGTTTTCAAGCGCAGGCGCCTTCGGGAATTCCGACGGGCCGTTCAAGACGAGAGTGCTTTTTATTATCGTCCTGCATGTGGTGTCATCAGCCAAGTCATAGCCGAGCTGGGTCATCGTCTGCAGGTTGGGGGTTCCGGCATTGAGTTTTATGAAACTGCATGGGCTTACTGCCGCATGCGCCACAATGGTTCCGAATATCACTGCCCAAATCATCAGTCCTACCAGTAGTACTAGCGGAAACGGGATTTCCTCAGTCTCTTCCCTAGAGAACTGGTTCGTCATTATCATATCTCACAGGATCATCCCCTCAACCATAGACAATTAGGCAGTCTAAGCTTATAAATGTTGCTATTCATTAGTGGTAACTAGATGTCAATCAGGGTAGGAATTCCTTGTTCTTTATTTTTTCAGGAAGGTATGTGTCGCTTACGAATTTGAGGTGCCTTGCGGCGAGGGCTTCCTGTTCGGCCTTGATTTTCCTTTTTATCATGAGATCCAGCTCTTCCTGCCATTCCTTTGCCTTGAACCATGGATACTTCTTGAGTTCGTTAGTCCTTTTCAGGTCGGATTCATTCGCCCTGATTGTGTACTTCTGGAGGCCGTACTTCTCTATGTCGTTCATGGTGAGCCCGAGGAATTTCGCCTTCGGAGTCGCAAAATCGTCGCTCGCGTGAGCCAGGTTTATGCTGCCTGACTTTATGACAGAATAGATGTAGTATCCATAGGCGTCGGCGTCCGTGAAGACATAGACCGGAAGATTCGCCTCGTAGTGTAGCCTGTGGATCAGCCGTTTCGTGCCTCGGGCAGCCTGGCCGTGAGCTCCTATGAGCACGCAGTCGTGCTTCTTCCAGAACTTGTCCTCGTTAAGCCTGTCAAAAGTTGCGTTTTTCTCGGCGACAAGCACGAATTTCGCGTCAACCTTCTTGAAGTCGATGTCCTCGACGTTAGATGGGATGCTCCAGCCACCGCTTCCAAGCTTGGACATGTCTATGGTGTCGTCACGGTCCTTTATCACGACCTCGCCTGCGGCCACTCCTGAACGGTCTGCGTTAAGATGCAGCTGCTCCCTGAGGGTTCCGAGCATTACTTCCAGATCGACTATCACCGGGTCCGATTCCTTCTGCTCGTCGAAAGTGTTCTCATTGGAATCGCCTATTGTCCTTTTGAGCGAGTAGTACGCTTCCCTTATGCTCGCGTGGACTTCGTGATCGAGGAGCTCCTTGCAGAATGAGGCGACCATCATGGTCTGCATGAATTTCTTCGCATGGGCAACATTGAAGAGGTATCGCTTGCTTATCTGCTCCCCTAGCGATATGGTTTTTGTCTCGGAGTCGAATTCAACATTGGAAAGGGATCGGACAGGTATCTCTATGTTCGGATTTTCCTCGTTGTATATCTGTTTCGTCACTCCGTTCCCCATTTTAGTGAGTTCTTTCGAAATTTTTTCCTTTCCAGAAATGCGCATTTTTTTAGTGAATCCCCTTTTTTCGTCTTTATTCCTATTCCTCTTTCACAGTCCCGCCTTCCGCAGCTTCCTCGTCATCAGTTGGTTCTTCCTCGCTGTGCGTTGGCCCTTCTCCTTCGGCGAGCTCTTCCACCACGTCCTCTTCATCCGTGTTTTCGAGCGTCTGGAGCTTCTTGTCCACTATGGTCCTTAGCGCTTTCTCCAGTTTCTTCTCGCTCTCATCGCTTAATTTTCCGACGGCGTGCGCGACCTCAGGGATGTAACGGTAAAATATCGCTCTCTTCATCGCCTTCCTTCTAGCGACGCCAAGCCCGATCAGGTGCCTTCTGAGCTTTCTTCCTGCATCCATCAGGGCGAATCGTATCTCGTTTAGTATGTCTGGATCGTCTGCTATCGCCTGCTTTCCGGCGCTCGTGTACGGGATGTGCGGCGATATTATGTTGACCATAACTGTTATCGGCGAGCTTTCGAAATCGCTTATGTTGTAGCGCTTCCATTCCACCGTCTTTACTGCCTGTGTTATGGCGCATCCTCCTGTGTCGAATGTGAGTGGCACGCGGTTTGCGAAGCGCACTGTTTCGGCTTTCGTTGTGTTGTCAGTCCCTTGGTGTCCCGCTTTTCCTGAGTATGCGAGCCCTACCTCGACCTGGAATGGGATGCCGCCTTGATAGACCGCAGGCCTTCTTTCGACAACGGAGTAGAACTCGGGCTCAAGTATCCCTTTCAGGCTTTTCTCCATCTGGGCTTCGCCTATAGGGACGAGGCCTTCTGTTGATGGAGCCATGAATTTGACTTTCTTGAATGCGTTGACTATCTCCTCAGCCTGCTGGTGAGTCAATTCCTTAGGGTTCATCTCGAAGTCCACGGTTTTCGCGAGCTTTCTTATCTCGTCGATCTTCCCGTCCGAGACCCGGCTCAATTCTGATTTTAGAAAGCCGGAGAGCTTGTGGCTGCTGCTTCCCGCGACCATTATCCTCAAATCGTCAGCGGTTATCCCCAATGGATGGCGCTGCATTTCCATTGGTTTTTTCGGGGCCGCATCAACTGCGCGCTCGAACACTATGATGTTCCCGTCAGGCTCGACTAAGCGGATTTTCGCGTGCGGGTTCGCGATCGCAGTCCTCCTTATGTATTCCAGGACTCCTTGTTCCCCCTTGTTGTAGAGGACGTCCTTGTAGTGCGAAATTATCTTGGTTCCGCGCCATTTGCCGGAACGCTTTGACACGTCAAAGACTATGGGCTTGTTGTTCTTGATGTCTATGTCCATCACTGCGGTTACGATTTTCCCGTTGCCAGTGCTGCTTATGATTTTCGTAGGTTTTCCGCTTGTCATGTGGGCGAACATTATGGCGCCCACAGCTCCTATTCCCTGCTGGCCTCTTGATTGGATGTACCTGTGGAATTTCGTTCCAGAGAGCATCTGGCCCAGTATTTTTGAGATATAGTCCTCAGGAATGCCTATTCCATTGTCCTGCACCGAGACTACCATCTCACGCTCTCCTGCGTCCTTCAGTTCGACAGTTATCTCGGGGATTATGCCTGATTCCTCGCATGCGTCAAGGCCGTTTGTCACGAATTCATGCACTATTGTAGTGAGATTCCTCACGGGCCCGGAATAGCCGAGCATTTGAAGATTCCTTCGGAAGAACTCGGCGATATTTGACTCTTTGTAGCTTTTCTCGAAGAATTTTTCGGTATCGAAAATTTTTTCTTGCGTTTCTACCATATTAGATGCTCTTGTTGGTTTTTTTCTATGAAGTGGATTACAGTTGAATGCATTGCCCCTTTTATTATTTTTTCAACGGCCTCTCGCCCTATTTGGACGTTTTCAGGCTCCCCAATCAGGCTTATCGTGTTTCCATAGATTGAAATGTAGATATTGAGTGACTTTTCCAGGAATCTCTTTATTTTTCCCTGGCGCCCTATTATCCTCGCCTTTATTCGCGATACGGATTTTGGAGAGCTTAAGGCAGATTCCAGGTCCAAAATGTCCAGAACCATGTTTTCTTCAAGCAAAAGATTCGCCTCAAGCGGGGTGAACCCTCTTCCTATGGCTTTTACCAAATCAAGGAGTTTCCATGATAAAAGTGGGTCCTTACACTCAGAATCGTCAATTTTTACTTCTCCAGAACTCCCAACGTCTATTTTAGCTCCGGTTCGGCTTTCCAGTTTATTTTTTGTCCTACCCTCGACTCCTACGAGAACTCCGACCCGTTCCTTCGGGATTCTCACGAATTTCATACACTCCCGCCAGCAAATAATTCAATAACTTGATAGTATATAAACTTTAAGCCGGAAAAGTGCCACTAAAAAGACGTTTTTCCTGCCGTATCAGAGCGTATTCATATTTCTCGCGGGAAAGTATTATTAATTAAGCTGGCAATAATGAGTAGTGGCAGGTTCTTAAGTAGATGGTTTTTTCAAAACTTGGAGAAATTCTTGACTCAACGAGTTCCACGGCACTCATAATGTCTTGCTGCGCATTGCTCATTACAAGCGTACTGGTGGGACGGTTCATCCCACGCAATGAACTCCTAGCAGCAGTAATAGTGCTGTGCGGCATAGCGTCATTCCTGATAATGCGGCTTCCGCTTCGGGAGCAGGTTCCCGGACTCGTAGTCCTTGGCTTCGCATCCTACTGGGCCGCAGGAGTATCGCTCGGACTCCGTCCAGGAATGCCTGCAGAAATACCGCTATCATTCCTTCCCTATCTAATACTGGGACTAGTTGATGCGGTAGTAGTCCTCATAAGCTACACGCGCTCATTCAATCACGGAGCGGCATTCGCTGCGCCATCAATAGCGCTAATACTCTGCAACGGCCCAGCGGCATTCGGAGAAAGACTCGACTTGTTCATCATCTCGCTCGCCGCAACAGTCGCGGCATCGCTCGCATTCCCGTACTTCGTATCAAAAGCAAACGGCCTGGTCCAATCAATCATAGCATCGCTAGAGGCATCAGCAGTTTCAAGCGCAATAATGGGAATCGTGGTAACTATATCACTCAAAACGCTTTTCATCAATGCCGGAAGCTTCTCGACATTCTTCAACGTCTTCTGGTACGCTCTAGTCTCATTCGCATTCATGACCACAATCGGCATAGGAGCCCACGAATTATTCGCATGGAGCTCCGGAGTAAAGCTCGAGAGAGTGGACGGAAAGGCATCATACGTCCTCACAGGGGAATCAGAAGAGGAAGAAGGGGAAGAAGGCGAGAAAGTGGGACTGATCCAGCACGGAGCGTTCAGCGATCCATACGACGGCTTGATCTCCGAGATGAAGGAATTCCTGAAAGCGGGAGCATCGCTTTCGATAATACAGAGGACCGAGAAGAAGGCGAGATTCAAGAAGGAATTCCAGGTGCTTGCATCACGCCACAAGACTTCAAAGAAGAATGTTGCAAAAAAATTATTGGATGAGGTGTTGAAGAAATAAGAAGATGGTGATAGCACGAACTGCGACAGTTGCAAAGAATTGGGATTATGCAAGCATAATATCGACCTCGAAAATCCTTGGACAGGATGAGACGATAATAAAGATACTGAGATATCTGCGGTTGGGATATCCTATAATGATTTACGGGCCTCCAGGAAACGGCAAAACGACACTCGCCATGCACATATTGAACTGCACTGGAGGTCCGGGCACGTTCGAGCTGGTCGAGGCGACTGAAGGTACGACCGAGTACCAATTGATAGGCGGATTCCATCCTTTGGCGCTTTCATCAGGAAAGCTTGCAGAGAAGAACGTATTCAAGGACGGAGCGGTCACGCGCGCGATAAGGAAGGGACGGAACCTTCTCATAGACGAATTCACAAGAGCCCCTACGAGCGCATACTCGGGACTGTTCCTTCTTTTTTCCACGGGACAGCTTCCGCTCGAGCACGAGGAGGAAGTGCTCACGAGACCAAAGGACTGGAATGTCATAGTCACTGCGAATCTGGGAGATGACGGGACATTCAAGATAAGCTCGGCGCTCAAGAGGCGTTTCATCCCGGTATACATGGGCTATCCCGCGAGGGAGGCAGAACTCGAAATCCTGAGGACCCGCGTGGCCGGACTCTCGCAGAACATTTACGATGCGATACTCAATTTCGCGGAATCGACGCGTAAGGCGTACCTGGAGGACAAATCCTTGCCGCAAGGTCTTTCCCCTGACGGCGAGATAAAGATGGCATCCTACTGCTCTCTCGCCATGAGCGAGGGAACCGATGCAAAGACCGCATTCATAGACAGCGCATTCCAGCAGTCAGTAATCATTGCTGACGAGACTGACTGGTCATCTGTTTCGATGGTCCAGGAAATGGCGATGAATGCCGCGAAAAAACTCTGATTAGGCAACCACGGCAGATGGCTTCCTCTTTCAACATCAATCCATTGGTCTTCTCGAGGGCAAGACTCGCCTACGCTGCAGGACTGTGCCACCGGCTTTCAGGAAGAGCGCCGAACGAGCAGCCGAACAGCGAGTACGAGTCATTCATCGGCTACTGCAAAAGCATAGGGGCGGAGCTTTCCAAGGCAGCCAAGTTCGTCCCCCCATCGAAGGCGGTGATGAAAAACCAGCCATTCAACGGTTGCGGAATGATAAATGTTTCAAGGACTATATCGGCATTCTGCACTTACGGAAAAAGAGTGGACCAGATAGTATCAAGAAGACGGGTCAAGGCAGAGCGCAAGGCGAACCTCGCTGTGCTTTTCGACAACTCCAATTCGATGACATCATGGTGGGTCAGCGATTTTCTTGGAGAGAAAGTGGCCGGAAGACAGACTCCATCAGTCATCGCGAAAATCGCGACGATTGCGCTCTGCGAAACTTTCGGAAGCGTAGACGACGAAATCGACCTGGTATTGTTCGGAAGCAGTGTTACGAGGATAAGGAAGCGTGCGGAAACCTACAAGAAGCTCCTTGAATGCAATGGGGAAGGGGGTTCGCGCCAGGATCTTGCGTTACAGGAACTGAAGCGCACAGGCTGGCATAACAGGGGAGGACTGAAATTCCTCGTGATACTCACTGACGGCCTTCCGGAAATAGGCCTTGAGGAAGAGGAAGAGGATGCAGCAATCCAGGATGACGTCGTGAAACTCGTCTCCCAATTCGCGGCATCCGGAGTGCGCATAGCATACGTTCCGATACTCCTGCAGAAGCGCCTCTTTACCAAGCGTGTCGGGAACTTCAATGCGCTGGAGTTCGCAGAAAAATTCGAGAAGATGAACGGAGTGAGCGTTGCGAGGATAAACAAGCTCGAGGACCTTCCAGCAGGTCTTTTCGAGGCGACAAGGAAAGCGCTCACGGTGTGACGCGTGATGTGTGATGCGTGACGTGTGACGTGAAGATTGTATATATACAAATAAAAACGAAAACAGCATATTCATAAGGGTAGTGAGTGATTAAGCAAAAGACATGGACGCTAAAGTCATCGCATCAATAGTTGTCGCATTACTCGTTGTGGGAGTCTTCGGAATACACTGGGAGGATTACACCAGCTTGGACGCATCCCGGACCCTGCTTAACGGCGGAACGCGCGATTCGAGGAATATGATGGGCGCATCCACTACGAAACAAATACCAATAGCCGGGAATAACAATGCAATAGCCGAGTACGACGTCCCCAACGCGACTGTCGAGAATATGGCGAAAACACCTGATTTTGTTAACGCGAATGCATACAGCAAGGAAAGCGGCGAGCCGGTCGCGTATCGCGACGGGGCATCAGGCACTTCAGTCATAATCTCCGACAATAAGAACCAGCCGGATGATGCGACTGTGAAAAGCGTGCTGGAAACCGATGTTGCAAGCAAGCTTCCTCAGAACACTCCAGTCAAGCTTTCGGAAGTGTCAAGAGTGACATCGCCCGCCGCTCCGAGAGTCGTGACCGTCAATGGGGCACAGTTGATAGTGCCATCCAACCTGACCGATTACCAAGTAGAGCGCCAGGTCGCGAACTCGCCATCCTTGCTCAGCGCCATAGCCGATGCCGCGAAGAGGGCGGGAAAGGGCCTTCTCGCATTCGCCATAGGCGATAGCAGCAGCGGGAATGTAGGATTGGTCCCTTGGGGTTTCACCAGCGATGAGGTATCGTCCCTCGCCAGCAATGGAGTCGTGAAAGACACAGTAAGCAGCACTCCACAACAGTTAGGCATGAGCGGCAGCACGCAATCGGCACAGGACACCAAGGCGTATCAGGCAGCCAATGTTGACGTGCCGAGCCTCCCGTCTAATCCAGGCATGAGCCTGAACAATCTCGGAAGCGGAAGCAACATAGGCTCTGGAGTCGCATCCGGAATAGCGTCATTCTTTTCCGGAATAATCTCGTTCATACTCGGCCTCTTGTGGGGACTCATCAAATGGCTTCTCGTGATAGCGCTCGTATTCATAGCGCTGCTTTTCGCTGCCAGATACCTGAAAGAGCACAGGCACGCTCTGAAGAAAGCGCAACAAGTAACGGGAATTAAGGAACTCGAGTACGACAGGACAAAACAGGGAAGCGCTTCAATAAAAAGCGCAGGCCGAGGCTCGAACATCATAAACCTGAATCCGCTTTTCAGAATAAAAGTGGAAGACAACCTCATAAGCCGCACTAGCCCGTCACTACAGCTGACGCTCGAGAACGTAAGCGATGAGGACGTTTCTGACTTGAGGATAAGTTCGCAAAGCGGAACAGTCACAGTCATAGGGGATATTGGCGGCGGTGAAGCAGTGAAGGGGAAGACCGTGAGGCTTGGCGCAAAGGACGTCCCAGTTGGAAGCACTTTTGCGGAATTATCACTTGACTTTGACCCGTTGAAAGTCGGGGAGCGTTCATTCAGCAATTTCTCATTCAGGGTGCCGCTTAGACGCATCCGTCTCGCTTCCGAAAGCGGAAAATACTGCTGGAAGCATCCTGACCGCGAGGCGACTACCAACTGCGACGAGTGCGGAAGGGGATTATGCAGTGACTGCACTCTTATCGATGACGGGAGAGTTCATTGCAGTGAATGCACAGGCAGCGAGGACGATGAAAAAAGCATAAGGGAGAAATAATGAAATGAAGCCTCCTCATCCAGGTATGATAAAACTAAAATCCTGGAGTGTGCGCGGGCGTAAATTCAGGGCGGAAGGGACAATGCCTTCCCCAAGCCACAAGGTCGTTGTCTGGTTCGAGGAGGACCCCGGCCACAACAGTATTGACGTTTTCCTGGAACTGCGTCATCCCATAACAGTAAGGACTGTCGCGGGAAAATCCGCCACCACCCCTTCAGGTTTCGTTGTCGAGAAAAAGCTCGATAGGATGATTCCTGGAGAGTATATGCTTGCGCGTTTGTTTGTGCAGGGAAAGCCTTTCGGGAAGAAAAAGGCAAGAATCAATCAAAAATGATAGGTGTGACCGCGGTATTACTGTGAAGTCAGACTGGAGCGGCCACATCATCCCCTTGTGAGGTCAGCTACCCTAGATTTTCAGTCATCATCCTTCAGCAAGAAAGAAAGTTCTGCCTATTTATAATGGTTGATTCGGCAAAAAGGTCTAGCGTCACTTAGCGTTTTTTAGTCCCGGCGCCGACATGGACCCCCGCTGCTTTAGCGGCGGGATGAAATGGCGCCGTGACATGAACTACCCCTAAGACCCCCGCCCGTTTACGAGCGGGTAGTTCAGGATATCCACGTCCGCAGCTGCGGCATATGTCTTCCGCGAATTTATCCGGCTGGAATGCATGCCTGCACGGGATGTCAAGGCCGTGCTTCGTGAGTATGTGATAAAGCTGGATGACGCGAGGCGTTATGACGTTGCTTTCCTCAAGGAGTTTCACGTCTGAGAAGATCTCCTCCATGCTGCCGCTTCGGATTATCGCACCATCCTTCAGGATGTGGACTGCGTCGACTATATGCGGGAGGGTGTTCAAGTCGTGCGTCGAGAAGAGCACGGTCTTGCCCTCTCGCTTGAGTTCACGTATTATGTCGAATATCGCCTCGGTGCTGTCGCGGTCAAGGCCCTCAGTCGGCTCATCGAAGACGAAAATCTCTGGATTCATGGCAATCACACCGGCGATCGCCACTCTCTTTTTCTCGCCTCCAGAAAGCATGTGCGGATTCCTGTCACGTAAATGCTCTATCCTAGTCCTTTTCAATGCGTCATTCACTGCTTCATCGACCCGTTTTTCGGACCAGTCTAGATTAAGGGGCCCGAATGCGACGTCCTGTTCTACAGTAGGAGCGAACAACTGAAGTCCCGGTTCCTGAAACACGAAGCCCACGTATCGTCTTATGGCGTCAACGCTTCTCTTGTTCAATTCCTCGCCGAAAATCCGGACACTCCCCTCAGCTGGGAAGAGAAGGCCGTTTACGTGTTTGAGAAGTGTAGTTTTTCCTGAGCCGTTCGCTCCCAAAAGCACAGCGCACTCCCCGCGCATTATCTTGAGCCGATTCTTGCACGAAACAGTAGTCCCGTCAGGATAGACGTGGCTGACGCAATTAAGCTCTATTGCAACATCATTCCTTTTTTTCAAATCATTCATTCCACTAACCATTGCGTTCACTAAATCCACCTCATCGTAGACGTCACTAGGACGAACATCGAAACGATGATGATTATGAAGTCGGCGTAACCTACGCGTTCCTTGACGTTGTAGCGGGGGAACCTGCCGGTGTACCCCCTGCAGTAGAGCGCCTCGTAGAGCACGGTGCTTCTGTCAAGCGCGCGCTCAACCGTTTTCTCCAGGATGCTTGCCTGCAATTTCATTGACTTAACGAAATTCCGGGTCCTCATGCGCCCGCCACGAAGCTTCTGAGCCACCATCATGGATTCAAGCTCCCATATGATTATGAATATGTATTTGTAGCTTAAGACCATCATTTCAACAAGCTCGGCAGGAAGCACGCGGGATGCGAAATTGATCATCCTCGGGAGGGGGGTTGTGCACATGAAAAGGATGACGAGCGATACGCTTGCAGTCCCTTTGCACAAAAGAAGAAACGCATACTCCAGCCCACCAATCGTGAATGCGGGGGTGGATGGACCCTGCATGAACGGGATGAATACCACGAACCACAAAGTGGTCACGAATCCTACGGCCTGCATGCCGATGAAGTGAATTGGTCTTATTTTAGCTATGAGGACTGCTAAGATAAGAACGCACATTATGAGGCTAAGCGGAACGATGTACGACTGCGTGACAACGACCGAAGCGATGAGAAGTATGAGCGAAACGAGCTTCAGCGGAACATTCATTGCGTGAAGCCAGGATTTGCCGCAGTTGGAGTAGCTTTCAATGAGAAGTATCGTGTCTGAGACGTGCATCGTATACTATCGCCATCACTTTTTATCGGCTGCCATAAGCGCTTTCACGGCGTAACCGGTTATAATCGCTTCAGGTATTATCAGAATAAGCTGTATTGGGAACATGACCGTCAGGAATTCCTGGAACGTCCAGGTGTGCGCTGATTCGTTTTCCGTGACATGGAATAATCTGAATATCAAATCTTCTACATTCAGACTATGCAAAGGTGCATTCGTCTCTCCGCCGCCACCATTGGAGTTTTCCATCGCAACGCCGACGACCGAGACGAGCCAGCCTATGAACAGCGTGCTTATGATGAGTGCCGCTGCGGTGGCAACGACTGCGCGAGAAAAGACGAACTGCCCTCTCGCAGCCTTGCCGAGGCAGTGAAATAGAATGAATGCGGTCCAGACCTCAATAACGCCCATCGCGAAAATGTTTATGCCGAGCGTCGTAATCCCGCCATGGCCCACCATTGCGCTGAAAAGATTTAGCACTATCACTGACAGGAACGCAAGCGGAGGATTAAGCAGCAGTCCGAGAAGCGGAACGAGGCTTAGGTGAGCGAATCCGCCGGCAATGGGGATTGGTATCTGCATTGCTATGAGAACGACCGCCGTAAGGAGTGCGGCAAGTATGCGTTTTTTCGGGTCGGTCTTGTATTTTCTCAGAATGAATATGGATGCCCCGAGCGTTACTATGACTATCCCGAAGAATAATGCGCATACCCACAACGGGATTACGCCGTCAGGAAGATGCAGATGCGCCATAGCTGCAAGTTTGTTATTAAACTATTTAAACTATGTTAATAAGAATGATGCCTGTTTGGCTTTGTTTTTATTAAAGAGGTGAAAGTTTCCGGAATGACCATGATCAGTTTTGATATGAGCTTGCAGGCCCTTGAAGAGCTTGACGCGGTGGCGAAGAAAGAAGGATTCGAAAGCCGCTCCGAGGCTATACGTTTCGCCATACGAAAGTTCATGGAGGAAAGCAGGACCAAAGAACGGCTGGAAGGAAAGATAAACGGCACGGTTACAGTCGTTCAGGCGCGGGACACTCATCGCATGCCAGAGTTCCTGCATGAATTCGAGGACGTGATTTACTCATCCATGCATATCCACTTAAGCCCAAAGGAGTGCTTCCAGCTTTTCATAGTCTCTGGTGACGCAAAAAGGATAGGAGATTTCGTGAAGCGCTTGGAGAAGATGAAGAACGTGGCTTACGTGAAGCTTTTCGCAAGGAATCCGAAACGCGCCTGAAAGCGCCCCCTGCAGGGGCGCGGGTAGCGGGCAGTTCAGTCGATCTCTACGAACCTTGCCTCGTGAGTTTCGGTATTGTAAGTTATGGCGGAATCATAACCTGGATTGAGGACCAATGTGTTGTTGTTATTCCCGAGCCGTTCTATGGATTTCACGTGAGTATGCCCTCTTACTATCACGTCAAAGTCGCCACTTCGGGCAAGGGCGCTTACCACTTCATCGAACTCTCCGTGAAGTAGCGCCACCCTCTTGTTGTCCAGGAGTATATTTTCGAATCGCCTGCGGAGGACTCCGCCTAGCTCTTTTTCCACGACTTCGTTCAATTGTATGAAGTCCCCGTCGTTGTTTCCGAAAACGCCAAAGACCTTGAAACCTTCAAAAATGCGCGCGGTGAAAGGCGAAACCCAGTCCCCGGCGTGGAGCACGACTTTCACTCCATCCTTCTTGAACCGTGTTACGACTTTCTTCGCCCTCACAGTATCGTCATGCGTGTCAGAAACTATTCCTACAATAGTCATTTTTCCATCAATCCTCCTCTACTCTATATAGGTTATTGGCATTATCATCATCATACTTTCATGTTTTCAGACGGCGGTGTCGGCGCGTCTTTCTTGTTCTTGTGGCCTATCCTCGCCACCTGTGTGGGTATGCTTGACCAGACTACCGTGTTGCGGCACGCCTCGCATTCCAGGATGAGTATGGTGAGCTTGTGTACTGCGCCTGAAGTCATGCACCTAAGCTGTGTCTCGAGCCGTATGTCCCTGCCGCACTTCCCGCACTTTGTGACTAGAACCATATGCTCAATCAAAACTCATTTTTTTAAAACATCATCCCGAGCCTACTTGACTGCGGAGCACCTTGCCGCTTATGGCATCAATGACTGTCTCAATTGCAACGTTTTTCTCCCTAGACTTGATGTATGTTATAATGGGCCAGTTGCTCATCTTGAATCTCCATGTCGGGACATCGAAATCCTCATCGCACAACGAAAATCCGGAGTGGACTAGCCTTAAGCGTGGCGCTTTACGCGAGTATTCCTTGACCAGCGCCCCAAACACATCCAACGCAGCAGCCTCGCTGATGAATGAGCACTTCGCCGCGGCTTTTGCTTCCTCATCCATGACTCCAAGCTCTGATTCCAGGTTCTTCCTCGAGATGTCCCATCCGGATTTTTTGGAAAATGATACGCTCACGTGCTCAGGTACGCCTTTAGGATCCAATGCTAGGAATTCGAAGTCGGCCTCGGAAACGGTCTCTCCCTGAGCGAGTGATTCGTCAACGATCCTGTGCCAGGAGGCGTTTGCGGCCACTATTATCTTCTCGCCCACTTCCGCCTTCTTGCATGCATAGGACAAGCTCGTGTCAAGCCCTGCCTGCGATTCCCTTGCCAGGCTTTTCGGATAAGAGCCAGCGAATTCCACGCAGCCCTTCCTCACTGCGTCCGCAGTTGTTTCTTTCCTCTGCTTTGGAGAGATTACCATATTTTTTGGTTCACGCTTTAACCCCTTGCAAGCTCTTTCTTGAGCTTGGATTCTATTTCAGTCATTTCCTCATCAGGAAGCTCCCTCTTGTTGTCCAGGTCCGCTAGAAGCCCCATTAGGTCGTAATCATATCTAGGTATGACGTGTACGTGGAAGTGCTCAATCGTTGCGGGAGCCGTAACTATGTTCGCAGACTCGGCTCCCAATGCCTTTTCAGAAGCTTCAGCCATGCGCTTAGATATGTTGAACAACCGTCCCCCGAGCCTGTCGTCAAGCTCGCTCAATCCCTTGACGTGCTTTTTAGGAACTACCAGCATATGGCCTGCGTTCACCGGGAACGCGTCCAAGAAGACCGTGACCTCCTCGTCCTCAAAAATCCTGTGCGCATCCAGTTTTCCGGAGGCGATGTCACAAAATATGCATCCCATACAGTTGTCCTCTACTACTAATAATCAGCCGCTCTTGTTGCTGTTTCCTGTTTCTATTCCCCCACGAATCACAAATACAACAGAAATCTAAATGACGCCTGAGCTTAAAAAGATTAATAATAATGTATGCCTGTTCTGCACGCGCTCACTGCCGGAGTGTCTGGCTTACTTTTTCTTGGTTTTGCTTGATTTTTTGCCCTTAATTCCTGCCCTTTTGATTGATTTTTTGCCCTTAAGCCGTCTCGCCCTGTTCAGTTTCATTTGTGCAAGCGAGAATGGCACTGCAACAACAATCGCGATAAGCACTATCTGTAATGCGGATAATCCCGGCGCAGATACGAAAGTCGTCAGCCTCCTGATTGTAGTTGAGACAGGCAAACCCAGGAAGATACCTTCACCAAGACTGTGTGGTGCTTCGTTTGTCGCAGCAAGTAGGGCCGTGTTGATTACGACTAGGGGGCAGTTTATTCTGAGTGGGTAGTGTGTTGTGTTTTTCTTGCAGGAGTCATAGTCTGTTGAGTAGTATTCCCTTCCGTATACGTATACTGTTCCGCTTATGCATGGGCCGTCTATTGTGCATGCGATGTTTCCTCCTCC
>Ga0315282_10004413_pt1 | contig 24547 bp, 24 predicted proteins | sample YL17G07_20_MG_FD_203693 | JGI IMG/M metagenome (GOLD analysis project Ga0315282, IMG submission 203693) | Sediment microbial communities from Yellowstone Lake, YNP, Wyoming, USA - YL17G07_20 | ecosystem: Environmental > Aquatic > Freshwater > Lake > Sediment | place: USA: Wyoming | collected... | reverse complement strand
AACCTGCTAGTTTACTGGTTATTCCTATCTTTGTTTTGATCCTGAAACCTAGCAATACGCGGACGTTACCGTTAGGAAGACGAAGGCTCTCTCAATTAGAGTCGCTGCACCAAATGACGAAATGTTCAACGGTCCGGGTTCGACTCCAGAATGGCTCCGAGCATAACAAAAGGTAAAACCTTTGAGAAAACTTCTGCGTTGATTTGGTAAGGAAAATATCCAAGTCACAGAGGTAAGGTGTGCCCCACAATCGTCAAACTACACCTTGGCGGGGTGCGAATGTCTTGCTTGAACTGAAGAGGCTAAACCAAAGTCTCACCCCGTGAACACAGGGATGTCAATGAGTAAACCTACTCACATGAAGAATCAGGCAAATGTTCGAGCAAGATGTTCTCTGTACCGGGTAGCAACCTAAGGCAAGTCTTTTGCTGGGACACGCACTACTGGATGGAAACTCTGGGTCTCTCTATTACCAGCTCATATAACTACGGTCTTTCTCAACGCAGTTCCATTCCCTCCAAAGCTACCCCGAATTGCCTAATTGCGGTTTCCGTTCTACTTTTGTGGGTGTTCTTTTGTGAATTCCAGAACTTGGCGAACCTCTCATTCAATCTCGAAAGTTGGAAGAAGGTTGACTCATCCTTGGCTTGCTCTCCATGTCCCCTCTCGGTGCGGTAGAAAGCATCCACTGCTTTGAATATCCCGTCGATGACCTTGTGAAGAGGAGAGATGACATTCTCGAGTTCCTGTTCGCAGGCTCTCCGGAAGCGGAGTTCATTCTCGCCGCTTCCCACGAATTGCCCCAGCCTTGCCCAAGTATAATTGAGAACGAGCCATTTCGGGTAGGCACGTCTGGGCTTTCCACGCGCTGCATATTGCACGCGGCGCATGAGCCAGTATGGCGCCAAGTAAAATGAAAGCTCACGCGAGCCGAATACTGACCGATAATACTGCTCATCAAACAGCCCTTCCTTACCTTTCCGCACCACCGCTGGGTCAAACAAACAAGCACCAACGGCCTGTGCGAGTTCATCCTTCTTAAGCTGTCGGAGGGCCAAGCCGCGATAGAGAGCCCGGGCTTCCTGCTTTGTCTGACGCTTCCGCAGATAATGGTATCCAACCCTTCTCAGTTCACGCTCTAAAAAGACCTGCACTTTGTCATTCGAGACCAGATCGGATGGCTTAATTGAATTCTGCCAGTTGGTAGCCTTCACAATGTTGCGTACTAGGTCATCGTATTCATCCTCGGTTAGGCTCTCCCGTGGTATCTGAATAACTTTGACAAGGACGCTTGCCCGGTTTGATTCGGTTTCACTGAGTGTCCTTACCGTCTGTTGCCCATTAATGACCTGAGGCCTATCGACTTTCAAGACATCCTCGCCGCGATGCTGCTCTTTCTTTGCACGGTCGCAGACAATTGTTATCCCATTATTGAAGTACCAGAAGTTCCGTGGTTCATCATTGATTGTGGCTGCAATCGCCCTATTGATCTCGGTGTTGCCCAGGAATCCACGGATGTTCCTTGCAAAAAGCCGGACTCCAACTTTTGTAAACATGTCTCCCACGTCCTTGGCTCGCATGGAGAACACCCACGACTCGATCCTGTTCCGAGGATCAAATCGATAGACGTTACCCTGGGTCTGGACCGATTCTTCACTTGCAATTCTTAATATCAGCGATGGGACAGCCGGTGCAACGCCCTCAAGATAGTCTTTGAACACTGCCTGTACAAGCGGAGCGTCGAATACGACTAACTCCGCATCTCCCTTTGCTTGCACAACTCGTTTCATCGCCTCCACGCGAAGGCCTTCGCTGCAGGTACCAGTGGTAACGTAGTATAACCGCAACCCGTAACTTTGCTTGGTGACGCATCGCACGAGTTCGCTAAGCTTTCTACGAACGCGCAGTGATACTCCAGTCAAGAAATCATCTCGAAAGGTCTTGTCTGCCCAGACGAGAGGGCTCATGTCGGCAAGCGCTAATACATCGTTCCTGCCTTCCCTGCGGGCACCAAGTGCCTCACGGTATTTGCCCTGGATGATGATGGCTTGTCTTGTAACATGATCCAAGAGTATTGCATCAATGCCTTTATCACTGGTCTCACCAGTCAGTGCCTCGACGGCTGCATCTTCGGTATCTGCAAGATAGGCACGCAGGAACCACAAGACAAACGCCGAGTCGTCCTTGAGCCCAGGATACTGGCCCCGAATCTGCCGAACCTCATCCTTCAGTGCTTCTTTGGTCTCATTGACTCCCATTTCGCCCTCCAAAAGTTGTGGTCACAGTAAGATCCCTTGGGGTCTAACCAAGATGCTCATCCTCAATCCTCCTCATCTTCGTCTTCAGACTCAATCGGCAACAATTCTGATGCGACTGTGGAGCCTTTGCCACTAACGAAATCCACGTACAATCTAATAGCTGGGATATCTTCATCTACATTGAGTTTATAGAGCGTGGCAACAATATCATCTATACGTCCTTCTAAAGCTTGCCTATCAGACCGCGATGGATTAGCGTGTAGTTCTTCACTGATATGATGCAATTCTTTCATCACTCCTGAAGGAGCATGTTTGTTCTGTAAAACATCTCGAATATCTTCGGGTACGGGGAGTAGCCCCAGAACCCAGCTTATGTGACGGAAGTAAGCTCCTCGCGCTCGCTCCGCGAAAGAGGCTACATAAGCTCGTACCGGGAGGGAATTAAGCCAAGCAGCCACCACGTAACCAGTAGCCTCATTTTCTACAGGCAGGATGTATGATGTCTGAATGGGGATTGTTAGACACTTGCCCAGCAAATTGTCTTCCCGTTGAGCTGGTAAATACACAACTTCCATTCTGTTCGATAGTTCAGGCCAGCTTACCTTGTGTTCAAGCTTCTCCGGACTAACGCGGAAAATCTGCCAAATGGGCATGTTATTCTTGTAATCACTGCGCCGACGCAGTTTATCCTCAAACTGCCGAAAGTAAGCTCGCGCTTTTGGTGGTAAATCAGGTAACACTTTACCGGTCTTATCTTCATGTGTCCAAACTATGTAGTCCTGGAGTTTATATTGCCATGCTCCGATATTCTCTCCCCGGATAAGACGCCGCAGCAGACTCTTCTCTATCCGTGCCCGATAACGCTGTCGCTCTCCTTCGGGAAGGCGTTTGTTGTAGAAGCCTTCGGAATAGATAATAACCTCGTCCGGTGCTTCTGGAACAACCTCTACCCGTTTCACAATGAAGACGTCATTAAGAGACGTAACTACACCCCGCTGTGGTTGGTGACCCTGCACTTCGCCTAGTAATGGCCTAAGATGATTATCACTTCCCTGCATGTGTCTAAAGGCTTTAAGGACAGAAGGTGGCACCAGCAACCAAGGAGATTCCCTGTCGTAACTAAGTAATGGCAGGCTATCCTGGTTTGTCGAGAATTCTAAATGTTGTTGTTGAGGTCCTACCGCTTTGATGGTCATCTGATCGCTCGGCAGTGGCTTTCTAGCCTCGAAGGTTAGGATCAAGGGGTAGTTAGTAGCATCCTCAAAAAGAGAAGTAGCATGGAGGGAGTAATCTACCAGCCGGATAAGACGTGATTCATCCAGTAACTTCTTCCTTAAGGCGTTCCCATATAAAGCGTGCATTATTTTCGACGTTATGACGAAGCCAAGCCTACCTCCTGGTTTAAGGAGATCCATGCCACGCTCGACAAACGCTATAGAGTAATCCACCTGCCTGGCAAAGCCGCGACTACCTTTCCCAAGTCTAGCTCCACGCCGCCAGCCAGCACCCATACATACTTCATACGTTTGAAACAAGCGTTCACGAATGGCAGGGCTAATATTGTGAATCCGCACCCAGGGAGGATTGCCTACAATGAAATCACAGGAGTGACTGAGTTGTCTGATGATAAATGTATTGCGTAGTAATGGAAGCCATCGCATATCCCTGTTTTGATTGTGCCTGTCAACGATCTGACTCACAAAATTTCTGATTGTATCCTGATAGGGTAAGTATTGCTCATGTGGAGCGTGTTCCCAGAACCGTTCCCAGACTATGTCCGGATTCAATATTCCTCGAAACGGGATTATAGCTTCCTTAGTTCTCTGCAGTAAGTCCTGCCAGTCTACATCTTGAGGATCAGGGAGGCTGAATTTACCCAGGCCAGGTATCTCATCTTCAATAAGCTGGCGCATCCCTGCCATTCGAGGTTGAGCAGAGACAAGGCGCATGAGCGAGTTGGCCCAATAAATGGGAATAGGCACAGTCTCAGTGGACATTAAGAGATCGGCAATACCTAGAATATAGTTAACCCGAGCCATAGCTACAGCAAATGGATGAATATCAATGCCGATAACATTAGAAGTAATTTGTTTCAGCAATTGACTTTGGCGGTTAGATTGTGTCATCCGTTCAATAGCTTTTAGGAGAAAAGTGCCGCTACCACAGGTTATATCGGCTATTCGCGGGTGTCCGGCACCTGTAAACCCAACCGCATCAAGAGTCTCATCCACGAGCTCCGGGGATGTATAGAACTCCCCTAAAGTCTGTCGGGTAATGGGGTCAAGAAAGCGTTGATAAACCAGACGAAGGAAATCACTGGAAACACCAACTAGGTCTACATCATCTAAATTCTCTGCCATGCTTAGTGTATAATCGTCAAGTTGCCTCTCTGCTTGACTGCTTATTAGAGATGCTTCAGTGGGCCAGAGAAAGACGTCCTCTTCAAAGACCCTGCCTATTCTAGGCACGTAACGTTCTAGGTCTTTCATTGCAGACATAGGGCTAGACTGGCGAAATAACTCCACAACGGAGCCATAGGGAGTCAAGCGCTTCTGAGCAGCTACACGAACTACTAATAATTTCAATAAAATAGCAAGATAGGTTTGGACAGCGAACAGATACTCCTCGACATCTTTCTTTGTTCCTAGGGAAATACCCTGTTGCCTAGACCGCTGTTGTAATGCTGATATTCCTTCCTCACTTAAATTAGTGGCTGCGCCGTATAGTGACTGCCAGACCGCAAAAGCCTCATCAATAAATCCGATGCGCTGGCGGTAGTTGATAAAGGTCTCCCATAGTTGACTAACCATTTCCTGCGCTAGTCCGGAAGCGGGACCAAGCCTCGCAACAAAATCGTCAGGGGTAACTACACTTCCCCCAAGCCCAATAAGCCATGACTCAAGCTTGGCAGATAACCTCGATGGTCTCGCCTGTTCGATGACTTCACCACTTTCATTTAGGAAGGCCATCGTGAGTCCGTCGTAAGCAACAGCTTTGGCAATCTTGTCCTTATGCCGCCGACAAAACTCGTCGATATAGCGTTTACTCTGTGCTATAGCTGCAGTAATGCCATCACCTGTAGGCTGAGGCAACTTTACCTCAAATACTATTGCGCCAAGTCGGGCATCAGGGCGTCCTCTTATTAGCCGCTCGCTGAGCACAACTTGAACACCCTTTTTAGTGATGCCTTTGTCTTGGAGGAAATGATCAAGCGCTTCTACAAAACGCTGGCGTAATGTGTCCTCCTGCATAAGTTGTGGCGCAGCTTTCTCAAGCGTAGCTAATTGATTCCTCAGATCAGCCGCCGTTTTCACCATGTCCCCCGTGTTACTGGCATTATACTACAAAGTCCCTTCTTAGGGGTAAACGGGTACAATTCGCGTAGCCAATGAATCTTTGGTCAAGGTCATGTGTGCTCAACGAAGTAGCGCTCTTGGTGACGCACTGGAATACCATTGCACATTCCTGACGTTTGTTGAATTTCAACGTAATCCAGGGTTGTGAGCACGCTGAAGTACTGGGCACCCAAATCGATGTGGTATAATCTCTGGCAGAGCGCATAGAGTTGAAGGGAGGGGATGATGCCTACAATCTTCTTTTACGGCCCGGAGTTAGACGATGTCAAGAAAAAGGAACTCATAAGGGATTTCACGGAGACGGCCAGCAGGCTTACTGGAATAGACAAGTCGGCTTTCACAATCTACTTGAGGGCTTCTTCACCGGATAATGTTGGCGTCGGTGGAGAGTTACTACGAGAGAGATTGGAGCGACAGAAGACGTAGAGGCAGTCAACAATCCTCGGTTTTGTTAACAAAAACTCATTAAGGGTCTAACGGAGATGGGCTTGGAGCTGTCGAGCAGCGGCAACCCCCTGTACAGGTCCGGCATCACTACTTTTTCCCTCCCCGGGGGATACCAAGGGAGAGGGAGCTAAATACGATGCTGACAGGAAAAAGCATATATACTACCCTGCGTTACACATCCGGTATCGGGGGTATTCGGGTCTCCCCTCATTATTATAATTCTAATGAAGATATTGACAGGTTGTTGGAGGCAGCGGGCGATTTTCTGAAAAAGAAAGGATGTCAGGCTGTCTAAAAAGTCCGCCAAAGGGGTAGCTGGTGTGAGGACATACAAGGTATAATATGTGCAAAGGATGCTCTTCCCGGAGGTAAGTCCAAATGAAGATATTCAGGGAATACAGCCAGAGCCAGGGGTTCCTGCTACCCCCTTCGCTGGACGAATTTGTGCCTGAAAATCATGAGTCACGCATTATCAACGACGTGGTGGATACCATGGATTTGTCGCCGCTGCTTGCTAAATATGAGGGTGGCGGGGCACCAGCTTACCAGCCGGCTATGATGTTGAAGATAATCATATACGCCTATAGCTTGGATAGCTATAGCTCCCGAAGCATCGCCCGGGAGTTGAAGACGGATACTGCTTTCATGTTCCTGTCAGGCCTGCAATCTCCCGATTTCCGAACCATCTGTGTTTTCCATGCTGAGCATGCTGATGTGCTTCCAGATTTGTATGTAGAGGTGGTGAGGCTGTGTGCCTCTTTAGGCACGGTAGGGTTAGGGCAATTGCCTTCGATGGCACCAAGCTAAAGGCAAATGCCTCAGTGAGACAAACCAGGGACAGAGATGGTTTGGAGAAGGAGATCGAGCGCATCAAGGAGCAGATGAGGCAGATGATCCAGGCATCAGCTAATCTGGATGAGCTAGAGGATCAGCTATACCCCGATGGTGATGGCTCAGAGAGGGCAAGGAGAACCGGCTACCACTTATAGAGGATATAAGTGGTAGCCGGAGGTCTCGGGGAGCAATGTGTTGAGAATACATGCTGAAAAGAATAAAATAATGCAGATATCACCGAGATCCCCAAGGATTTTTAATAAGGAGAGTTAACCCGTTATGGCAGGAATTATTCAAAACAGCGAGCAGCAGGGGGGCTTGAAAGAGCTAAGGAAAGAGGTTTTGGACACCAGCGCTTGCACCGGCTGTGGGAGTTGTGTTGCTATCTGTCCTCATGTTGTCTCCATTGAAGATAGAATTGCGGCCATCAGCGATTGCCGCATTTCATCAGGGAAATGCTATCTATATTGTCCCAGGACTTTGCCTTTCCCAGAGGCTGAACGCAGTCTGGGCGGTGACGTTGGATACAGGGGGCCGGTTGGGGCTTATCAGGAATACTGTATGGCCAAAAGCGCCTTCCCCCGGGATGAGTTTTCCTTTCAATACGGTGGTGTTGTATCCACCCTCTTGGTTAAGGCCCTGCAGGAGGGGCTGATTAACTGCGCAGTTGTAACCCGGGCAGCAGCCAATTTCCCCCTAACGGTTACGGCGTTAAACAGGGAGGAAATTTTAGAAGCTGCCGGGTCCAAGTTTGCTCTGGCCCCTACCAATAAGGAGGCCAACAGGTCAGCGGATGGCCCCGGAAACCGGCTGGGAGTGGTTGCTCTTCCCTGCCAGTGTACCGGTTTAAGAAAAAGGCAGCTGCTGGAGGAAAAGGAGCAGGCTGAAGGGGGAAGGGTGACCCTGGTGCTGGGATTGTTTTGCACCTGGGCATTAAGCCAGAAAGGCTGGCGCTCCCTGCTCCATAATCATTGGGGAAAGGAGAGCATTAACAGGGTGGATATTCCGCCGCCTCCTGCCGGGGTTTTAGAAATTGCCTCCGCCAGGGAAAAAGTTGCTGTTCCCCTGGAGGAAATAAGAGAATTTGTCCGACCGGGCTGCGATGTCTGCCTGGATCTGACGGCTGAAAATGCCGATATATCTGTAGGAATGGTAGAAGGCCTGGAGGAGTATAACACGGTCATAATTCGGACAGAACGGGGAAGCTCCCTTTTTAAAATGGCAGTTAAGACGGGCTGCCTGGAAAAAACCCGGCTGGATGATGAGCGCTGGAATCATCTTCTTGAAGCTTCCCTTAACAAGAAAAAAAGGGCTGTTGGTAATGCAGAAAACCGGGGAGAGGCCCTCCCTTATTACGAGCGAATCATAAAGCTTAGGGAAAGGATCGAGAGGCGGGAATGAACACCGACCGCGTTTTATTAATGGGGAACGAGGCCATAGGAAGAGGCGCGCTGGAAGGCGGCGTTTCCTACTGCACCGGCTACCCGGGAAACCCTTCTTCGGAGATAATAGATAGCATGTTTCCCTACAAGGAAAGGTATGGTGTGGAGGTTGAGTGGTCTGTTAATGAGATCGTTGCCCTGGAGGCGGCTGCAGCCTTTTCCTTTTCTGGCCTGAGGGCCATGGTCACCATGAAGCAGAACGGAATCAATGTTTGTTCTGATTTTTTGACTACCGCGTGTTTGAGCGAACTTAAAGGCGGGCTGTTACTGGTGGTCTGTGATGACCCGGGGCCGCTGACCAGCAGCAACGAGGAAGACTCAAGGCACTTTGCCAAAATAGCTCAAATACCTCTTCTGGAGCCCTCTACCCCCCAGGAAGCAAAGGACATGGCTAAATGGTTGCTGGAATTTTCCGAACAAATGGGTGTTATTTGTATGCTCCGTTCTGTTTCCAGACTATCCCATGGGAGGGGTGGCGTCCAGGTGGGCCCTGTGCCCCGGCGGAAGATCAAACCCTATTTTGATCTTCAAAAGCCCCTGGTGGGTTTACCCCATCTGGTGACCATAAACCACGAAGCGCTGTTAAAGAAAATGCGAAGGGTTCAGGAGGTATTTGATGAATCTGAATTCAACAGCTACCAGGGCCCATCCCAGACCCGGTTTTTAATCATAGCTACAGGGTTAGGGGTACTTTATGCCCTGGAGGCAGTTGATACCCTGGGCTTGGGTGACGAAACCGGCATATTGAAAATCGGCACTGCATGGCCTCTCCCTGCCCGTTTGATCAGGAAACACCTGAGGCATACTGAGAGGGTTCTCTTTGTAGAAGAGATCGATCCTTTTTTGGAAGACCAGGTAAAGGTTCTTTATGCGGAGAGCAGGGATGACCTGGGCAAAGTTGAATTTTTTGGCAAGAATACGGGGGAGGTACGGGGCGGTCATGGCCCCGGAGTTGGCGAAATCAATACGGATATTGTTCTGGAGGCCCTGCAGGGTATCTTCAGGATTAAAAAAAGCGGTTCGGGCTCTTATGAGAGGCTGGCAGAGGATCTGGCCTCCAAAATGCTGGTTCCCCGCGAGCTTTCTTTCTGCCAGGGCTGTCCCCACCGGGCTTCTTTTTTTGCCCTTAAAGCCGCTCTGGTCTTGGATGGAAGGAAAGGTTTCGTTGTTGGAGATATTGGCTGTTATGGACTGGCAGCCGGAGAAACCGGGTTTAACCAGATCAAGGTGCTGCACTGTATGGGCTCAGGAATGGGCAACGCCTCGGGGTTTAGTAAACTATCTTCTTTCGGCTTTGACCAGCCTGTTGTGGCGGTGGCTGGCGATTCAACCTTTTATCACGCCGGTCTTCCCGCCCTGGTAAATGCCAAATTTAACAATGCCGACACCCTTTTTGTTATCCTGGACAACGCCATAACCGCTATGACCGGCTTCCAGGTGAGCCCTTCAAGCTCTACGGAGCTCGAGGAAAGCGTAACGCCTGTACCCGTTGAGGATATTTCCAGGGGAATGGGAATAAAAACCACTGTTCTCGATCCCCTAGAGGATATCCAGAAAGCCATAGAAACGGTTTACAACGGTTTGCAGGAAAAGGGTGTTAAGGTTATCGTTTTCCGACGGTTATGTTCTACTTATGAGCAGAAGAAGGCCGCGGAAAGGCAGCGGCAAAGGGCATGGGTTGACCGGGATAAATGTGTGGGTGAAAGCTGCGGCTGCGATCGCTTTTGCAGCCGGGTGCTGGGCTGCCCGGCGATAGAGTATGATCGGGATAAAGAAAAAGCTTACATCAACGAAGATACCTGCAATGCCTGCGGGTTTTGTGTCCAGCTGTGCCCCCGTAAAGCTATTTTGCTGGTGGAGAGTGAAAAGGAGATGGGGAGATGAAAAACGATAAAGCCACCAACTTAATTGTCACCGGCGTGGGAGGACAGGGGAATGTCCTGGCGGCGCGCCTTCTGGCTGTGGTTGCTTTAGAAGAGGGGTACGAGGTAACAGTTGGTGACGTGTATGGTCTTACCCAGCGGGGAGGTTCCGTTGCCAGCCATGTTCGCTGGACCATGGGGAATACTCTGCCACCCCTGGTTCCCAGAGCTTCACTGCATATTCTGGTTGCCTTTGAGCCCCTGGAGGCCTTGAGAGTGCTGACCCAGCTTGGGAATAAGGAAGCGGTGGCCATTGTCAATGATACCCCTGTTATGCCCATTGGGGTTCAGGCAGAACGTTTTGAGTATCCCCCTTTAAAAGCACTGGAGGAGGGGTTGCGGACCCTTACTAGGGAGCTTAGAATTGTAGCCGCAACGTCGGTGGCCCGGAGAGTGGGAGAGATGCAGGCCCTGAACATGGTGATGATGGGGGCTCTTGCCGGCTCCGGTTTTACCGCTCTGAAAACCGGTACTTTTGAAAAGATGATCCCCTCTTTAGTTCCAGAGAGATTTGCAGGTATCAACTTGCTGGCATTTAGAGAAGGAATAAAGCTGACTTATCCCCCGGGCCCCTTAGCCCTAAACGGTTCGTAAGTTGGACTTAATTAAAAGGAGGAGAAAGATATGGACGTAAGAATTAACAAGCTGTATGAAATTTTTCTTTACGCTCAGGAGGTCGGTTTCGATTACGGCGTTACCTTTTCCCTGAGGAGTTCGCCCAAGCTGAAGGAATTCTTGGATGACCTTGACCCTGAATTGCCTTTGGACTGGTCGGGGAAATCGTTTTACGGCTTGCCGGAACTAAGGGAGCGCGTGATTGAAACCCAGGGATACAATGTCTCTGCGGACAACGTTCTCATCACGGCCGGGACCAATGAAGCGATCTTCCTTGTCCTGACCCAAACCATCTCGCCCGGTGACGAAGTGGTCATGGACATGCCGAGCTGGCCGATGGTCTATGAACTTTCCAGGGCGTACGGTGCAAAGATTAAGATTGTTAAACGGAGAGAAGAGTTGGGCTGGGGGATTGATCTGGATGAATTGAATGATGCCGTAACGCCCGACACCCGGTTGATTTTTGTCAACTCTCCAAATAACCCCACGGGTGCTGTTTTCAATGAAGAGGAGATGAAGCAGATCTGCGAAATAGCCCGGGCCAATGATGCCTATCTGCTTTCAGATGAAGTCTATCGAAACCTGGAATGGGAAGGGCCCCCATCGCCTGCGGCTGTCAACTATTATGAGAAGGCAATCAGTGCGGCTAGTGTATCGAAAACCCTGGGTCTCCAGGGCATCAGGACAGGCTGGATGGCCACCCAGAACAGGGATCTTCTCTATAAGTGCCTAGTCCTGAGGGAAGCTACAAGCGAGGTGATGAACGTCATCGGGGAGTATATCGCGCTCGCTGCGCTCAAACCGGGAAAATACGAAAAGCTTATTGGGGAGGCGAAGGAGGAAGGGAACCGCTGCTGGCCAATTGTCTCGAAATGGGTGGACAAAAATGGCGTATTCGACTGGGTCAAACCGAAGGCGGGGTTTCTCTGTTTTGTAAAATATGACCTGGAGATCGGTTCGGAGGATTTTTGCAAGCGCTTGCTTGCTAAACCCTACCGGACATTAATTCAGCCTGGTATCTCCTATGGCTTCGAAAAATATATCCGGTTGGGTGTGGGAGGTGGTAATGTAGAAGAAATCAAGAAGGGCCTGGAGCAGATCGACAGGTTTGTCAGGGATTTTAAAAATAGATGAAAGGGTAATGTCATGAATCAAGTAACGAGAGGGATATCGGAAAGGGTCAGCAAGATGCGATCCCCCAAATTTGGGGTAATTTCTGAGGTCAGAAAGTACATTGAGGGGGTTGCGGATGTCATCAATCTGGGTTATGGGGAACCGGACTTTGAGACGCCGTCCCACATAAAGGAGGCAGGCAAGCGGGCCATCGATGAAGGGCACACCCACTATATCCTACCCGTGGAGGGCCTGACGTCGCTGAGAGAGGCTATTGCCGAAAAGCTATCAAGGGAGAACAGTATTGATGTGGATCCCCACGGTGAGGTTTTGGTGATATCAGGCGTCCAGGAGGGGATCAATGTCACCCTTCAGACATTAATCAACCTGGGGGATGAGGTCATTCTGCCCGACCCCTACTACTATGCCGATCCTTTGGGCGTGGTGCTGGCAGGAGGGGTACCTGTCTACACAAGACTCGAAGAGGGCCGGGACTTCCGCATCAACCCGGAAGATGTGAAAGCAAAGATTACGGATAAAACAAAGGCTATTTTTTTTATCTCACCAAATTGCCCAACCGGGTCTGTCTTCAAAAAGGAAGACCTAGAGGAGATTGCCCAGATTGCGGTTGATCAAAACATCTATATCATCACCGACGAAATCTACGAGAAACTGGTCTATGATGGTGAAAAACACGTGAGCATCGCATCCCTTCCAGGCATGAAGGACCGTACCATATCTATGTTCGGCCTGTCAAAGGCCTATGCCATGACGGGGTGGCGGGTAGGATATCTCACGGCGAACCGCGAACTAGTAAAAAACATGCTTGAAGTCCATTCCCAGCTGGTACTCTGCACCAGTTCCATTGCTCAATATGCCGCTTTGGCTGCCCTGACATTGCCACAGGACTCCGTGGAAGAGATGCGCAGGGAATATGAGAAACGAAGAGATATTATCGTTGGCGGGTTAAACCAGTTGGGGTTCAAAGTCAAATCTCCCCGGGGATCCTTTTATGCCTATGCAAATATTTCTGGCTTTGGCATATCCAGTGTAGAGCTTGCCAAGCGCCTTGCCAGGGATGCTAGGGTACTGTGTTATCCCGGTACGGCCTTTACCTTCGATGAAAGCGGCGAGAAGTATATAAGGTTTGCCTACACAAAATCGACAGATGAGCTGAGGACCGCTATTGAGAGGATGAAGGAACTTGTTAAAACTCTTTAATCATTTGCTTCCGGGAGGTGTTTAGCAAAATGATCAATACGAATTTAGAAGGCCAAGTTGCCATCGTCACCGGAGGTTCACAGGGGATAGGTGCTGCTACTGCATTTGCTCTCGGTCAGGCCGGGGCCTCTGTCGCCCTGACTTATAATCGCTCCAAATCCAGAGCTATGGAGATCGTAGAAAAGATCAAAAAGCTAAGCTCTAAGGCCATAGCACTCCCCCTTAACTTGCAGGATAGAGCATCGATCGACGGGATGGTCTCCGAGACCATGGAAAAGTTCGGCCGTATTGACATCCTCGTTAACAACGCGGCCGTAGGTTCCGCCTCAGTGGCCCATTATGCTGACCCTGAAAAACTAGACCAGGCCATGGTAGAAATCAACACTCTGGGCGTCCTTCTTTGTGCCCAGGCTGTCATTCCCATCATGGTTGAACAGAATTACGGAAAGATAATTAATGTTTCCAGCGTTGGTGGTGGAGTCGCAGTTTTCCCCAAATTCAAGGCATCTGACGGTATGAGCAAATGCGCAGTCGCCTTCCTGAGCAGGCAGATCGTTGCCGATTACCCCCACCACAGGATCGATGCATTTTCCATTTGCCCCGGTGCGGTGAATACGAGAATGTTCAGGGAATCGACCCTGGATCACCTATCCCCGGAGGAAAGAGAGGCCTTTATCTCTTCGTTACCCATGGGGCGGTTGATCGAACCCGAGGAGATAGCGGCGTTGATCCTGTTCCTTTGCTCACCAGCTGCAGTAGTTTGCCGCGGGGCTGTTATCGACGCCTCCCTGGGGCTCGGTGTGCGGCCCGGGCTCGTATCGGAGAAAGAGTAGCTATTTCCTTTTCTAGTGAAAAAACGAAAAGATGGGTAAATTTCAAAAGTGATAGAAATCGTGATATACGGTCGTGGTGGGCAGGGGGTAGTAGTTACAGCAAAGATTCTAGCTGGAAAAGCAAGTCAAACCAAGGCACTTTTCTGCTGAGATGCTGCGCCGGAGGTATGCCTATGGACTACGTCATGATTCAGTCTAACGACCAAGTGAATCCATGCATGCTGCTCCAGATTGACTTGGGCAATATCAGAGAGCAGAGTATATTTTCTATCTGGGAAAACTCACCCATACTGGCTCAGCACAACCTGCTCCGGTTGCCGAGGTAGGGCCTACGAGGAAACTGGTGACATGATGGCAACCGACCCAAGCTGCTGGTTCAAACCCCGATTAGCTATGGAAAGCCGGTACCGATATGAAGAAGCACGCCGGACTGAACAATATAGTATGTTGTTACCTCGTTCGACATCTAGCCTGTCCTTGCCAGCTTCCATGAAATCTTTCAACCAGGCATAGTAAGTGCTCAGCTGGATACCTTCCCGGCGGCAAAGGTCACGAATGGGTGTATCCCGGCGAAAGCCTTCCAGCACGATGCGGACCTTCTCTTCAGCAGTGAACTTGCGGCGGGTAAGTCGTTTGATATTCTTGATGAACTGCCTGGTCTCTTCACTTCTGGCTTCAGCCTGCCAGGACTGGTCTGTGGTCTGTTGCACCATGACTTACTCCTCCCTTAATCACTAATCTACTGCTTTACCAGGGTAGGAGCAAGTCCTGAAGTGTCCATTAACTCTTGTCCTGAAAGTGTCCCATTTTCCCTGAAGATTTACATCTTGAAAAATTCTCGGAAAAACGAAAAAAACGCTTGACAGCGGGGGGGGTAATATAGTATGGTAGGGTTTTGGAAAAACTAAACTGTTACAGTTAAAGAGGTTATATTTAAAACGGTTGTTACTTAACCAAGGAGTGGCTCAGTAAAGCCAGGGAAATTTAGAGCGTAAGAGGGGGGTGAGAGATGAAGTAGTATAGTGGTATCTGATGAGTTAATTTTTTGAAGAGGTTTTAAGTGAAAAACAAAATATTATTAATTTCGGTAGCAGTTATGCTGGTGGTTGGCTTAGTTGTTGGTGGCTGTGCTAAACCAGCCCCAGCTCCGGCTCCGGCCGAACCCGTTGTTATTGGAATATGCATGTGCCAATCGGGATGGTTTGAGGCATACGATGGACCATCATCTAATGCTGCGCAGCTTAAAATCAAAGAGATCAATGCTGCAGGCGGCTTATTGGGTCACCAGCTGAAAGTCGTACTTGAGGACAGCAAGTCAGATACCGAGCAAGCTACTCTTGCTGTTACGAAGGTGTTACATGAGGACCCGAAGCTTGTCTTGATACCCGGTGATTATGACATTAGTGGAGGGGCAGCATTAGCACTGAGTAAGGCGAGAGTCATTGGGTTCGCACCAGCCTTGTCAGACGCGAGGATAGGTAGCATCGCACCGTTCGTTTTCGCTATGTGTGGGGAGGATCACGCTGAAGGGTTCAACATGGCTGGATACTCCTTCCAGAAGCTCGGTGCCAAGACTGCGTATGTCCTTATCGATCAGGCATCAACGTACACGAAGTTGGTGGGCCGTGGCTTTGTTGCTTACTTTGAGCAACTCGGTGGCAAGATACTGGGTGAGGATGTTTTCTTCAACGATGACCCATCTTTCGCATCTCAAGTCACCCGGGTCAAGAACCTTGCCCAGGCGCCGGATGTCATTGCCGTTTGCTCCTGGCCGCCAGGCGGTGCTAGCTTGATTCGTCAGCTTCGCGCTTCTGGGGTTCAGACAACCATCATGGGAACCGCGACTTTCGATGGGGATTACTGGCTGGATGCCGTACCCGGGCTGAGCAACTTTTACTACCCAGCGGTAGCATCTTTGTTTGGGGGTGAATCCAACGAGGCGAAACAAAAGGTATTGGAGAATTACATAGCCGAGTATGGCAAGCCGGAGATGAGTGACTTCTTCTACGGATACAGTTCCATTGAGGCATGGGCTTTGGCTGTTGAGAGAGCTGGGACTTTTGAGCCCCAGGCAGTGAAGGAAGAATTGGAGAAGTTCAGAGACGAGAAGCTGACGATTGGCAGCACGACCTTCACACTAGAACTACATACCACGACGCATCGTGAAATGATGATAATTAATATCGAGAACGGAAAGCCCACTGCCCTCGGTTACTTCAGGGCTGAAGGAGTGCCATCAATGGAGTTATTATTTCCGAAATGATGTACGAAATGAGGGCCGTCAGTTGGTTGCCGGCCCTGGCTGGCTAGAGGCAATGCCATATCTCCTCCTTGAAGCTTACTTTACGGGCTTTCGGAAAGGTGGTGGTCTTCATCTAAGATGCCTTTAGGGTGTAATCAAAGCCAGTTCCTTTGGACCTGGATGCTTTATTTTTCTGGCAATGTGTCCACAGCGAAAGGACAAGTTATGGTAACACTTGAAGCACGAGAGGTGTCCGTAGATTTTGGGGGCGTCAGGGCGCTTGAGAGCGTGTCCCTTGAACTCAAGCAGACAGAGGTCGTTGGTCTGATTGGTCCTAACGGTGCCGGTAAGACGACACTTGTGAATGTGCTTTCAGGCTTTCAGCGGCCAACCGGTGGCGCTGCATATCTGGATAGTCGTGATATGACTGGGAGACCCCCTCGCCAATTCGCGAGGTTGGGCATCGCTCGTACTTTCCAGGCTGGACGGCTTTTCCAAGAATTGAGCGTTCGGGAAAATGTGGAGGTCAGTGCAGTTGGGATCGGCTTGGGTCGCCGGGCTGCACGTAAGGAGGTTGACAGCCTTCTCGAACGCCTTGGCCTCAGTCATTTCGCCAGGACCAAAGCCAATACTCTTCCCTTTGCTTCCCAGCGCCGTGTTGGGATAGCGCGAGCCCTAGCTTTAAAGCCGCGCTTTCTTCTTCTTGACGAGCCAGCAGCAGGCCTGAACGAGGATGAGTGCAACGACCTTATGACTGTGATCGCCGATCTGCACAAGGACTTCCAGTGCGGGGTCCTTCTGATTGACCACAACATTCAGGTGGTGATGCAAACCTGTGAACGCATTCATGTGCTTGATGGTGGCCGAACGCTCGCCGCTGGGACTCCGGCCGAGGTGCGAAACAACGCGGCAGTGGTTGCTGCCTATTTCGGATCGGGGGGACCTAGCAGTGCTGGATGTTTGTGATCTCTCCATAGACTACGGACCGCTCCGTGCCGTGCGGGAGGTGACCATTCACGTTTTGGCATCCGAAATTGTGTGCCTTGTCGGGCCAAACGGCGCTGGAAAATCGACTACCACGCTTGCCTTAGCCGGTGTTCTACCCATCACTTCTGGATATGTCGAGCTTGAGGGAACGAGACTTTCAGGCCTTTCGCCAGAGGAGATTGTCCAGCGTGGCTTGAGCCTGGTGCCGGAGGGAAGGCATATCTTTAGCGACCTTACTGTACGCGAAAACCTGAGCTTGGCCGCTGGCGTCCGTGGCGATTCGAAGGCCTTCGGGCGCGATCTAGAGCATATTTGTAAAGTATTTCCGTTTCTTGAAGAAAGGCGGAACCAGAGGGGGGGAACGCTCTCCGGCGGCGAGCAACAACAACTCGCTATCGCTCGGGCGCTGCTTACGAGTCCACGTCTTCTCGTCATGGATGAACCCGCCTTGGGGCTTGCTCCGGTAGTCGTTCAGCAGCTTTATAAGGTCTTATTGGACCTGAGACGCGAGGGAGTAACGATGCTAATTGTGGAACAGAGCATGGAGCGTGCGATGCAGGTGGCTGACCGTCTATATGTCATGCGGAGCGGGCGTGTCGTGCTGTCAGGGCGCAGTGAGGAGATCTCAGCGAGCGACATGAAGAGGGCTTACTTCGGCGTTAAATCTGAACGTGGGGATATCCAGTGAGTCCTATAATCCAACATCTGTTTGACGCGGCAAGCCTGGGAGGAATCTATGCCCTTGCCGCTTTGGGCATCGGGTTGATCTTTGGCATCATGGGATTAATCAACTTTGCCCACGGCGATTTCTTCATGATCGGCGCTTACGTCATTTTTCTGATGAGCGGCAGACCCGTGTTAGTCGTAACTGCCACGACCATAGTCGTTGTTATCCTTCTTGCACTTGCCACCGACAGGTTCGTATTCCGGCCGATCCGGGGGGCGGAGGGGGCCATATTGTTAACGGCTTCTTTTGGCTTGTCCTACCTCCTAGAAAATATTGTCTTCATGATCTTCGGTGGGCGTCCTAAGGCGGTCGACTTTGGGCACGGTTTGGTTGAAAGCGTGACGATTGGTGGCGTGCGGATTTCTCAGCTGGATATTTTCACGATCGCAATGACTGCCGTGCTACTGATCGGGCTTACCTTGTTTCTCCGCAAAACCCGGTATGGTACTGAAATGCGGGCTGCGGCTAGCGATTTTCGCATGGCTCGGCTTTTGGGCATCCGGGCTAATCGCGTTGTGGCAACGGCCTTTGCTCTGAGCGGTGCACTTGCTGCGGCTGTATCCTTTTTGCTAGTTGTACGGGCTGGAGCGGTCAGCCCCCACATGGGTCTCATGCCGGTGCTGTTCGCTTTTTTAGCGACAATCATAGGCGGCATGGGCAACCTGCCTGGTGCAGCCCTCGGAGGCTTCATTCTCGGGTTTGTGAGTGTAGGGCTTCAGGTTGTTTTGCCTCCTGACCTTGTGCAGTACCGCGATGCCTTCCTTTTCGCGCTGGTAACCATTTCCTTGGCCTTGTTCCCAGGCGGTTTGATGCCGGGCAGACAAAGGGGGGAGAGGATCTAGAGATGACTTCTGCCTCGAAAATAAAAACCCCTCGCATTTCAATTCAATCTCTCGTCGGGCTGACTTGGCCGGCGGTTAGTCTCATTGTAATTCTTCTCATCATCTCTTTGGTCAGCAGCCTCTTCGGCACCGATGTGATTCAACTTGCCGTCATTGAGATGTTGGTGATGGTTGTCGTCGTCGTGGGCCTCTATATGTTCATCGGCAACTCAGGAATCGTATCTTTTGGGCATATCGTCTTCATGCTTTTGGGCGCCTTCTGTAGCGCTTGGTTGACACTGCCGGTCCCTTTTAAGCACATGAACCTACCTGGCCTGCCGCCCTTCTTGGCAGAGCACCAGTATAACGTATTCCTAGCGGCCATCATCTCTGGAGGCTTTGCCTCGGTCTTCGCAGGGGTTATAGGGATTGTTTTGATGCGGCTCCCTGGACTCGCGGCTAGTTTTGCCATGTTCTGTGTCCTTGCGACCGTCCACATAGTCTATGCGAATTGGGACACAGTTACGTTAGGCCTCAGTTCCGTCGTTGGTTTGACCACCTATGTTAATGTCTGGGTGGCATTTGGCTGGGCAGCAGTGGCGATCGCGGTTGCATATACCTATCAGTCATCGCACTTTGGCCTTGCCTTAAGGGCTACGCGCGAGGATGAAGTGGCTGCCAAGGCCTCGGCTATCAACATCGTAAGACAGCGAATGGGTGCTTTTGTCTTGAGCGCTTTTTTCGTCGGTGTCGGTGGCGCTCTGTATGGCCATCACCTGGGCGTTATTTCGGTAGGCACCTTCTGGATAGAGATGACATTCATCACTCTGGCGATGCTCATTATCGGAGGCATGCGCAGCCTTTCTGGTGCTGTAATAGGCACCACCATGGTTTCTATCTTTGTTGAGCTCTTGCGCGAGCTTGAAAGTGGAATTAATCTTGGGGGTATTGTTCTGACGATACCTACTTATAGCCGGGAGTTTGGACTTGCCCTTTTGATGATCTTGATTCTCATCCTCAGGCCAAAAGGAATGATGGGTGACAAGGAATTGCGGTGGCCGTTCGGGATCGGCTTGAAACGAAGACTTCGTATCAGAGGAAGAGAGGAGGAATAAAATGCAAGAAACAACCCAGGGTATCACCAGAAACACCGTAGACATCGGCAATGGCGTCCAGCTTTATTACGAGGAAAAAGGTTCGGGCCAACCTGTTATTTTTGTTCATGGTATCTGGGCCAGTTGCCGGTTTTTCAATAAGCAAATTCCTTGGTTTGGGGAGCGGTATCGGGCTATTGCTCTCGATATGCGTGGCCATGGCCGCTCGTCGATGACCCTCTATGGCCAGACGGTTCCGACCTATGCCAGTGACCTTCGGGCCTTTATCAAGGCCCTTGGTCTAAAGGATGTTATTATAGTTGGTTGGTCGATGGGATCCTTTGTCCTGTGGAATTACTATGAACTCTTTGGTGATGAAAACATCAGGGCCGCGGTTGACATTGCCGAGTCGCCGACCGACTTCCGCTCTGATGATTTTGCCACAGGTTTCATTACCTTTGAAGAGATTTACGAATGGTTTTTTCAGGTCCAGACCAACCGCAACGAACTGATGAAAGGCGTAGTCTCGATGATGTTCAAGCACCCTCTTTCGGATGATGACTTCCAGTGGATGTATGATGAAATGACACGGGCCCCTGAACTCGTCGCCGCTGCGATCTTTTTCGATCAGAGTGTCAGGGACTACCATCATGTGATTAAAGGGTTCCCCATACCCACCTTACTCTGTTTTGGTGCGGACGAAAGACTGCAGAAACTGGAAGCCGCGCGGTGGATCGAGAAGGCGATGGTAAATGCGAGGCTTGAAGTGTTTGAAGAAAGTGGTCATTGCCCGTTTTTCGAAGAGCCGGAGCGGTTTAATAATCTGGTCAATGCCTTCATACAAGACTTGCCTTTATCAAAACTTGAAAAATAGACAAGATGTATAATCTTAAATGAAAGGACGATGATGTGTCAGACAAATCGCACGAATGGTTTCTTCTTGTGAAGGGAACCCCTGGGGAAAAATACGATCTTACCACGCCAGGGAGATATCCTTTAATGCTTGACGATGTTTTTGATGCCCTCGATCGGCGGCAATCACTGGACTGGTCAGGCCATTTTTATGGTAATCCGGCAATTGTAGATTACATCATTAAAACACAAAGATACGATGTCCGAACTGAGAACGTTTTCCCTGTGACTGGCGGAACAAGCATGGCAAATTTCTTGACCTGCATGGCCCTGTTGAAACCAGGTGACGAAGTCATCTGTGAAACACCGGCCTGGACCCAGGTGGGAAATATCTGCCGCAGAATGGGAATTAAGGTGAACTGGTGGTATTTACGACCTGAAAATGACTGGAAACCGGATCTGAAGGAATTAGGAACGTTAATCAACGCAAAAACCAAATTGATTTACATCTGCAATCCAAACAACCCGACAGGATCGGTTTTATCAAAAGACGAAATGATCGAACTCTGCAACCTTGCCTCGCAATATGGGACGTACATATTGTGTGACGAAATTTATCGGGGTCTAGAATGGCAAAGCGAAGAATTGAGCCCAAGCGTTGTAAATTATTACGAACGCGGGATTTCTACCAGCGGCTTGAACAAGTTATTAGGCGTTTGTGGTATCAGATTTGGTTGGTTCGCCACAAGAGATAAACGACTATATGACGAATGTTTTGACATCTACTACGATTGTGCTCTTTGCAATAATGTTATATCTGAAAGAATTGCACTAAAATTACTGGAACCTTCCAAATACCAGGAACTCTTACAGGAGGGGAAGGCAATTGGAAAAGAAAATTTGAAACTTCTGTCTGATATGGTGGCTGGATCTGATCTCTGGAGTATGTCAATGCCCGGAGGGGCATATTGCTGTTTTGTCAAGAACAACACCCATGAGCCTTCCTGGGATTTTTGTGAAAGGTTACTCAAAAAGAAACCCATCGGCGTTGCCCTTGTTCCGGGTATTACTTATAATGATTATTGTGAATACTATGTTCGTGTGGGGTTTGGGGTCGCCAAACCGGATACTTTTAGAGCGATACTGGAGATAATAGAAGAAGGGGCCAGAGAATACAAAGGATAATGATCCGCATTACTACTCTCGTAAGTGCAGGCTCTGCCAGGGGAAACTGAGTAATCGGAGAGGCTCCTTGAAGGCGAAAGGAGGAAGGAAGAAGATGCTGGCCAGGGGGTGAGTTGGATGACTTGACAGGGGAATTACAGGTAGCCTATAGTCCCGCTTAGAGAAGGCTTCTTCCGTCCAGATGGAAGGGGACGGAAGAAGAAAAAACTGAGGCTGTCAGGTGGCTTGGTGATAGCTAAAGTTAGAAAAACAATTCTAGATCATTAAAAGGTCGAGTTTTTGGACAATTTCTTTATTAATCTGAAATAGTGAGGCTGCCTACATGGTCGGGTGGCCACATTCGGAGGGAAAGTGAAGTTAGCTTTTATACAACCTGTTCAATTTTCAGAGGAAGATAAACTTTTTGACAATGTAGTCAAGGAAAATTTCAAAACCATGGCCAGAGAGGGGACGGAGGTTGATGTTTTGTGGCTCAAAACTGGCTATTCCGAGCCGACATACGCTTGGACGGAAACCTATAACGCAGTCGAGGGGGTAAAGGCCTGTTATAGAGCTTGGAAAACGGGTTATGATGGCGTTGTTATTGGTTGCACTCAGGACCCAGGGTTAATTGAGGCTCGTTCCATAGTTGATATCCCCGTAACTGGGGTTACCGAGTCATCTATATCAATTGGTTCTACTTTAGGAAGGAAATTTTCGGTCGTTTGCCTCCTTCCAGCAGAAGCAGCTTCCATAGCCGATAAGATCAGGAAGTATGGCTTAACCAGCAGGTTAGCTAGTATTAGATATACCAACCTTAGTTCTGTAGAGGCCAGAGGATTATATGCCGACGCAGCAAAATTGGTAAGCGTGTTTAAGGAGGTAGCAACCAAAGTAGCGAGAGAGGACGAAACTGAGGTAATAATTGCTGGCTGCACTATCCTAAGTTCTATTCTTACGAATCGAAAGGTGTACGAGGTAGATGGCTTGCCTTTAATAGATCCGGTATGGGCTGGTGTAAAAATGGCAGAGGTGCTAGTGGATTTGAAAAGGGCTTACGGAGTAGGGGTTTGCCGAAAAAGTATATACTCGGCTTCCGTTAACTGGGAGAAAGAAATACCGATAGAGCTTTAGTGGGGGCCGCTAGCGCTCATCGGCTTGGTCCTTATCAAAGACCTTAATCTGATAGTGGCTTTAGGACAAAGCTACCCAAGAGGAATTAGGTGAACTAGGTGCTGAGAAAGTAGCTCGGGTATTACATGGTGAAGACCCATGCAATATCCCCGTTACTACTTTTAAGGTCGTTGCGGATTACCCCCACCACAGGATTGATGCATTTTCCATTTGCCCCGGTGCGGTGAATACGAGGATGTTCAGGGAATCGACCCTAGATCACCTGTCCCCGGAGGAAAGAGAGGCCTTTATCTCTTTGTTGCCCAGGAAGCGGTTGATCGAACCCGAGGAGATAGCAGCGTTGATCCTCTTCCTTTGCTCACCAGCTGCAGTAGTTTGCCGCGGGGCTCTTATCGATGCCTCCCTGGGGCTCGGTGTACGGCCGGGGCTCATATCGGAGAAAAGCAAATATGGGTAAATTTCCAAAGTGATAGCTGAGGGAGCATCGGCAAACCCTAGAAATAAAGGCGGGCTATGCTAGGGGAGACCAGGGTGAAGTTTGGAGTTGGTGCCCCTCCCGTTGTAACCCTGGGCATAATCGGGCAAGTGGCATCCCGCCTACCAGTTATAAGGACGGATAGTACATGGTAGAAGCTAGGGACAGCAAAGGGCACTTTATTAAGGGTAATGTGCCCTGGAATAGAAGACTAGATACCCAAAGTGGAATTGTTTTTACCTGTAAGTTTTGTGGTAAGCAAAAGCCCATTGAAGAGATGAAGGTTGCAATGAGGTTTTTCTCACCTCTGCCTGTTTGTAGAGACTGTTGGGAATTGCTGGAATGAACTCGCCACGCGTAACTCATCAGACAGCGTAGTCAAGCAGCGCCGTTCTTATGCCAAGAAGTTCCTGGATTTTGCCGGTGACCTACCCTGGACAGAGACTACTGTAATTGGCTTCATGAGGCAATTGGAGGTAGAGGGTTACTCCAAGGACCAGCAGTGCAGGTTTTATAAGCTTTCCCCACTAGCTTAAGTTTACCTCCCATGTGGATAGCCCCAGCTGTAATTGGGCAAGTGGCACCCCGCCTATCTTTTTACCAAACCTCAAACTGAACAATAGCTTGGAAAGTGTGACTCGCAAAATAAAAAGGCTGGACATCCCGATACCGAGAATATCCAGCCCTTCTGAGTTCTAGCGGGCTATGTTGGAGTAGACCTAGCTCTTGCCGATTCTGAACATCTTAGTCCCACATACCGGGCATATTCCCTGGGTCGCCGGCTTCCCATTCTTCATGGTTATTGATTTCGGGTTCTTCATCTCTCTTTTGGTGCGACATTTGAAACAGTATGCTTGCATCTATTCTCCTCCTTGCTTTATTTGCATTGAGACTAACCCATCTGTGAGGTAAAAGTCAATAGCTAAGTTGAGACAAAAAGAGGCTCTCCCGAAATGTTAGTCCATCGGGAGAGCCTTTACTTTACAGCGGTGACGCCCTGTAATCAAAAT
>Ga0315282_10004412_pt1 | contig 24549 bp, 27 predicted proteins | sample YL17G07_20_MG_FD_203693 | JGI IMG/M metagenome (GOLD analysis project Ga0315282, IMG submission 203693) | Sediment microbial communities from Yellowstone Lake, YNP, Wyoming, USA - YL17G07_20 | ecosystem: Environmental > Aquatic > Freshwater > Lake > Sediment | place: USA: Wyoming | collected... | reverse complement strand
ATGCTTCTCAGTGATTCTTTCTGCCAGAGGCCTAATTGAATGAGCTCGCGCTCTTTGATGGATAGGTGTTGGTAGTGCATACACTTCAATTTTACCAGAAGTGTTGCACTTACTTATTGAACTAACTGGCTTTTAACAAGTTAAATGAAAAAGCCCGATTATTTTCAATTCTTCTTCGTTTTCTTCGGCTTGGGATAAAAGATAATTGAAGGTCTTAATTGCTTCTTCGGTAGCGTCAATTATCAACTTAATCCCCTTTAGCTCGACTTCTTTTTGGGCTTCTGGCGTTACCTGCGCTATCCCTGATTGCCCGGTGCCGATAACGATTGTTTCCGGATTTTGCTCAATTGCCCTTTGTATGTCTTTGGCGCTAATTTTATGGCTTTCTGGCCTCGGCCACGCTAAAACCTCGCCTGTCCACCAGACCTCCACGTCATGCCGGTAGGTTTGCCTTTCAATGGTGATGGAGCCGAATTTATACTCGGTGATCATATACAACATTATATTCTTTTTGCTGAAACTTGACAACGCATTCTGTTTTGGTAAAATTGTTTTAATTAGGGATTATTCGCTTTTTATGTCCGTTGGGAAACGGGCATTATTTTTTAAACCCCGTAATACAACCCCGCACCGATCCCGCTGAAGCGAGATGGTACGGGACTCCGCTCCTTCGTCGCTTCGCTTCCAAAACCAGGAGTGGCTACTGGGGCATACCAAATATAATATAATTGCTAGAAGCGAAGCCCCGTAGCGAACCTAAGGTTCTGCTAGCGGGGTTGATATACGGGGTAAAAATATGGATTTTAAGAATCTAAATTCAGCCGTGGCGCAGATTGCCGAAGAAAGAGGGATTACTTTTGAAAAGGTGATGGAAACTATTGAGGTGGCCATAGCGGCGGCCTACAAAAAAGAATACGGAGAAAAAGGACAAATAATAAAATGTAAAATCTCGCCAGAATCGGGCGACGTTGAGTTTTGGCAGATAAAGCTGGTAGTGGATGAAGACATGATTTATTCCGAGGCAGAATTGGAAAAACTGAAAGCCAAAAAAGGGGCAGTTGTCTTGGAATCGCTGGAAGAAGGGGTCAAAAAAGTGAGGTTCAATCCCGAAAAGCATATCATGCTGGCAGAGGCTAAAAAGATAAAGCCCAAAATAAAAGCGGGCGAGGAGCTGGAAACAAAATTAGAGAGCAGAAGAGATTACGGCCGCATTGCCGCCCAGACCGCCAAACAGGTAATTTTGCAGAAAATTAAAGAAACCGAACGGGAAACGGTTTTCAGCGAATATAAGAACAAGGAAGGGGAAATCGTTTCCGGCATTGTCCAGCGGATTGAAGGGAGAAACGTTTATCTTGATGTCGGGAAGACCATTGGATTTTTGCCGAGAGAAGAACAGGTGCCGGGCGAATTTTATCGGCCGGGCCAACGGCTCAAGGTCTATATATTAAAAGTAGAAAACACGCCCAAAGGCCCGGTGATATTTTTATCGCGGGCTTATCCCAAGCTGATTTCCAAGCTTTTTGAGTTAGAGGCGCCGGAGATTTCTAACGGCAGCGTGGTAATAAAATCAATCGCTCGGGAGCCCGGTTCTCGCACCAAAATCGCAGTGGAGTCAAAAATGGAAGGGGTGGATCCGATCGGCTCGGCCGTGGGTCAGCGAGGCGCCAGGGTGCAGGCGGTGATTAATGAATTGGGTGGAGAAAAAATCGATATTGTGGAGTATTCCGACGAACCGGAAAAATATATTGCCAATTCTCTTTCGCCGGCCAAAGTAATTGAGGTGAAAAGAGAACCCAGGAACAAGGCCTTAGTGGTGGTGCCTGACGACCAACTGTCTTTGGCTATTGGCAAGGAGGGTCAAAACGTCAGATTGGCGGCAAAACTGACCGGCTGGAAAATTGATGTCAGGGGCGAGGGTAGGGTAGCGGCGGAAAAAACCGGAGAGCCGGAAGAAATAAAAGAAACGGAAAAGACCGAGACGGAAAAACCGGCCACCAAGGAGCCGAAGGCAAAAAAAGAGAAAAAGAAGACCAAAGCCGCAAAAAAATCAAAGAAAAAAGAAGAAAAATAATTAATTTTAACAAAACCTATGCCTTTATATTATTATCTTCCTTTGGCTGTTTCGCTTCTGGCGATTTTTTTCGCCTATTTTTTAATCCGAGAAATCAAAAAAATTCCTTCTGGCGAAGGAAAAATGATTGAAATTTCTCAAGCCATTCGCGAGGGTGCCAAAGCTTATTTGAGAAGACAGTACAAAGCCGTGGCGATTTTCGCCGCCCTTTTATTTTTAATTTTGTTGATATTTTTAGGATTTAAAACCGCTTTAGGTTTTTTAATTGGAGCGGTAGCTTCGGCCTTGTCGGGGTTTATCGGCATGATGGTTTCCACCCAAGCCAATGTGAAAGTGACGCAGGCCAGCCAAAAAGGATTAAAAGAAGCGCTAAGCTTATCTTTCAAAGGCGGTTCGGTCACCGGATTTTTGGTGGTGGGCCTGGGTTTGTTGGCGGTCTCTGTTTTTTATTATTTGACGCAGGACCTAAAGGCCTTGGTGGCATTGGGCTTTGGCGGTTCTTTGATTTCGGTTTTTGCCCGTTTGGGCGGCGGCATTTATACCAAAGCCGCCGATGTCGGAGCGGATTTAGTGGGTAAGGTGGAAAAAGGCATTCCCGAAGACGATCCGAGAAACCCGGCCGTGATTGCCGACCTGGTGGGCGATAATGTGGGCGATTGCGCCGGTATGGCGGCTGACCTTTTTGAAACTTACGTGGTAACTATTATCGCGGCCATGGTGCTGGGCAAGCTGGCTTTTCCCCATTTAACTTCCGCGGTTTTCCTGCCGCTTTTTATTGCCAGTATCGGCGTCATATCTTCAATTATCGGCTCTTTCTTTGTCAGGTTAAAAAAAGGGAAAAGCAATATTATGGTAGCTCTCTCCAAGAGTTTGGTGATGGCGGGCATTTTATCAGCCATCGGTTTTTATCCGGTGATTTCGCAAGTCGGCAAAGAAACCGGCTTGGGCGGCGCTAATCTTTATTTGCCAGCTTTAATCGGACTTTTAATGACTGCCGCCATGTTTTTAATCAGCAATTTTTACACTGCCAAAAAATACGGGCCGGTCCAGTCAATTGCGCGGGCTTCCCAATCAGGTCACGGCCCCAATATCATTACGGGTTTGGCTGTTGGTATGAAGTCGACGGTCATACCCGTGTTTTTAATTTCGCTGGCAATATTGATCAGCTTTGCTTTGGCCGGCATGTACGGTTTGGCAATTTCCGTGGTGGCCATGATTTCTTTGGCCGGTTTGATCGTGGCCTTGGATTCTTACGGGCCAATTACCGATAACGCGGCTGGCATTGCTGAAATGGCTTCCCTATCCGATGAAGTTCGTCAAAACGCCGACGCCCTGGACTCAGTAGGCAACACCACCAAAGCCACGACTAAGGGCTATGCCATTGCTTCGGCCGGCTTGGCTGCTTTGGTTTTATTTTCTGCTTATACCCAGGAACTGGACAGTTTGGGCATTGCGGTCCAGTTTTTGCTGGAAGACCCCAAGGTGCTGGTGGGATTATTCATTGGCGGTATGACAGCTTATTATTTTTCCGCTCTTTCTATGGAAGCGGTGGGCAAGGCCGCAGTTAAGGTGGTGGATGAAGTGCGGAGGCAATTCAAAGAAATTGAAGGTCTGATGGAAGGCAAGGCCAAGCCCCAATACGGCCAGGCAGTTGATATTGTGACCAAAGCGGCTTTGAAAGAAATGACGTTGCCGGCTTTATTGCCGGTTGTTGTGCCGATTTTAGTTGGTTTTATTCTTGGCCCCAAGGCCCTGGGCGGGGTATTGATCGGCAGCATTACCATTGGTATTTTTCTGGCCATTTCTATGACTTCGGGCGGCGCTGCCTGGGATAACGCCAAAAAATATATTGAGGAGGGCAATTATGGCGGCAAGGGTTCTTTTGCCCATCAGTCCTCGGTTACCGGCGATACGGTGGGTGATCCCTATAAAGACACGGCCGGCCCGGCTATTAACCCCATGATTAAGGTTTTAAATATAGTTGCTTTATTACTTGTCCCTCTTTTGTAAAAAAATAAATGAAATCATCTCTTAAAAATTTGCCCAAAGCCCAAGTGGAGCTGGAAATTGAGTTGTCTCCAGAGGAATTTGCCGATTTTTCCAAAGAAGCGGTTATTAATTTGGGCAAAGAAATGGAAATGGAAGGTTTCAGAAAAGGCCGGGTACCCTCAGAAATCATTGAAAAAAAACTGAGTAAAGAAAAAATCCTGATGGAAGCGGCTGATTTGGCTGTCAAAGAAAGTTTTATCAAGGCGGTTTTAGAAAAAAAATTGGAAGTTTTATCCCAACCGCAAATTGAGATTTTAAAACTAACCCAAGGCGACCCTTTTTCGTTTCGGGCGAAATTTTTTGTTTTGCCCGAAATTAACCTGGCCGATTACCGAAAAATCGCTTCCTCGGTCGGCAAAAAAGAGGTTTCGGTCGGAGAAAAAGAAATTGACGACGCTCTTTTATGGCTGCAGCGCTCCCGGGCGAAATTCACCCTGAAAAATTCCGGTTGCCAGCCGGGCGATTGGCTGGAGACAGAGTACTCTTCCCCGCAGATTGAAAACAATAAGCAAATCAAAGACGCTTTTGTTTTCGGCCAGGCCGGCTTTATCCCCGGTTTTGAAGAAAACTTGGCCGGGCTAAAAGAGGGTGAAGAAAAAGAATTTTCGGTTAATTTCCCGGAAAATTATTTTAACAAGGACTTGGCCGGCACCAAAGTCGATTTTAAGGTAAAAGTAAAATCAGTCCAAAATATGGAGTTGCCGGAATTGAACGATGAGTTTGCCAAAAACACGGGCAGCTTTGCCAATCTGGAAGCCCTGAGGAAAAGTGTTAAAGAAGACATTATTTGGGAAAAAGAAAAAGATGAATCCCAAAGGGTTAGGCAGGAAATTTTGGATAAGATCGCAGACAAATCGCAAATCGAGATTCCCGATATTTTGGCGGAAAAAGAAAGGGATAAAATGCTGGAGAATTTAAAACAAGAGGTCTCGCAGAATTTAGGGGTTCCTTTTGGCGATTACTTGGCCAGAATTAAGAAGTCAGAGCCAGAGCTATCCGAGCAGTTTTTAATTGAAGCCCGGCAAAGAATAAAAAGGCATCTGGTTTTGCGGGAAATTGCCAAAAAAGAAAACCTGGTGCCGGCCGAAGAGGAAATAAAAGAAGAGTCAAATAAAATTTTAAGAAGCTTACCGGATACCAAAAAACTTGACCCCGAACAATTAAAGAATTATACTGAAGAAGTAATTAAGAACGAAAAAACCCTCCAGTTTTTGGAGAAACTGGCAAAGTAGAAAGGGTAGAAAGAGTAGAAAAAGTAGAAAGGGTGGGAGAAGTAGAAATGTTATAAAAATTTATGGCGACCATTAACAAACTTGAAGATTTGGAAGTTTGGCAAGAAGCAAAAGCCTTGGGCAAAATGATATATGTTTTAGTGGAAAAATTTCCAAAATGTGAAGAATATAACTTAAAAAAACACCTTAAGGAAAATGCTCGAGGGTTGCCGGCTAATATAGCAGAAGGATTTTATCGATACTTTAAAAAAGAGCGCCTTCATTTTTATGGTATTGCCAAAGGTTGTTTAGGAGAAATAAAAAGTGATTTACATTTGTCTTATGAATTGGGATATTGTGGGAAAGATAATATTTTAGAGGACTATTTTAACCAAATGACCAAGGTAGAGAAAATGTTAAACAGCTTCATCGGTTCTACCTCAAGAACTACACAGGTCTAGTATAATCTTATAAATACAACCATTTCTACAATTTAAACTTTTTCTACTATCAACCATTTCTACAATTTAAACTTTTTCTACTATTTATACCTATTATGAACCTTATTCCTACTGTTATAGAAAAAAGTCAATATGGCGAGCGGGCCTATGATATTTATTCCCGGCTACTCAAAGAAAGGATTATTTTTTTGGCCGGGCCCATCAACGACATCGTGGCTAATTCCGTGATTGCCCAGCTGCTTTTTTTGGCGAGCCAAAATCCGACCAAAGACATCCAGCTTTATATTAACAGCCCGGGCGGTTCGGTCACGGCCGGTTTGGCGATTTACGATACCATGCAATATATTAAACCTGACGTTTCCACGGTCTCCGTGGGCTTGGCCGGCTCTATGGCCGCGGTTTTATTGTTGGCTGGTAATAAAAAAAAGCGCTTTGCTTTGCCCAATTCCGAAATCCTATTACATCAGGTAATGGGCGGGGTTTCGGGCGAAGCGGTAGAGATTGAAATTACGGCAAAACAAATCATTAGGATCAAGGAAAAACTGAACAAAATCATTGCCAAGCATACCGAACAACCCTTGGAAAGAATTGAAAAGGACACTGACCGCGACTTCTATTTATCGGCCGAAGAAGCCAAAAACTACGGCATTATTGACGAAGTCATCACCTCCAAGCCATAAATCAGAAACCATAAACTAAAAGCCGGAATATCCACCCTGCCTGTGGATATTTTTTGTCTTTACTTGCTGTTTTCTGCTATAATTAAGTAATACCTGCCTGTGGATATTTTTTGTCTTTACTTGCTGTTTTTTGCTATAATCAAGTAATAAGATGGATAAGAAATCTCGTATTTTTATCTTGATAATAATCCTTGCGGGGTTGGTGCCTTTGGGTTTAATTTATTACTACAACCGAAAAATAGAAAAAACAGCCGTCTTGCCGCCGGTCCAAGTTATGACGCGGGAAGAGATAATAAAAGAGCAGCTCAAACAGCTTGAGCAATTAAGAAGCGCCAGCAATAGCCAGCCGCTGACCGAAGAAGAAATCAAAGAACAACTGAATGAATTAGACGCGCTTAAAAGTAAATCGGGCACCAAGCCCCTGACCCAGGAACAAATCCAAAAACAACTTGAAGAATTAAATAAACTAAAAAATCCTTAATAAATAATAATAAATTAAATTTTTTAAATATATGACCACACATAATAAATTTTTATTATCAACAGTTGCCACCATTGGACTGAGTACTTTATTGGTGGGATTAATTATTTTTGCTTTCACCGAACCCTCAAGCTCCCCGCCCACATCAACTGTGCCGGCGCCGATTAATGTCGGTGGTACCACTCAAACTTTCCAGGATAACAAGATATTAAAAGTGAAAAGCGATGGTACAGGTATTTTATCTATCGAAGGTGGCCTCAATGTTAAAGGAATAGGCGTTTTTGAAGGCAATGTCGGCATCGGGACGCCGGGTTGCCCGACGGGTAAGTTAGATGTTCGAGGGGGTATTGCCTACTTTAATCAAAATCTTGATACCCAACGTTGGGCAACCGCAGTTACAATTCCAATAAATTCAGCGAATTTTATTGACAGTGAAACATCGCCAAATAGATCAATGCGCTTACTTCAATGGAACAGTGGTACTGGGGGCTATGGAGGGGGAATTTCTTGGGGCATGGCCCCACAAAGTGATAACACCTGGTTATCAGGCAAGTATTCTACAGGGCAATTCCTACTCGCCTATGATGGCAGTAATTTGAAAATTCAAGGTTCCAATCAGAATCCAGGGGGGACGCCTACAACGTTTGCTCCAAGTGATTTTATGACGATATCAAATAGTGGCAATGTCGGCATCGGGACGACGAATCCGCAAGCTAAGCTTCATGTTAGGGGTGTTGATGTTACTAACTCACAGATTACCAACACCGCAGATGTCGTAATTGAAGATCATGATACAGCCACTCTACAGATAATAGGCTCTTCTGGCACAAGCCATTTATTATTGAGCCATGATAATCACCATTGGTCTATAAATAATTGGGCTTCTTTTAGTAATGATTTGTTTACGATAAGCCGCAGAGATTCCGCTTCTGATGAATGGAACTTTGGAACTATAAGTGATTGGTCTCATTATTTTGCAATAACTCCTAATGGCAATGTTGGCATCGGGACAACAGCACCAACCTCACCTTTAACTGTCCAGCTTGGAGGAACGGCAACAGCGCAACATCAAGGAGTTGCAGTATATAATACTGGCTATTGGGGTGGATTTGTGAGCAAGGTTTTTGGGACAACCTATTATAGTCAGGTATTTCCTCTCAGTCAGTTTGTGAGAGCAAGAGGAACTCAATCCTCGCCGGCCGCAGTCCTGTCAGGCGATATTTTGGGCGGTTTTCTGTTTGACGGTTATTACAGCGCTTCAGCCGAAAGTTTTGATAATACCGAAGTTGGTGCGGTAACCACCCAAAACTGGAGTTCAAGTGCAATGGGCAGTGCCATAACTTTTGGCGCCACTCCGGATAATTCTATTTCCAAAGTTGAGATAATGAGAGTTACTGGCAATGGCAATGTTGGCATCGGCACCACAAATCCGCAAGGCAAATTAGATGTTAACGGCCCGATTTATCAACGAGGTTCGCAACTTCACGCTGATTATGTTTTTGAGCCTAGCTATAAATTAGAAACAATTGAAGATCATGCCAAATATATGTGGGGGAACAAACATCTTGAAGCCGTTCCCTCGATTAAATTTGACGAAAACGGCAAGGTAATTATAGAAATCGGGGCGTTACAAAAAGGAATTTTAGAAGAATTAGAAAAAGCCCATATTTATATTCAACAACTTAACGAAGAGGTTAAAAATTTAGAAGAAAGAGTTAAATTTTTGGAAGAAAAAATAAAAGAATAATGTAAATGGTGTCAGACACGATTTTTCACGATTTTTACTAACCCCGTTAGAAGTTCTTGGCAGAAAAAATTATAAAATTTTTTTCTACTTCATAGTAACAATGTATAATGGTGTCAGACACGATTTTTATTAAGTTGTTTAATGGAGCGCTTGGTAGGGTGGATAGCCGCACTTGTTATAGAAGCGACGTTTCTTGCCGGGTGATATATTTTTACGCTGAACGGGGAGTAGGAGTTTAATGGTGTCAGACACGATTTTTCTCAGGCACGATTTTTCTGTTTTTGTATTTTGGCTAGAACGCCGTACTTCTAAAACATACAAAAAACGATAGAAATAAATACAAAACCACTAGTGAAAATAGGGTCAACTCTATTTTGAAATAAAAAAACAGCCCTTGATGTAACCACATTTAAACCCTTCTTTTTAAATTCTCCGTTGGAAGTTCACTAAACGGGATATTATCTCGGAAAACCCGTCAAAGTTGACACTATTTTCAAAAAGAATATAATGGAAATATATGACTACTATTACCATACCTAAAAAAATTACTAAAGGAGAGGACCTAATAGTTATTCCCCGGAAAGATTATGAGAGACTTTTGGAGTTGAAAAAGATATCCGAATTTCAACCCACATCTGCTCAAAAAAAAGCATTAATGAGAGCGAGAAAAAATAGAAAAGAAGGCAAATTTTTAACTTTTGATGAACTCAAACAAAAATTGGGTTTTGCAAATTGACCCAAGAGTTTTAAAAAATCTTGAAAAGATACCTCGCAAAGATACCGAGCGTGTTTTATTTACAATCCAGAATTTACCCTCCAATCCTTTTAATGGCGATATTCAAAAAATGAGAGATGAAAAAAATGTCTGGCGTCGGCGAATCGGCGCCTATCGTATTTTCTATGAACTTATTCCTCAGTCAAAGATTGTTTTTGTATTTTGGCTAGAACGCCGTACTTCTAAAACATACAAAAAACGATAGAAATAAATACAAAACCACTAATGAAAATGGGGTCAACTCTATTTTCTTAGAGGTAAATGTAAATGGTGTCAGGCACGATTTTTAGTGGGAGATAAAGCATACGCCGCTTTGGGCGATAACGTTTCCGGTTATGCTTGGTCGGAAAACATCGGCTGGATTAGCTTTAATTGCTACAACGATTATAATAATGTTTAATGGTGTCAGACACGATTTTTACACGATTTTTTATAGAATTACGAGTATCTTGCAATTAAAAAATGAGAAAATTAATTTTTATTTTAATTCTTTTGTTGTCTGTTGTTTTGGTCCCACAGGGAGCCAGAGCCAGCTCAAGCGATAATGTTTCCGGCTATGCCTGGTCAGAAAACATCGGCTGGTTTAGCTTTAATTGCTACAACGATTATAATAATGACGGAACCCCAGAAAGTCATTGTACGGATGCTGGTTATGCTTCAGATTACGGAGTAAATATAGATGCTTCGGGTATTTTTTCCGGCTATGCCTGGTCGGAAAACATCGGCTGGGTTTCTTTTGCCGATTTTGACGGCGACGGGGATATTGACGCCAGCGATAAAAATATTGCTAGTTCGCCCTGTGCTCCCAATTGTGAAGCCAGTGTTAATTTGGGCAATGGCGAGGTTTCGGGCTGGGCGCGGGCCTTGTCTTTTGGCGGCGGCTGGGACGGCTGGATAAAACTAAGAGGAATTGCTGGGGGCGCCACGCCATACGGCGTTTCAATAAATACCAGCACTGGCGATTTTTCCGGCTGGGCCTGGTCAGACATGGTAGTTGGATGGATCAGTTTTAATAATATTACTGGCGGCGGCCCAACCCCTTATAAAGTACAAGTTTCTACTTCAATTTTTCCACCAAAAGTGTCCGATTTAACAGAGAGCTGGTCTTATTGCGACGACTCTCTTCATCCGATTTTAGATTGGGGGTATATAGATGGCAATCCGGATGGCTACCAGATTCAGATTTTTGAAGGTAGTGATTTAATTTACGAATATTTTATCACTGGTGTTTTTGGTACTTCTCATACGATTTGGCAGCCTGGAGTTTGCAATATAGGCAGTAACGGCTTTCAAAATAATCCGACTTGCAATTTTGAATACAATAAAACTTATTCCTGGCACGTGAAAGCTAAAAAAGCAGGAGTTGATGTTTGGTCAGAATGGTCTTCTTTCGATGGCCTTACAACTCCGGCCCATGCTTATCCGATGGTTAATTTTTCTTATCCGCAAAAAATCTCCGTGAATGAGATAGTTTCTTTTACCGATCAGTCAGAGTCCTTTGGGGGAGCGACAATAGCAAATCGTAGTTGGGTTTTTCAAGATGGCGATCCGACAACTTCTGGAGAACAAAATCCAACAGTAAAATTTTCTTCTCCAGGAGAAAAAAGCGTAACGCTCACTATTACTGATTCCGATAATTTTACTTGTGAAAATTCAAAAGTCATTAGTGTCCAGCGGCCTTTGCCTAACTGGAAAGAAATTCCGCCCTTTAAATCATCTTTTTTTCCGCTTAAAGACCTTTTCGCGAGCATTTTCAGTGCCTTTTCCTGGTTTAAAAACCCTTTTTAAATTAATCTTTAATTCATAGAGTAATTAGCGGAGTTAAGCCCCAATAGCGGTGAAAGGGTGGGATCCAATTGTTTTTGACAATTGGCTTTGTTTTTGGTATACTGGAAGCAGAAAAAAATTTAACTTTGGACTTTTGGTGTCTTGGAGTAAAGTTAATTTTATTATGACCTACCAAATTTTCAACCAAAAACATGAGTCAATTACTTTTACTTTTTGTAGCGTTTTTCGCTTTAGCTATCGGGGCGGTTTTGGGCTATTTGGCCCGTCAATCAATCGCCCGTCGCAAAATCGGCAGCATCGAGGAAGTTATCCAAAAGAAGACCTCGCAAGCTCGTCAGGAATCTGAGACGATAGTTTCTAACGCCAAACAGAAAGCAACTCAAATTTTAGAAGCCGCCAAAAAAGAAGAAGACGCCAGGCGGCAGGACCTTTTGAAAACCGAAAGGCTGCTTTTGCGCCGGGAGAACGTTTTGGACGAAAAAATCACCGGCATGGAGCAAAAAGAGAAAGATTTTTCCCTGAAGGTGGAAAAGCTCAGAGGCATTAAAGAGACCTTGGAGAATTTGAAGAAGGAAGCGATGGAAAACTTGGAACGGGTTTCCAACCTTTCCCAGCAGGAAGCCAAAAAAGAATTATTGGAAAACGTGGAGAAAGAATACCAAAAGGACGTTATGGAGCGGATTAAAAAAATAGAATCGGAGGGTTGGCAGCAATTTGAAACAAAGGCCAAAGAACTGGTAACTACGGCTATTCAAAGGGTGGCGGTTTCCCAAGCCCAGGAAATTACCACTTCCACCGTGGCTTTGCCCAACGAAGAAATAAAGGGTCGGATTATCGGCAAAGAAGGTCGTAATATCAGGGCTCTGGAGCGGCTGACCGGCGTGGAAATAGTGGTGGATGAGACGCCGGAAGCCGTGGTACTTTCTTCTTTTGACCCGGTTAGACGGCAGATCGCCAAAGTGGCTTTGGAAAAACTGATTCACGACGGCCGCATCCAGCCAGCCCGGATTGAAGAAACCGTGCAGAACGCTCAGGCGGAAATCAGCTCGCAAATGAAGGAGGCGGGTGAAGCCGCAATTTACGAAACCGGTGCCGTCGGGCTGGATTCCAAATTAACCCAGCTTTTAGGCCGGTTAAAATTCAGGACCAGTTACGGCCAGAATGTTTTGCTACACTCAATTGAGGTGTCATTTTTAGCAGGGTTGCTGGCTTCGGAAATCGGAGCGAACTCCCGGGTAGCCAAAAAAGCCGGGCTGTTGCACGATATCGGAAAAGCCGTTGACCACCAGATAGAGGGTTCGCATACTGATATCGGGGTGAAAATATTGGAGAAGTTCAACGTGGAAAAGGACGTGATTTCAGCCATGAAATCGCACCACGAAGAATATCCTTACGAAACCTTGGAAGCGGTAATTGTTCAGACCGCTGACGCCATTTCCGGCGCCAGGCCCGGGGCCAGAAAAGACACCCTGGAAAATTATCTGAAGCGGCTGGCCGATTTGGAGGCCATTGCTGCCAATTTGCCGGGCGTGGAAAAGGCCTACGCGATACAGGCCGGCAGAGAAATCAGAGTGTTCGTTAAACCGCAGGAGATTGATGATATCGGCGCAATTAAGATGGCCAAAGAAATTGCCGCCAGGATACAGGAGGAGCTGAAATATCCGGGCGAAATCAAAGTAACGGTTATCAGGGAGAGCCGGGTGGTGGAATACGCCAGATAATAAAATTAAAAAATAAGTATTACAAAAAGCGCCCCCTGGGGGCGTTTTTTGGTTTGGAGCGGGTAACGGGAATCGAACCCGTGTACCTTGGTTGGAAGCCAAGTGCACTACCATTGTGCTATACCCGCATAAGGCGATGGCAGGCGGGGAAGGATGACATAATGCCGCTATACTAGTCCCGCGTCTTATTTTTTCGGGATGCTGGGAATCGAACCCAGGTCTCATGCTCCCAAAGCATGTATACTACCGTTGTACTACACCCCGGCTTTCTAATAGGGTGAACACTATACCCCGCTTTTTTACTCTCATATCATTTTCTTTTCGTTGAGTCAATTGATGTGGTATAATAAAACAATGGCCGCTAAAAATTTCTTTAGCCAATTGAATATTTTTCAGCAATGCAAGAGATACAATCTGCCTTTATGGCAGTGCCCGGCTTTTTTATTCTTTGTGATGGGCGTTGTCATTATTGTTTCTTCCCTAGTCGTTTATTATCTCGGCAATCATTATATCACCGATCCCCAAATAGTGGCTTTAATGGTTTTGGTCTTAACCACTATCTTGTTTATTATCGCTTTCATCATTATCCAAAGCTTTGAAAGGTTGGCCGAAGCCAGTCGTTTAAAGTCGGAATTCGTCAGTATTGTTTCCCACCAGCTTCGGTCGCCTCTTTCCAATCTAAGGTGGGCCCTGGATTTGCTGATGTCGGGCCGGATGGGCACCATCGAGGAGGAACAGTTAGAATATTTTAAAATCTTAAAAGAAAACAGCACCCGGATGCGCGAGTTGGTTTCTGATTTATTAATTGTTTCCCGCATTGAAATGGCTGGCATGCCCTTAAAGAAAAAGAACTTTTCTCTGGTAGAATTAACGAACGAATTGATTGAAAACTACAAGCTTTTCGCTAAAGCGTCAAACATCGATGTTAAATTTGAACCGGAGCCAAACCTGCCTGAAGTTTTTGCCGATCCCAACCAAATTAAAATAGTGGTGGAAAATCTTTTGGATAACGCTATCCGCTACATCAAAGACCGGGGCGAGGTGGATATTTCTGTCAAGAGAAGCGGGGCCAATGTCTATTTTGAAATAACCGATAGCGGCGTGGGCATCCCAAAAAAAGACCAGAAATATATTTTCCAGAAGTTTTTCCGCTCGGAGAACGCTTTAAGGTACCAAACACAGGGCTCGGGATTGGGCCTTTATATCAGCCGTTCGGTGATCGAAAAATCGGGCGGGAAAATCGGTTTCAAAAGCCAAGAAGGCAAAGGGTCGACCTTCTGGCTTACCTTACCAATTAAATAATTAGAGCGACGCCAATACGTGAATAACATACGAATGTCGCGAATAATTATACAAAATTATATAACAAATTTTATTAGCGTCATTCGCATCAATTAGCATATTAGCATCGGGTTTTTTATGAAAAAAATATTAATCATTGAAGACGAATCAGCTCTCCAGCGGACTTTGGGCGATACTTTAAGGAAAGAAGGCTACGAGATTTCCGCTGCCCTGGACGGCGAATCGGGTTTAAGATTGGCACAAACCCAAAAGCCCGACCTGATTTTACTCGACTTGATACTACCCAGATTAAACGGCTTTGAGGTCTTGAAACAATTAAAATCGGCAGAAGACACCAAAGAGATCCCGGTTATTGTTTTGACCAACTTGGAAGCCATGGAAGATATTGAAAGGGCCTTGGACTCGGGCGCCACCACCTATTTGGTTAAAGCCCAGTACAGTTTGGAAGAAGTGGTGGAGAAAATAAAAAAAACCCTAGAAAACCGCTGATAAGTCGCTGATTTAAACGCTGATAGAACGCTGATATCAGCGTAAATTCGGCGTATAGTTCAGCGTTAATTCAGCGGACACATATGAAAGTAGAGCCGCAACAATTAAAAGTTTTTCTTTTAGATGCCGGCTTGGTGGACGAGAGTCAATTTGAGAAAGCCCTAAAAAAGGCCGAGAAAACCAGCCAAAAAGTCGGCGATGTTTTGATTTCCGAAAATTTCATCAAGCAGGAAGAACTGATAAAATTGGAGGCCTATATTCTGGGTATTCCCTTTGTAAATTTGGAAAAAGAGGCGATTCCGCCGGAAATTTTGAAAGTAATTCCCGAGCCGATTGCCCGTTCCCACAATATCGTTTCTTTCCGCAAAAAGGGTGATGGCTTGGAAGTGGCCATGCTTGACCCGGAAGACCTGAGAACCATTGATTTTATCAAGAAAAAAGAGCCGGGCTTGAAAATTCTGCCGCGTTTGACCACGCCCGAATCCATTAAAAATGCTCTGCGCCAGTACCAAAAGACCCTGGAAGCGGAATTCGGCGATATCATCAAAAAAGAGGCTGGTGATATTCGTTCCATCAAAGAGGAAGAAGTGGTTGAAGAAAAAGAAGAATTAAAAAAAGCCGCCGAAGAACTGCCGGTCATTAAAATCGTTGATACTTTGATGAAGCACGCTATTTTGCAGCGGGCTTCTGATATTCATATCGAGCCCGAGGAAAAGGACGTGGTGGTGCGGTACCGCATCGACGGCATCCTGCACGATGCCATGACGCTGCCTCGGAACGCGGCTTCGGGAATTGTGGCCAGAATCAAAGTGCTTTCCAATTTAAAATTGGACGAGCACCGTTTGCCCCAAGACGGCCGGTTCAAAATAGAAACCGAGGATTATAAATATTCAATCAGGGTATCCACCTTGCCGGTTTTTGACGGTGAAAAAATCGTGATGCGGCTGCTGCCCGAAACTAGTAAGGCCGCTTCTTTGGAAAGCATTGGCTTGTCGGGCGGAGCCCTGGAGAAGGTTCAGGACAGCTTAAAAAAACCCGTGGGCATGATCTTGGTGACTGGCCCGACGGGTTCCGGGAAAACCACCACGCTTTATTCCATGATGGAAATTTTAAATACGCCCGACGTCAATATCTCCACCATTGAGGACCCGGTGGAATACCGCATGCCGCGGGTCAATCAGACCCAGGTTAATTCCAAAATCGGCATGACTTTTGCCAACGGCCTTAGGGCGCTGGTGCGGCAGGACCCGGATATTATCATGGTCGGTGAAATCAGGGACAACGAAACCGTGAGCTTGGCGATCAACGCTGCCCTGACCGGGCATATGGTTTTATCCACGCTCCACACCAACGATGCGGCCGGCGCCATTCCCCGGATGATCGATATGCAAGCCGAGCCATTTTTAATTGCTTCCACTTTAAATATCATCATTGCCCAACGTTTGGTTAGGCGTCTTTGCAAGGAAAAAGAAAAATATACTCTTAAGGATTCGGAAATCAAAAACTTGCAAAAATACTGCGACCAGGAACGCATTCTCAATATTTTGAAAGAAGAAAAAATAATCAAACCGAAAACCGCTTTCAAAGACATCGAGTTTTATCGGCCCAAAACCACCAAAGATGAGACCGAAGGCTATAGCGGCCGGGTCGGAATTTTTGAAGCAATGCCCATTAACGAGACCATCAAGGATTTAATTGTCAAAAAAGCCACTTCCGACCAGATTGCCGAACAAGCAAAAAAAGAAGGTATGAGGACAATGGTGGAAGACGGCTTTATTAAAGCCGCCCAAGGCCTAACCTCCATTGAAGAGGTCTTGAGAGTGATTACAGAATAAAAAATGGCAAAATTCTTTTACCTTGCCCGGTCTCAAAAAGGCGAGCCCCAGTCCGGCAATAGGGAAGCCAAAGACATCCACGAACTGTCGCGTCTTCTGCGCCAAGAGGGCTATCTTTTGATTTCCGCCGACGCCGAGGCCGGCGGCCGCAAAAAAACGAAAATCTCATTGGCTTCGATTTTACCTTTCGTCGGCAAAGTGAATCTGAAAGAAAAAATGTTCTTTACCAGAAATCTGCAGGTAATGGTTACGGCCGGCTTGACTTTGCCCCGCGCCCTGAATATCTTGGCCGAGCAGACCCAAAACAAAAAAATGAAAAAAGCCCTTAACGATATCAAGGAAGAAATAAACAAAGGCCAAAGTTTTTCGCAGGCCATGTCCAAATATCCCGATATTTTTTCCGAACTTTTCCAGAATATGATCAAAATCGGCGAAGAAGCCGGCACCATGGAGGAGGTTTTAAAGGTTTTAACCAGCCAAATGGAAAGGGAAAACGAAATGAAATCAAAATTGCTGGGCGCCTTAATTTATCCGGCGGTTATTATTACCGCCATGACGGGCATTGGTATTGCCATGCTGATTTTAGTCGTACCCAAACTTGCCCAGACATTTGAAGAGCTTAATATTGAGTTGCCGCCGACCACTAAATTCGTGATTTTTTTGGGTACTTTTATGGCCGAAAGATGGTATCTGGCGATATTAATAGTGATAGTTTTTATTTTTTTGTTTCGCTTAGCCCTGAAGACAGGTTGGGGCAAAAAGATAGTTGATACTTTGCTTTTGAAAACACCGATTATTTCGCCGATTATCAGAAAAACCAATTCCGCCCAAACCACGCGGACCTTAAGTTCTTTGATTACCGCCGGCGTGCCTATAGTCAGGTCGTTGGAGATCGTGTCGGGCGCCCTATCCAATATTTATTTTAAAAAAGCAATAGCTGAAGCGGCTGAGAAAGTGCGTAAAGGCGGCAAGCTTTTTGAGGCCTTAAAACCCTATGATAATCTTTTTCCCCATATTGTTTTGCAGATGATGGAAGTGGGCGAGGAAACCGGCGAAACTTCCAATATCTTGGGAAACTTGGCGGATTTTTTTGAAGAAGAAGTGACCGCTGCCACTAAAAACATTTCCGCCATTATTGAGCCGATTCTGATGCTTTTAATCGGCGGCGCGGTCGGGTTTTTCGCCATTTCCATGATTCAGCCGATGTACTCAATGCTTAGCGCCATAAAATAATGAAAGATTTTGGCTTTACCATTATTGAATTATTAATAGTTATTGCGATTATTGCGATTTTGATCGTTATTTCTGCTTTTGCTTTCCCTTTTTTTCAAAAAGAATCAGATTTGGTAAATAGTACCGAAGAAATTATTAATACCCTACGGCTGGCCCAAAACAAAACCCTGGCCTCAGAAGCCGCTTCCAAATACGGCGTTCATTTTGAAAACAGTAAGATTGTTTTATTCAAAGGAGCAAGCTATAATCCTTTGGCCCCAGATAATGAAACTCATAACCTTTCTTCAAAAGTTGAAATTTATGAGGTTGATTTAACCGGCGGCGGCTCGGAGGTAATTTTTGAGAGAATCGTTGGCGCCACCAATCAACCAGGAAAAATTTCTCTGAGGTTAAAGGACGATTTGACAAAAACTAAAACAATCACTATCCAATCTTCCGGCCGAATAATCTTGGGCGAAGAACTTGCTCCCAGCGATTCGAATCGGGTCAAGGATTCCAGGCACACCCATTTTACTTACGGCACCAATGCCCAGGGAGCCGTTACCCTGCATTTAATCTTTCCAGATTATCCGGGCGACAACCACAATATCAATTTCCAAAACTACTTGGACGCTGGGAAAACCGAGTTTTTTTGGGAGGGGACAATTCCCGTGGGGCCGGTAGGGAATAAAACCGGGCAAAAATTAAAAATTCATACCCACAGCTTATCGGCTTTTTCTGCCCAATTTTGTGTCCATCGGGACAGGAGATTTAACGATAAAGCCCTTCAAATTACCCTTGACGATCAAAACCTCATTAATTATACGGCCGATGGCACAAGTGCCAAAGGTTCCTCGGTTTATGTTTCAGAGCCAGAACTGCAATAAAAATTACAAATTGGAAAAAGGCGTTTCGATTGTCGAGATTTTAGTAGCGATTTTTATCATTAGTTTAATTTTTACGGCTCTTTTTGGCATGGCCACTTTTTCTCTGCAGAATTCAGTTTTAATAAAAGAGACCACTCAAGCAAATAATATCGCCCAAGAGACAATGGAAGCGGTCAGAAATTTTAGAGATGGAATCGCTTGGAATAATAATGACCCGGAGAATAAATACGATGGCTTGGGCGTAATCAATCCCGGCGTCGCTTATTATCCGACAAAATCAACCGACCTTCCCGCCAAATGGCAATTGGTTCAAGGCACGGAAACAATTGATATTTTTACCCGAAAGGTTATCTTTGAAAATGTCATGAGGGATGGAAATGATAATATTGTGGCCGGCGGCGGAACCAATGATCCAAACACCAAAAAAGTAACCGTTACCGTTTCCTGGCAAGATAAAAAAGTAGAGATTTTCACTTACTTAACCAATTGGAAATAATATAATGATTTTTCAATCAAAATTTCAAAAAGGATTTACTTTGGTGGAAATTTTAGTTTATATTGCGGTTTTGATTCTTGTGGCGGGCGTTATTTATAATTTTTTAGTTTGGTCCATCACTACTAACACCAAAACCAAGGTGATGAGAGAGGCGCTGGATAATAGCCGGCGGGCAATGGAAATAATGACCGCCGAGATAAAAAAGGCAAAAAGCGTTTATACTCCGGCCACCAACTCTATCCAGCTTTCTTTGGAGACCACCAATTATTTACCAAGCGGGGAAATAACGAGTTATGCCGATTTTTATCTTTGCGGCACCCAGCTCTGTTTGAAAAGAGAATTCCAGGAGCCAATTGCCCTAACCTCTGATGAAGTCGAAATAAGTAATTTAGTTTTCACCCAAGTAAACTCCAGCTCCACTTTTCCTTCCATCCTGGTTGATTTGAAAGTTGATTATAAAAATCCAAACAATCGGTCGGAATACGAAGCGACGGTCAACTTAACTTCCGTTGCTTCTTTAAGAAGCTACTAATCAAATGTCAAAAGAAAAAGGGTTTTCAGCAATTTTTATCACCATTTTGGCCTTAGTTATAGTTTTAGGCGTTGTTTTGAGCTTTGTCACTTTAACTTTAGGAGAGCAAAAGATTTCTGGGAATATTACCAAATCAAACCAGGCCTATTACTTGTCCGAGGCCGGCCTGGAAGATATCCTTTTGAGGCTGGCAAAGGGTAAAAACTGGTCAACCCCCTCTAATTTAAGCCTGGCTGGCGGGACGGCCACAGTTGAGACATCAAATATTATTGGCGGCTCGAGAACGATTACTTCCACCGCTAATATCGCCAACCGAGTAAGGAAAATCCAGGTTGTTTATCAAATTTCTTCTGACGCGATTTCTTTCCATTACGGCGCCCAAGTGGGAGCGGGCGGAATGATTATGGGAAACGGCAGCGCTGTCCAGGGCAATGTTTTCTCAAACGGGAACGTAACCGGAGGCGGGACGATTGCCAACAGCATTATTGTTGCCAGCAACGGCAATAAAATTGAAGACCTGACCGTGGGAGAGGACGCCATGGTCCACACTTGTAAAAACTCTACCATTGGCGGCACCCTAACTTATGTTTCAGGCGGCAGCGTTACAAACTGTACCGTTGGCGAAACCATACAAAGCCAACCAAGCCAAATTGAGCCTATTTCCTTGCCGATTTCCCAAAGCCAAATAGACGAGTGGAAGGTGGAGGCGGCTGCCGGCGGCGTCAATACCAATAACGTTACCATCAGTGGAACGCAATCTCTGGGACCAATTCAAATTGGCACCGCCGCGGCGCCCAGAAATTTGACGGTTGACGGTGGAGCAACCCTAAAGGTTACGGGCACTATTTATGTTACCGGTAACATTATCTTTAATAATAATTCTAAGATACAACTAGATAATTCTTACGGCTCGTTAAGCGGCATTGTTCTTTCCGATGGCGTCGTAACCGTAAACAACAATACGATTATAAGCGGTTCTGGACAGGCCGGAAGCTACATTTTAGTTCTTTCTACGAAGAATGATACAGTGAATCCGGTGATTGATGTCAGGAATAACTCTGCCGGTGCGGTTTTTTACACCAATTCCGGCCTGATTTCTCTTAATAATAATATGACGGCCCGGGAGGTTACCGGCTACAAAATACAACTAAACAATAATGCCGTAATTCAGTACGAAAGCGGATTGGCGAGCTTGATGTTTTCCAGTGGGCCAGGCGGCTCTTGGCAAGTAGCCAGCTGGAAAGAAATCGAATAATTTTGATGATATAATAAAAACATGTTAGAATCGCTAACCCTAAAACCAGAAATGTTTGGCATAGATATTTCTGATTTATCCTTGAAGATTGTTAAACTTAAGAAAAAAGGGAAGTATTTGAGTTTAAGTTCTTTTGGCGAAGAAAAGATGCCGGCAAACATAATCAAAAGAGGCGAGATTAGGGACGAAAATACTTTGGCAAAGGTAATAAAAGAGGCCTTGGCCAGGGTTAAAGGCAGAAAGATAAAAACCAAATACGTAATCGCCTCACTTCCCGAAGAAAAAGCTTTTTTACAGGTGATTCAGTTACCTAAAATGCCCAAAGAGGATTTAAAGTCAGCTGTTATTTATGAAGCCGAAAACTATATTCCTTTGTCCATTGAAGAAGTTTATTTGGATTCCCAAGTTGTGCAGCCTATGGTTGACCATTTGGACCATTTTGATGTGTTAATTGCCGCTCTGCCCAAGAAAACCATTGACCCGTATGTTTCTGTTTTAAAGTCCGCGGGATTAAAACCAGTGGCTTTGGAAATAGAGTCCTTATCCATTGCCCGGGCTTTGGTAAAAAACGAAATCAGCCCGTCGCCGGTTTTCTTGGTTGATTTTGGCGCCACCCGTACCAGTTTTATTATTTTCTCCGGCTATTCTTTAAGATTTACCAGTTCGATTCCCGTTTCCTCTTGCAATTTGACTGAAGCGATGGCTAAGGCCCTTCAATTGACTTTTGCGAAGGCGGAAGAACTAAAGATTAAATACGGCGTTAAAAGAGACGGAAAAGACGAGCAATCGCAGAAAATTTTTGAAATTTTAAAATCCTATCTTGCCGAATTGGTAGCCCAAATTAAAAAATGCCTGGATTATTATCAAGCCCATTCCGGCCACGAACACTTGCCGCCAAACGGCAAGATTGTGGGCAAAATACTGCTTTCGGGCGGCGGCGCCAACCTAAAAGGCCTGCCGGAGTTTCTTTCCTCCGAGCTTAAAATTCCGGTGGCGCTGGCCAATCCCTGGGTGAATATCTTGCCTTCACCCTTAAAAGAAGTGCCGCAACTGCCCTTTGAAGAATCGTTAAGATACACCACGGCTTTGGGCTTGGCCCTAAGGGCGCAAAAAGAAACCGATGATTAATTTACTTCCACCGCGATACAAAATAGAAATTAAGGAAGAAGACGGCCTGAGAATGGCAATAATTTTAGAATTTCTTTTTCTGGTTTTTTTGGTTTCTTTGGCGCTGATTCTGTTATCAATTAAAATTTATCTTCAAAGCCAGCTGGATTCTTTCAAGATTTCGGCATCTTTTCAGGAGAAATCTTCACAAAACTCGGAAGTTCAGAATTTGAGAAATAAGGTGGTGGCGGCAAATCAAAATATTGCCAAACTGGACTCTTTTTATCAAAATCAGGTTTCTTCGGTTGATATTCTAAGAGAAATCTCAAAGCTTATTCCCGAAGGCATTTATTTGAAAACCTTAACCTGGCAAAAAGAAAGCGAACAGGTAGGCCTCACCGGTTTTTCACCCACCAGAGAACTTCTTTTTACCCTTAATAGCAATTTGGCTGCGGCCAAAGATTTTTCCAACGTTATTTTCTCGCAGGATAGCTGGTTGGATCCCAAAGATATCGATTTTAGCGTTAATTTCAAGATTAATAAAAACATTAGCCCAAAATGAACCCTAAGCAAAAAATCTATTTTTCTTTGGCAATTTACGGCATAGGAGGAATTTTATTGATTGTTTTTCTGATTTATCCTTTTTTGCGTGATATTAAAAGAAACTCGGATAGTTTATTGGCGGAAAAAGAGAAATTAGTTCTTTTGGCAAAAGAAACCGAAAATTTGCAGGGGCTAAAGAAAGTTTTTGATGATTACCAATCGGATTTTGATAAATTTAATAGTTTATTGATTAATGCCGAAATACCGGTTGATTTTTACAATTTTTTGGAAAATACCGCTGCCCAGTCGCAGGTAGAAATGAAAAAAGGCGGGGCTAGCCCCAAAGAAACAAAAAAAGACGATCCTTGGCCCAGTATTTCTTTACAGCTTTCAGTAGCAGGTTCGTTCGAAAACTGTCTCAGATTTATTGACAAGCTCGAAAACAGCCCATATTTAATTCAGGTCCTTGATTTAAATATTCAAAAAGCAACAGGCGAGACCACCGGTCTTTTGCCTTCCGATATCAGTATATTTTTCACCATAAAAGTTTTTGCTAGATAGGAGTAATAGCAAGCAGGATGCTTGATATATCGGGCGTCGAATCGCCCGCTATAGCGAAAGCAGAATGCTCGATATATCGGGCGTCGTACCGCCCGCTATAAAATTTATCTGATTATGCCAAGACCAAACTTAACCAAAATCAAAAAACTGAAAAAGGTCTTAGAGATTTTAAAAAAACTGCCCAAGATTATAGCGGCTAATTTGTTTTTAGCTTTTTTAAGTTTAGCTATCTTAGTTTTCGCTTTCGGCGGCTTGGTTTTTTATAAATACGGTATTTTAATCGAAAAGACCGAACCGACAACCGTTCAACAGCCGCTTAATTTCGACGATAAGGACTTTCAAGAAATTTTACAGATCTGGGCTGGTCGCCAGCAGAGATTATTAGGAATAGATGCCAAAACTTATCTTAATCCTTTCAAAGGCCAAGCAACCAGCTCCAAGTTGACCAAATAAGATAAATTTTATACAATAAAAATCTCTCAGCCCTCGTAGTTCAACGGATAGAATGAGACTCTTCTAAAGTCTAGATCGAGGTTCGATTCCTCGCGAGGGCATAATTTTAAGGGCGGGGTAGATCGAGGTTCGATTCCTCGCGAGGGCACCAGCGAGAATTTTTCAAGTGGCTTTGTAGGGATTGTCATTATTTCGTTCATAATGGAAAAACCATTTAATCACGGAGATCGTAGTGAAGCAGTTATCACAACGCGCTGTGGCCGCGTTATCACGGGTGCAATTCCCGTCGATCTCCCCATTTGCGCGCCTGTCCCGTATAATCGAGCAAAGCGAAATTTGTACGAGGTTCGGGCCGCATCGCCCATCTATTGACAGGCCGCCTCTACAAAGAGGCGGCTTTTTTTGGTAGAATAAATTAAAAGTTTATTCATTTTTGCTTTTATATTTTTATTAGACAATAAAACTAATATGATAGAAAACATCATTTTGCCACAAGATTTAAGTGTTGCAATCGGCTCTGAAAATAAAGATTTTGCAGTAAAAGCCCATCATGCACAACCACTTAAGAAATCATTTTCTATAATTATTTTTGGGACTGTTTGGCTAGCATTTTCCTCTATTTTTGTATTTGCTTTTTTGGGGCCAATTTTTCAAGGTAAGGAAATTCACTTCACTTCAAATGGAGTTCCTACAATCGCAGGTCCTGGAAATTTGAGTCCGATTATTATGCCCGCTTTAATCATAGGTATATTTGTTTTAATTGGCATCGGTATATTGGGATCTGGTATTTATTCTTTATTGAAGAAGGGGGGATATTTTGTGGGAACGCCAACAAGGTTGGTGAATTACCAAAAGGGCAATATAAGGTCTATCGATTGGGAACAATTTTCTGG
>Ga0315282_10004411_pt1 | contig 24549 bp, 19 predicted proteins | sample YL17G07_20_MG_FD_203693 | JGI IMG/M metagenome (GOLD analysis project Ga0315282, IMG submission 203693) | Sediment microbial communities from Yellowstone Lake, YNP, Wyoming, USA - YL17G07_20 | ecosystem: Environmental > Aquatic > Freshwater > Lake > Sediment | place: USA: Wyoming | collected... | reverse complement strand
CGATACGTTTGATTAGCCGCTCCGTGTCGACCGTGCGCAGTTGGTCGACGGCAACGTACCCCGAGCGGCCCTGGAAACGGCACGAAACGCGCCACGGGTACGCCTGCCCGCCAGTCGTCATGGGCGCAACGATGACCGTGCGCAGGTGCTGGTTCAGTTCGTTGGGGGACACAATCAGGCAGGGTCGGGTCTTGCGGATCTCGCTGCCTTTCGTCGGGCCGAGCACCGCCAAGTGGACGGCCCCGCGGGCGAACAGGGCTCGTGTTACCGCCATTCCCACTCCGCTGCGTCGAACCCGGTCGGCATGGACGCGTCAAGTAGCCGGTCGTCGCCCTGCTGATGCATCGACGCCGCAGCCTCGGCCCAGCCGGCTCTGGTTCGACGGACAGCCCGCACAACCAGGCGTCCCGGCTCGGCGTGAAGCTCGACCTCTTCCCTCAGCTGCGCTTGTTCGAGCAGGGCCTTCGGCACCCGGATGCCGCGGGAATTGCCGATCCGAATGATTCGCGACCTGGTGGCCATGGTGATTACATTGTAATCACGCCCAACCAACCCGGCAAGGGTTCCCGTTCAGCAGGCTGACGGATGCGGCCCACCCGCGGCCGCTCACGATTCACCGGCGGCCGTCGGCCCACGAGCCTGTTGCACGGAGGATGCCCGAGCGGCTGCGCGGTCAGTAGAAATCGTGCGATTCGACCTCGATGTGGGCGCCGCCGAGGGGCTCCAGGCGCTCGGCGCGGACCGAGGTGATCCCTTCCTGGTTCTGCAGGCGGCCCTCGATGAGCAGGAAGCGCTCCTGGATGATCTTCATGCGCTCGCGCGCGAAGAGATCCGGCCGGACGATGATGTTGGCGATGCCGGTCTCGTCTTCGAGCGTGAGGAAGACGAAGCCCTTGGCGGTGCCGGGACGCTGGCGCGTGATGACGGCGCCGGCCACACGGACGCGGCGGCCGTCGCGTTCGGCCGGCAGATCGCGGGCGCGCAGAACGCCGCGCAGCGCCATCTCGCCGCGCCGCATCGCCATCGGGTGCGGGCCGATCGTGAGGCTGGTGCCGGAATAGTCGGCGGCGATGCGCTCGGTCTGGGTCATCGGAGCGAGGGGACAGGACGGATCGACGCCCGCCGGGTGCTGAGTGCTTGGTGCCAAGTGCTGAGTGCGGGGTGCCGAGTGCCAGGTGCCGGGTGCCATGTGCTCAGTGCCGGGTGCTTGCTTGCCACGCCGCAGCTCGCCAGTGTTGCCGGCGAGCGAAGGCGGGTCGGCGAAGAGTTCGCCGGCCGGGCGGATGGCGCGTTCCACCTGCCACAGGGCCTCGCGGCGGTCGTAGCCGAACGAGTTGAGCGCGCCGATTTCGGCCAGCGTGGAGATTTCCTCCCGGTTTACGCCGGTCTTCGCAATGAGGTCGTCGAGCGACGCGAAGCGGCGATCCGCCACTCGCTCTTTCCAGTCGTGCGCGCAGGTGTTGCAGAAGCCGGCGACCACGCCGCGTTCGACGACGATTTCGAGCAACGACGCATCGTCGCAGCCGCACTTGGGACAGCGGGTAGCGCCGGCACATGTCGGAGCGCCGGCGCTACCAGGCGCCGCGATGCGGCGCCCGACGTCGGCGCGCAGGCCGTTGCCGTAGCAGAGGCCCAGGCGCACACAGCCGTCCGGCTCGATGGTACACAGCCAGCCGGAGCGCTGCACGTCGATCGACGCGAAGCGGACGCCGCGCCGCTGCGCGTCCTTCACCAGCGTGGCCGGGTGATAGAACCCCATCGGCTGGTTGTTCAAGAGCGCGGCGTAGAACGCCGCGGGGAAGTGCGCTTTCAGGTACGCGCTGGCGTAGACGAGCAGCGCAAAGCTCGCTGCGTGCGACTCGGGAAAGCCATAGAGCGCGAACGAGGTGATCGACCGGATGATGTCCTCGCACGCCTGCCCCGTGATCCCCTTGCGCGCCATCCCCTCGCGCAGCTGCACCTCGATCTGCTGCATGCGCCGCTCGGAGCGCTTGAAGCCGAACGCGCGGCGCAGCTCCTCGGCCTGGCCGCCGGTGAACCCCGCCGCCACCATCGCCAGCCGCAGCAGCTGTTCCTGGAACAGCGGCACGCCGAGCGTCCGCTCGAGGATCGGCTGCAGCGACGGATGCGGATAGACGACCGGCTCGCGGCCGGCGCGCCGATTCAAATACGGATGGACCATCTGGCCGACGATCGGCCCGGGGCGGATGATGGCGACCTCGACGACGATGTCGTAGAAGCGGGCCGGCTTGAGCCGCGGGAGCGTTGCCATCTGCGCGCGCGATTCGACCTGGAAGACGCCCATCGTGTCGGCCCGCTGGAGCATCCGGTACACATCGGGATCGTCGGGGGGCATGTTCCAGAGCTCGAGCTTCGCTCGAGCGTCGGGATCAGGGATCAGGGATCGGGGGACGTCGGTCAGGGATCGGGGGGTGCCGGCGCCCCCTGATCCCCGATCCCCGATCCCATTGACGATCTCCAGCGAGTCCTGCAGCACCGCCATCATGCCGAGGCCGAGCAGGTCGATCTTCACGATGCCCATGTCGGCGCAATCGTCCTTGTCCCACTGCACGACGACGCGGCCGGGCATGCTGGCGTTTTCCAGCGGCACGACGGCATCGAGCTGACCCTGGCAGATGACCATGCCGCCCGAGTGCTGGCCGAGATGACGCGGCAGATCCTGGACGGCCTGCCACAATTCTCCGAACATCCGGATGCGCGGGTGGTTGCGGTCGAGGCCGACCGCCTCGAGGTGTCGCGCCAGGCTCTCGTCGGGATCGCGAAATTCGAAGTGGCCGATCACCTTCGCGAGCCGGTCAACCTGTTCCGGCTCGAGGCCGAGCGCCTTCCCCACCTCGCGCGCCGCGCTGCGGCCGCGATAGGTGATGACGTTGGCCGTCATCGCCGCGCCGTGCCGGCCGTACTTCTCGTACACGTGCTGGATGACGCGCTCGCGCCGATCGCCGCTCGGCAGATCCAGGTCGATGTCGGGCCACTCGCCGCGTTCCTCCGAGAGGAACCGCTCGAACAGCAGGTCCATGCCGACCGGATCGACCGCGGTGATGCCGAGGCTGTAGCAGACGGCGCTGTTGGCCGCCGAGCCGCGGCCCTGCGCGAGTATGCCTTGCTGCCGGCAGAAATTGACGATGTCCCAGACGATCAGGAAGTAGCCGGCGAGGCCGAGCTTCTCGATGAGCGCGAGTTCGCGGGCAATCTGCGCGCGCGCCCGCTCGTGATACGGCCGGTAGCGCGCGCGCGCGCCGACGTCCACGATCTTGCGCAGAAACGAGTTCATGTCCTCGCCCGGCGGCACCGGGTACTCGGGAAAGCGGTAGCCGAGATCCGCCATCGTGTAGCGAAGGCGATCGGCAAGCGCCGCGGTCCCGGCGATCGCGTCCGGCACGTCATGAAACAACTCCGCGATTTCGGCCGGCGGTTTCAAATAGCGCTCGGCGTTCGCGGCCAGGCGGCGGCCGGCGTGCTCGAGATCCGTCTTGTGGCGTACGCAGGTCAGCACGTCGAACAGCGGCCGATCGCCAGGCGTCGCGAAGCGCACGCCGTTGGTCGCGACCAGCGGGACGTGAAACGCCGACGCGAGCGTGACGAGCGCCTGGTTGTCGGCTTCCTCGTCGCGATGCAGGTGGCGCTGCAGCTCGAGGCACACGTTGTCGCGCCCGAACACATCCACGAGGCGCTGCACCAGGCCGCCCACGCCGTGGCGCGAGGCGACCAGCGCCTCGCGGCCCGCGAGCGCCACCAGGCCGCTGGTGTGCCCTTCGAACTCGTCCAGGTGAAGCGCGCCCTCCCCTTTTGGCGATCGCAGCTTCATCTGCGTGATCAGCCGGCAAAGGTTCTGGTAGCCCTGCTGGGACTCCACGAGGACGGGAAGACGCCACGTACTGAACGGGTGCTGAGTGCCAAGTGCTGAGTGCTGAGTGCGGTGCTGAGTGCCAAGTGCCGAGTGCGTGCCAGGCGCTGAGTGCGCGGTGTCCCCACCTGCCATACCTGCCCCACCAGCCTTCGCGCCCGTCTCGCGGGCGCTTCGGCCTGGCAAGCCCACCCCATCAATCGTCAGCTCCGCGCCGACGATGGGCCTGATGCCGGCGGCGAGCGCCGCCTTGTGAAAGCGCGGGATGCCGTAGACGCCGTCGCGATCGACCAGCGCCAGCGACGCGTACCCGAGTTCGGCCGCGCGGTCCACCAGCACTTCGGGCAGCGAGGCGCCCTCGAGGAAACTGAACGCGGACGCAGCGTGCAATTCGACGTAAGTCACGGGTGCTATGTGCTATGTGCAAAGTGCTAAGTGCGTGTGCTAAGTGCCAAGTGCTGTGTGCTGGGTGCAAGGTGCCAAGTGCGTTCAGTCGATGACTCCGTCCACGAACCAGCGATCCCGTTCGCGGTCGCGATAGATGCGGTACACGCCGCCGTCGGCGAGGTTCACGTCCCACTCGTCACGGTTCCAGCCGATGGTGGCCGGGGCCGAAGTCCGGAGTCCGGAGTCCGGAGTCCGAAGTCCCTCGCCGTCAAGCTGCACGCGCGCGTCGGCCACGCGCCACCATTCGCCCGACGTCCGCCACGGGCCGGCGGAGGCTTCGACACAACCTCCTCGCACCGCCGGGCGTGAGGTCACGACGCGCACGGGACGGCCTTCCTTGACGGTCACGAACGCGGCAATCGGGAGACGGAAGCGGCGGATGGCCAGGGCGGGGCGGCCGGGTTCTGAAGTCCGAATGTCCGAAAGTCCGAAAGTCCGAAGGTCCGAAAGCGACGAAGCGGAGCGGGGCGTGGGGGCCCCCAGGCACCCCAGCGCGGCTGCCGCGCCGGGGACCCCGCCCGCGAGCGAGGAGCCTGGCGGGGTGCAGGGGGCCCCGCCATTCAAACAATGCTGCCATTCGGCTGAAAACTGCTGCATCGCGAACGCGCCGGGCCGCCACGAATCCACCAGCGCGGCCATGCCGCAGCGCCCGTCGCCCATGACCGCGCCAAGGCGCGCCAGCAACGTCGACAGCTGTTCGGGAAACGGCAGCGCGCGTGTGAGCAGCGAACATTGAATGACGCGGCCGGGGACCGGATCGGCGATGACCGTTACGCGATCGATGCCGGCGGTGACGGGATGCGACTCGAGGTGCAGGATGGCCAGCGTGCGCAGCGCGCGCGCGTCGCGCATCGGCGCGGGCAACTGCAGCGTGCGCCGCTCGACCTCGCGCGTGACGAGATGGAGGTGGATGCGCAGCACCGCGGCGGCGCGGTCGCGCTCGGCCAGGCGCGCCGACAGCGCGTCGAACAGCCGCCCGAAGACGAACGACAGCGGCTCGAGCCCTTCGATCGGCCACTCGAGGTCGAGCGTCTCCTCGAACCGCTCCTCGGCGCCGTCGGGAACGAGCGGCGCCAGTTCTTCGCCGCGCGCGACCGCCTGCCACGCAAGGCCCGCCTGTCCGAGCCGCTCGGACAGGTCCAGCGACGGCAGCGCCGCCAAGTCGCCCAGCGTGCGCAGGCCCCAGCGCTTCAACAGGGCGACCAGCGCCGCAGCGGGTTCGTTGATGTGCCGCGGCGGACGTCGTCCGATGTCCGGCGTCCGGAGTCCGAAGTCGACATCGGACACCGGACTCCGGACTTCGGACGACCGAGTAGCAGTCCCCGGACCCAGACCGTTCGCGGCGAGCTGCTCGAGCACGTGCAGCGGAAGCGGCGACAGCCAGCGCTGCTCGTCGCCCGGCGCGACGATGGTGAGGCCGGCGCGCGCGTGGGCAAGCAGCCACGCGGTCGTGCGCGTCGGGGCCAGCGCGATGCGCGCCGGCAGGCCGCGGTCCGCGACCGCCCGGCGCAGTTCGTCGCCCAGATGCTTCGCGTCGCCGAACAGACGCTCGAGACCGCGCGCGTCGAGCGTGACGAGGCCGTCGCCGTGCACCTCGACGCGCGGCGAGAACTCGCGGGCCAGGCGGGCGAGGCTGCTGCGCGCGACGAGATCCCTGTCGCGCGCATCGTCATTGGGCAATCCGGCTGCCTGCCCCGAGCCAGGTCGAGGGGAAGCCGGATCCCACAACAGGCGCTCGGCGGGGCGACCGGCGAGCGGGGGAACGTACAAGCAGACAAACATCGTCCGAAGGTCCGAAAGTCCGAAAGTCGCGCGTGCGGCAGGGCTAAAGCCCTGCCCTACAGAAAAACGCGCACGTCTCCGCGATGCCGCGGGCGCGGGCGATGCCGGCTTCTACTTCGAAGCCGGTGAACAAGGCACCCCAACGCGGTTGCCGCCCTTCGACAGGCTCAGGGCGTGGTGAGCATGTCGAACCACGCGTTGGGGGCCGCGCCGACGCCGGCGATTTCGATTCCGTCGCATCGACACGGCGCAGCACCACCGTGACGCCGCCGGCGCTGCGCGCGGTCGGCTCGCCGGCCAGCAGCACGCATGCCGTCGAACTGCCTTCGAGAGGACGCTGCAGGCGGAACCAGGTGGTGAACGGCAGGCGCCGGATCGCGGATGGCGAGGCATCGGCCAGGTCGAGCACGACCAGGCCGAAGCCGCCGGCCTGCAGGATCAGGTTCAACGCCTTGAGCGCCCGGTCGATCGTTTGCGAATACGCGTCGTCCGAGGTCCGAAGTCCGAGGTCCGAGGTCCGAGGTCCGAGGTCCGAGGTCCACTTCGGACTTCGGACTGACCCCGGACTTCGGACTTCGGACTTCGGACGTTCTCGATCGATATGCCCCCGTACCCACAGCAATCGCGCAAGGTCGAGGCCGCACGCGCGGGCCGAGGGCGGATCGAACGTGTCGAACGTGTCGACCAGCGCGACGAGTTCGCCGCGCGAGGCGGCGCCGGCCATCGCCGACAAGACGAGCGACGTGCGCCCGGACGATCGCGGCCCGACGATCTCGGACAGCTGGCCACGCGCCAGACCGCCTCCCAGGCGCTCGTCGAGTGCCGCGATGCCGGTCGCCACGACGAACTGGTCGTCGGCCATCCGCGGCGCACCCGCCCCGTTCGGGTGACCGGGTGCTTCGAGGGGATGCGCGGTCGTCAGCGTCGTGTCCAGCTTGCGCGCCCGAAGCTGTGCTTCGATTTCCGCCCGCGCCACGGTTGCCATGGGCACCTCGTGCGTTTCGCCTTACTTTCGCCTATGACTATAGCGCAAGGCGGGCTGGCGATCAAGAAGCGAAAATGATGGGTTTTACCTGGTAAATGCAGGTATTTGAGGCTTGCGGCGGGACAGAATCCTGCGTCAGCGCGCTTCCCCGGTCGTCTTCTTTGCCGGCGGCGTGACGTTCAATTCCAGCAGCGAGATGCTCATCGCCGGGATGACGAGCGACTTGCCCACCGGCGCCGAGGCCGTCTCCTGCACCGCGACGGCGGGCGGCTTGCCGGGTTCGTTGTACGCCTTCTCGTCGGTGCCCGCGATGCGCCACAGGCGACCGGTCGCCGGCATGCGGGCGCCCGCAAGATCCAGGATCAGCGTCTGCGCGGTCGCCGTCGGATTCACGATCGACAGCACCAGGCCGCTGTCGTCCTCTTTCCACGTGGCCACGACATCCAGCGGCTCGGGCGTCCCGCGCAGCTCGACCGGGATCGCTCCGAAATGCTCGCGGTACAACTTCAGCACGACCCCCGTCGCATCCAGCGCCGCCGCCGTCTTCGTCGTCTTGATCGCGCCGATCACGTTGACGGTCTGCGCGTAGTTCGCCATGAAGATGATGTCGCTCTGCCGCGCGTACTCGTTGAAGCCCGCGGCGATGCCGAGCGCGTCCTTCAGGAAGTAGCGCGTGCCGAGCTCGCCGTACAGGTAAGGGCCGTACCAGTAGTTCCATTCGTCCATCGCGATGCGGAGATCGCGGCCGGCCAGCCCCGCAATCGTCTGCCGGTACTTCCGGTGTGCGTCGGCGATTCGGCGGATCTGGGTGGGAATCTGCGCGACGTGGCTCATCAAGCCCGGCGATTCAGCGCAGTAGAAATGCTCGCTGATCAGATCCATCTGCGGCGCGGCGCCCGCCAGCATCGCCTCGTCCCAGGCGCCGACGGTGCCGACGCCGATGAGGCGAATCGTCGCGTCCCTGGTCTTCATCGCCTTTGCGAACTCGTTGTGCTTGCGCACGTAATCGCCGACCGGCATGTTCCCGAGCTGCCAGTTGCCGTACATCTCGTTGCCGATCGACCACCACTTGCAGGTGTACGGCTGCTCGTGGCCATTCGCCGCGCGCAGCCGTCCCATCGGCGTCGTCGGCGCCCCGTTGACGTACTCCACTTCGTCGGCCGCCATCGCCGCGTCGCCGAACCCGCTGTTCACCGCGATGTACGGCTCGGCGCCGATCAACTGGCACAGCGCCATGAACTCGTGGATGCCGACGTCGTTGTGCTCGACGCCCTGCCAGGCGGGGTTCCTGCGGGGCGGACGCCGGTCGCGGTCGCCGATGCCGTCCGTCCAGTTGTAGCCGCTGACGAAGTTGCCGCCCGGCCAGCGATAGACGGGCGCCTTCAGCTCGCGGAGCAGCTGCAGGGTGTCGGCGCGGAATCCCTCCACGTTGTCGGCAGGCATCAACGACACGGTGCCGACGCGAAACGCGCCGCTGCCCGCGCTCACGATGTCCAGCCGGCCGCGGTCGGTGTCCGCTTTTGCCGTGAACGACAGCCCGTAGGTGCGATAGCCGTGCTGGAGCGCGCTGACGGCGAGCGTTTCGCGATCGCCGGGACCGTCGCCCCACGCAAGCGTGATGTGGATCGGCGCCGCGTCGGGACTCCCCGCCAGCACGATGTGGCCCGTGTACTTCCTGCCCGCAACCAGGCCGAGTCCCTCCTGCGCGATGCCGCCCGCCTTGCGCTCGCCGCTCAGCCGGATCTCCGGGGAATGCACGCCGACGAATGCTTCGATCGGGTTCATCAGCACCCGGACGGGCTCGCCCGCCGCTTTCCACGGCGATTCTTTCGCGCCGACGTCGTAGTAGAACTTCCGGTCGTCGAGCATCTCGGCCCAGATGCCGCCGTAGATGCAGCGACCGAGGTGTTCGATGAACTGCCCGTAGATGTATTTCGACATTGCGGGGCGGCGCCGCGCGAGATCGACGACGACCTGCGGTTTGAGCGTTCGAGCCCCCAGCAGTTCGAGCTTCACATCGTCGAACCAGGCGGTGCCCGTCGATCGGCCCCAGCCGCCGAACAGACAGTTGACCTGCACGGCGTCGTGCGCCCCGGTGTCGAAGGTCAGTTCGACCGCTGTCCAGTCGCTGGTGCCTGTCACGGCGGTGGTCTGGGCGCCCTCCATGTTGTGCACGTTCAGAAGCGCGCCCTTGCCGGTGCCGGCCTGCACGTTGTCGGTTCTGATCCACCCGCTCAGCCGGTACTTCGCGTACGGCTTCACCTCAACGACGGCGGTCCAGCCGACGTCCGCGCCGTCGCGCGACGTAATACGCACGCTGTGCCGGCCGGTGTGTGCGATAGTATCCACGCCAAAATCGGCCTGGCCTCGTTCGAACCGGGCGGTCCTCCAGCCGGTGGCCGTCTTGCCGTCGGTATCTTCGAAAGAGGGATTCTGAACCGGCGCGAGACCGAGCGACGGCGGCGGCTTCTGCCGGGCGCCAAGGCCGTCGTTCCTGGACACGGCAGCGACGCAGACAATCAGCAGGATGGACAGCAGCCAGGCAGGCGGGCGTCGAGATTTCATGGCTTTCCCCTGGAGGAACGGGCACGGCCGGGTGCCGGCGCGGCAGAACATAGCACAGATGCTGGGGGTAGACGTGGACCGGCGAACGGCTTTAGGCTCTGGGCTTTGGGCTTTGCGTCATGTGGGATCCGGCTTGGGCCGGATTGCGTGACATGTTGAACCGATTACTGCTCGCGGGCGTAATGACGATGGCGATGATCGGCGGCTCCGACGCGCAGGAACCGGACGGCCACCTGTTCACCGCCCGCACGGCCGACCCCGATCATCCGCAACCCGGCATCGGCGCCACGCGCTGGTCCGAGCTTGCGGTCAGCCACGAGCTCTACAACGCCGGCCACGTTCTCGATCTCGTGCTGCCCGACAGCGCGCCTCTCACCGCGGCATTCCGCCCCGGCCTGCTCGGCGGCGTCGTCGCCATCACCGGTCACGCGAAGATCGAGAGCGGCGGCGCCGGGCAGGGGCTGGCCTCCGGCGACGCGCCGATCGTGGCCATTCCGTACTGCGCCTGGGCAAACCGGGGCCCGGGCGAGATGACGGTCTGGCTCAAGCGTCGTCGTTAGTCGTCGAGACCGCGCGCCGCTTGCGTGCTACCATTAGTCACTTGGCCGATCCGCTCAAAGCCACAGCCGACGAGATCTCGATCCCCTCTCACGAGGCGGCCGTACATCGTCTCGCCGCGGCGTTCCACTACCGCGATTTCCGCGTGCTGTGGCTCGGCGCCTGCACCTCCAGCATCGGCACCTGGATGCAGAGCGTCGCGGAGAACTGGCTGGTTCTCAGCCTCACCGGCTCGGCCTTCTTCCTGGGCCTCGACGCCTTCCTCGCGCAGCTGCCGATCATGCTCTTCACGCTGATCGGCGGCGTGGTCGCCGATCGGCGCGACCGCCGCCGCATGCTGCTCGGCTCCCAGTACGTCCAGATGACGACGGCGTTCACGCTCGCGGCCCTCGTCTACTTCGGCGTCGTCCAGATCTGGCAGATCCTCGCGCTCTCGTTCATCACCGGCTTCGCGCAGGCCTTCGGCGGACCCGCCTATCAGTCGCTCGTGCCGTCACTGGTCGACAAGCAGCACCTGCCGAACGCGATCGCCCTCAATTCGATCCAGTTCAACCTGGCGCGCGTCATCGGCCCCCTGCTCGCCGGCGTCGCCCTGGCCGTGTTCGGCATGGTGTCGTGCTTCACGCTCAACGGCCTCTCGTTCCTGGCGGTGATCGTCGCCCTGCTGTCGCTGCGCGTGCGGCACGTGCCGGTCGTCACCACCGAGCGCGTCATGACACAGCTTCGCGGCGGCCTGTCGTTCGTGCGCCACCAGCAGGCGCTGCTGGCGCTGACCGTCCTTGCCTTTGCCACCACCTTCCTGGGTACGCCGCTGCTGACGCTGCTGCCGGTGTTCACCCAGGACGTGTTCCACCAGGGCGTCGGTCAGTACAGCCGGATGATGGCGTTCTCGGGGGCGGGCGCGGTGGTCGGCGCGCTCGTGGTCGCCTGGCTCGGCCGGTTCCACCGCATGGGCATGGCGGCGCTGGTCGTCCAGGGGCTGTTCGGCCTGCTCATCATCGCGTTCTCGCTCTCGCGCTCGTTGTGGCTGAGCGACCTCATCCTGTTCGGCAGCGGCGCAGCGATGATGACCGCGTTCTCGACCGTCACATCGCTGGTGCAGCTGATCGCGCCCAACCAGATGCGCGGCCGCGTGATGAGCATCTTCATGGTGGCGTTCCGGGGCGGGATGCCGCTCGGCAGCCTGACGGCGGGCTATTTCGCGAATCGGTGGAGCGCGCCGGCGACGCTCGCGATCGACGGCGCGCTGCTCACGGTGGTCGCGGTGTACTTCCTGCTGCGCCACCGCGTGGTGAGAGAACTGTGAAAAGAGTGCTACGTGCCAGGTGCTGCGTGCTCGTGCACCGCGCACTCAGCACCGCACGGAGCACTCGGCACCTCGCACTTGGCACTCGTGGGGTTTCACGGTTTCGTGGCCTTGTAGATCGTGCTCGCGCCGCCGCCCAGCGCCGCGCCGACGAGCGCGCCCTTCGTGCCGCCCACCAGGCCGCCGATGCCCGCGCCGGCCGCCGTCGATCCTCCGATCACCAGCAGCGGTTTCGTCCACGACGCCTTTCTCTGCACGGCCCGCCGCGGCGCTTGTTCCTGATACACTACGCCGCGTTCGGCGAACGGGCTGGCGCGCGGCTTCAACCAGGGAGCGAGAGACGTCGGCCCGACTGTCCTTTTCGAAGGTCATCAAAGATGAACCGAAGACGCGCCCGATCCCGTCGGCTCCTGCTCGCGCTCGCCCTCGCCGTCGACATTCCGACAACCGCGTTCGCGCAGGCGCCATTCACCATCGACAAGGTGAGGGCGCAGCCGGGCACGATCGCATCCGGCGAACTGACGGTTGTCGCTCCACCGTCCGGCGGTCACCCTTTCGTGGGGACCTACGGCATGTTCGGCGGCATCGGCGACGTTGCCGTCCTGACGTTTCCCATTCCCTTCACGATCATCAACGGCGCGAGCCGCGGCCCGGTCCTCGCGCTGGTCGCGGGCGTGCACGGCGCCGAATATCCGCCGATCCTCGCGTTGCAGCGAGCACGCAAGACGATCGATCCGACAACGCTGGCCGGCACCGTGATCCTGGTGCACTGCGCGAACACGCCGTCCTACATCAAGCGCACGATCTACTACTCCCCGGTTGACGGTCAGAATCTGAACCGGGTGTTCCCCGGAAAGCCGGATGGCACGCTGTCGGAACGGATCGCCGACGCGCTGACGAAGAACGTCATCGAACGCGCCGATTTCGTCGTGGACCTGCACTCGGGTGACGCCAACGAGTCGCTGCGGCCGTACAGCTACTGGATGACCAACGGCACGCCGGCCGTCGCAGACCAGAGCCGGCAGCTCGCCCTCGCCTTCGGCCTCGATCACATCGTCATCGACCGCACGCGGCCGACCGATCCGAACGCGTCGGTTTACCTGTCGAACACGGCAATCACGCGCGGCAAGCCGGCGGTGACGATCGAATCGGGCGGCCTGGGCATGAGCGACGAGGAATCGATCGCGCGGATCGAGCGCGGGATCGCGGGTGTAATGCGGCACCTGAAGATGCAGGCGGCGGGACCGGAGCCGGTCGCAAACCCGGTGTGGCTTGGCCGCAGCCTGGTCGTCACCAGCCCGGCGACCGGCATCTTCTATTCGCTGGTGGAACGGGGACACACGGTGGCCGAGGGCACGCTCGTCGGCTACGTCACCGACTTCTTCGGCAACAGGCTGACCGACATCCGCGCGCCGTTTGCGGGCGAACTGCTCTACGTCATTGGCACGCCGGCGATCAACAAGGGGGAGCCGATCGCGTTCGTCGCGCAGGTTCAAAAGTAGCGCGGGCCTTCGGGCCCGCGATTTGGGAGAAGCAGATGATGAGCCGCGCGATACGCGTCGTGCTCGCGGTGCTCGCGTTTCCGGCGCTGCTCCAGGGGTCCGCGCTCGCCCAGGCGCCGTTCACCATCGGCCGGACCACCGCGCAACCGGGCACGATTGCCTCCGGCGAGCTGACGGTCGCGCCGCCGGGCGACGAGCCGGGCACGACCATTCCGTTCACGATCGTCAACGGCGCGAAGGCCGGCCCCGTGCTGGCGCTGACGGCCGGCGTCCACGGCGCCGAGTACCCGCCGATCCTCGCCCTTCAGCGCCTGCGCGCCGCGCTCGATCCGAGAGATCTCGCCGGCACCGTCGTGATGGTGCACGTGGCCAACATGCCGTCGTACCTGAAGCGGACGATCTATTACTCGCCGATCGACGGCAAGAACCTGAACCGCGTGTTTCCGGGCAGGGCGGATGGAACGATCTCGGAGCGGATCGCGGAGGTCCTGACCCGCGAGGTCATCAACCGGGCGGATGCGCTGGTCGACCTCCACTGCGGCGATGCGAACGAATCGCTCCGGCCGTACGTGTACTGGGAGACGATCGGGGCGCCAGCGGACGTGGCGGAACGCGGCCGCGAGATGGCGCTCGCCTTCGGCATCGATCACATCGTCATCGATCGCGAGCGGCCGAGGGATGCGAAGGCCCCCGTGTACCTCTCGAACACCGCGATCACGCGCGGCAAGCCGGCGTTGTCGATCGAGTCGGGCGGCCTCGGGTCAACCGACGAGGAGTCGATTGCACGAATCGAACGCGGCGTGGCGGGCATCATGCGGTACCTGAAGATGCGGGCGACGGGGCCCGCCCCGGTCGAACATCCCGTCTGGCTCGACCCGGCGATCGTGCTGAACAGCCCCGCCACAGGCATCTTCCATCCCGCCGTCGAACGCGGTCACACGGTTGCGGCGGGAGCGATTCTCGGGCACGTCACCGATTTTTTCGGCAGGACGCTCGCCGAGATCCGTGCGCCTTTCGCGGGCGAGGTACTCTACGTCATCGACACGCCGGCCATCAGCCGCGGCGAGCCCGTGGCCTTCATCGGCGCCCGAATGAGGAATCCGTAGTCCGGAGTCCGGAGACAGGCCGTCTACGGACCACCGACTACCGACTGCCATTACTACCGCAGGTTCATATGATCGTCAGACACAGCGGAGACGGTAACCTCCTCCTCATCACGCAGCCCGACCACGCGCGCCTGGCGGCCACGCTCATCGCCGCCTGGGACGTGCCGCCGCCCGTGCCGGCCGCGTCGCGCGCCGCGGTGTTGTACGCCATCGAGCAGCACGACAACGGGTGGCAGGAGGTGGACGCCGCGCCGATGTGGAACGCGGCCACCGCGCGGCCCCACGACTTCCTCGACACCCCCGCCCAGGTGAAGCGCGACGTCTGGCCGCGCGGCGTGCGCCGGGTCGCGGAGAATTCCGCGCTGGCAGGCGCGCTTGTCGCGCAGCACGCCCTCACGCTGCTCGCGCAGCGGCGCGCCGAGCCGTCCTGGACCGCGTTCTTCTCGGAGATCGAGGAGATGCAGGGCGGCCTGCTGCGCCGATGCGAGACGGAGCTGGGAATCACCCGCGAGGGATTCGAGCGCAGCTACGACCGGCTCTACGTCGGCGATGTGCTCTCGCTGGTGTTCTGCAACCCGTGGAAGGATCCGTTCGAGGCGAAGGGATACCTGATCACGCTCGACGGCGAAGGCGACCTTTCCGTGTCGCCCGATCCGTTCAACGGCGCGCGCGTCAGCTTCGAGGTGGCTGCCCGCGCGATCCCCGACCGCACTTACCGATCCGACGAGGACCTGCGCGCCGCGTTCCGCGACGGCCGCGTCGTCTCGTTGCGGGGAACCGCGGCCGGCGCCCTGACTTCTCCGCGATGACGAGCCGCGAGCCGATCTCCCGGCTCGCCTTCATCGCTTCCCTCCAGCGGCGCGTTGTCCCGCATCTGCCACAGGTACCACGACGCGATCGATCGGTACGGCCGCCATTTCTCGCCGATCTGCCGGATGCGATCGGGTTTCGGATCCTTGCGCAGCCCGTACGCCTTGCGGATGGCCTTCACGATGCCGAGATCGTCAACCGGCAGCACATCGGCCCGCTGCAGCTTGAACATCAACACCATCTCCGCCGTCCACCGCCCGATGCCCTTCACCTGCGTCAGCGCCTCGATCACTGCGTCGTCGTCCATCCGGTCGAGACGGTCCATCGGCAGGGCGCCCGCCTGCATCCTGGCGCACAGGTCGCGCAGGTATCCGGTTTTCTGCCGGCTGAAGCCGATCTGCCTCAACTGCGCATCGGAGGCCGCGGCTACCTGCGCCGGCGTCGGGAACCGATGGTCGGGGAACAACCCGAGAAACCGATCGAAGATGGTTGCGGCCGCCCTTCCCGACAGCTGCTGCCAGACGATCGCCTCGACGATCGCCCGGAACGGATCTTCGCGCTGGGCATGCGCCAGTCCGCACGGTCCGTACCGTCGAATGATTGCGCCCAGCACCGGGTCCCGGCGTGCCAGAAGTCGTTCCGCGCGCCCGTAGTCGACAGCCGCCATCGTTTCCCTTTCGCGAACAAAGCCATTCCATCATAATGCGGAAGTCGTTCTCGCTCGACATCTTCCAGGGCCGGAATCGTGAGGGTCGAAGCAACTCCGCACGGACCGGCTTGGAGGCCGTTGCAGGGCCACTCATGCGTATTTACAGGCCGATCGTCCTCGTCGGGGTCGCTTTCTGTTTCGCCGCCCAGGTTGCCGCGCAGGAGCGGAGCGAACAACCGATCAGCCGCTACGTCGCCGACCTGCACGTGGCGCTGCCGAAGGTCCCCGGCAACGACAATCTGGCCGCGCCGTACGGGCTGGCCGGGACGAACCTTCCCGGGCTCGGCCTCGGCGTCGATGTCGGCGCGCACATCTATCCGCTCCGGTGGAAGGGGGTCACGGTCGGCGTCGGCGTGAGCGGCGTGCTCGGTCGATCCCACGCGAGCCCGATCACGCAGAGCGACGGGACCGTGGTCGGCAAGGACGTGACGGCGCGCTTCTCTGCCATCGCGCCGCAAGTGTCCTTCAACTTCGGATCCGCGGCCGGCTGGAGCTACCTCAGCGGCGGCCTGGGCTCGGCGCGCCTGGAACTTCGGACGCCGGACACGCCGGCCGACACCGTCTGGCCGCGGCGCCAGACGATCAACTACGGCGGCGGCGGCCGCTGGTTCCTCCGCGACCGCATGGCGGTCACCTTCGACGTCCGCTTCTACGCGATGAACCCGGTGGCCGCGACGCCGAATACGTTTCAATCGCCGCGATTGCGGATGCTGGTGATCTCGATCGGGGTGTCCCTGCGGTAAGTTGGTAGTTGATCGCCGATAGTCAATCGTTGCGAAATGGGTGGTCGGCGGTTGGCTGGCCCGCGGAAGGTCAACGATCGACGATCGACTAGCGGATTCCCAGCATCCCCAGCAGATGGAACATCGCCGCGGCCAGGGCGGCCGCCGCGGGAATGGTCAGCACCCACGCCCACACGATCTGGCCGGCCACGCCCCATCGCACCGCCGACAGCCGCTTGGTCGATCCCACCCCGACAATCGATCCGGTGATCGCGTGCGTTGTGCTGACGGGAATGCCGAAGTGCGTGGCGATGCCCACCGCGATGGCCGCGCCGGTCTCGGCCGCGAACCCGTTCACCGGCTGCAGCTTGGTGATGCGGGAGCCCATCGTGTGAATGATGCGCCAGCCGCCGGCGAGCGTGCCCAACGAAATGGCCGTGTACGCCCCTGCGATCACCCACTTCGGGATGTAGAACGTGTCGATGTAATGGGCGGTGAACAGGACCTGCGCGATGATCCCCATCGTCTTCTGGGCGTCGTTGCCGCCGTGGGTCAGGCTGAAGAAGCCCGCCGACAGCAGCTGCAGGCGGCGGAACCAGTTGTCCACGCGCCCCGGCGCGGTGTCACGAAACAGCCAGTATATCGCCGTCATCAGCAGCAGCCCCGCCACCAGCCCGATCATCGGTGAGACGACGATGAACACGAGTGTCTTCGTCCATCCGCTGGGGATGATCACGCCCATGCCCGCCTTGGAGATCGCGGCGCCCGCCAACCCGCCCATCAGCGCGTGCGAGGAACTGGTCGGCAGGCCAAGGACCCACGTGATGAGATCCCACGCGATCGCACCAAACAGGCCGGCGAAGACGACGGTGAAGGTGACGACGTGAACGTCGACGATACCTGTGCCGATCGTGGTGGCAACCTGGACGCCGAACACCGCGGCCGCGAGGAAATTGAAGAAGGCCGCCCAGATGACCGCTTTGCCCGGCGACAGCACCCGCGTGGACACGACGGTCGCGATCGAGTTGGCAGCGTCGTGGAAGCCGTTGATGAAGTCGAACGAGAGGGCGACGACGACGAGGATGAAGACGGCGAAGAGCTCGGCGTTCATCGTGACAATCACCCGTGCTTCAACACGACGCCCTCGAGCAGGTCGGCGACATCCTCGCAGCGGTCGGTGGTGTCTTCAAGGTAGTCGAGGATTTCCTTCCACTTGATGAGCGCGATCGGATCGTGCTCTTCCTCGAACAGCTCCCGGATGGCCTGCTGGTGGACGCGGTCTGCCTCGTTCTCGAGCCGGTTGATTTCGACCACGTGCTCGGAGACACCTTTGCGCGATTCCAGGTGCTCCATGGCGTGACGGATCTCGGCGGTCGATCCGCTGATGATGCGCGCCAGCTCGCGGACGCCGCTCCGCACCCTGGCGATCCGGTACGTCCGAATGTACCCGGCCGTCGCGTCGATGCTGTCCATCACGTCGTCGAGCGAGCGGGCGAGCGAGTGGATGTCCTCGCGGTCGATCGGCGTCACGAAGGTGCGGTGCAGCCGCTGGTAGACCGCGTGCGTCAGGAAGTCGCACTTGTGCTCGATCTCCTTCAGCTCCTCCGCCTTGTCCCACACGGGCGGATCGGTCGCGACCATTTCCTCGAGCTTGCGCGATCCCACCTTCAGCTCGTCTGCAATGGCGATGAAATCCGCGTAGAACTTCTCTTCGCGCGGAATCAGCCGGAACCGGGCCACGTGCCCCCCTCTCCTCATCTGGTCTCTCGTCCCTCGTCTCCGGTCGCGACCAGTGACGAGAGACCAGGGACCAGAGACCAGCGACCGCCCAAAGCCGAAGGATTGTACCAGAAAGCGCAGAGCTGCGCATCGACGGCAGAGGCCGGCGGTGATCGTGAATTCGCGGAAAGGCGAGGTAAGGAACTAGGCGCCGCTGCCCGCCGCGTCGCGCGCGGCGCGCGCCACATGCTTGCGGCCGCCGGCAACGCCAACGATGTCGCGGACGAACGGCGTGTCGGCCTGGCTCTCGACGGCGGCGAACAACCGGCGTTCGAACAGGGCGGCGGCGCGCTTTTCTTGGGACTCCGCACGTTGCGCGTACATGCGCCGCGCGTACTCGATGTTCTCCTTGAGGTTCTTCCGGCGCTCGGCGTCGGCCACTCCGGCTGCCACCTCTTCGGCGTGCGTCTGCTCGAGCTCTGTCAGCAGCAGCCCCGCGTACTCGTCGAGCTCGGCGAGCGTCTTCGCCTCGGCCGCCAGCCGCGCCAGCAACGGGACCGCCTGGCACTGCAACAGCCGCGCGAATCTCTCGCGAAGGTCCGACCTGGCGAATTCCCCGTCCGCCTGCCCGGAATCGTCCGCATACACCACCGCCAGGCACTCCCCGTCGACGACGAGCGGCAGCGCGAGGCCGAACTGCGGCGTGCCGCCGAACGGCATGCCGCTGGTGTCGGCCAGTTCGCGGCCCGAGCGGGTCTCGATGTTCGCGGAGGTGATCGCCTGCGTGATCAGTGAATCGCGCGTGCGCGGCATGAGCACCTGCGAAATGTCGCCTTGCACCTCGAAGCCGACCTGGCGCACCCCCTCGAGACGATTGTTCTGGACCCGGAACAGCGCCACGCGCGGGAACTGCGACGCCAGCGCGTCCACAACCGCCTCGAGCACCTCGTCCAGCGTCGCGCCCTTCGCCACCCGCAGGTACATCGCGAGCAGCCGTTCGAGTGACAGCGAGATGAACGAGCCGGCGTGCTTGCGAATCGTGTCCGCCTGCTCGGCCAGCAGCCGCCCCGCCCGCGCTTCCGCCTCCTCGACGGCGCGCGCCGCCCGCTCGCTCGCCTGCCTCGCCGCCTCCACCTCCGCGCGAAGACGCGCCCCTTCGGCCTCCGCGTCCTGGGCGCGCTGCCCGAGCGCGACCTTCGCCGTGTTTGCCTCGTCGAGCTTTTCCTGCAGCGCGCGGCCGGCGCGCTCGTGTTCGTCGTTCGCCCGCTTGAGCCCGTCCAGTTCGGTGGCGGTCGCCTTTGCCTCGGCAACCAGTTTTTTGCCCTGCGCCTTGGCCTCCTGCAGATCGGTCGTCACCGCGCTCAGCGCCGCCGCCATCTTCTCACTCTGCGCCGCGTCCGCGTCCCGCTGCGCGCCCAGCCGCAACGATTCGGCGCGCGTCGCTTCGAGCTGCTCGCGGACGGCCGCCAGCTCGGTCGAGAGCCGGTCGCTTTCCCGGCGGGTCTTCTCCAGGATCTCGGCCCCGGCGGCCTCTGCGCGCTTGTGCCCCTCGTGCGCCTCGGCGCACTCCGCGCGCGCCGCCTCGGTCAGTGCCGTCGCGGCGTCGAGGTCGGCGCGCACGCGAGCGAGCTCGGTGCGTGCCGTCTCGAGCGTGGCCGTCAACGCGGCATTGTCGGTGGATTGCGCCTGCACGTTGGCGCGCAACTCGTCGATGACCGCCTGCGCCTCCGCGCGCACCTGTTCGCCGGCCGCCTCGGCCTGTCTGCCCGCTTCCGCGGCCAGCCGCTCAGCCAGCGCGGTCACGTCCTGTGCGCAGTCCGGGTTCGATTGATTGGCCAGCGCCGTATCGAGCGCGGCCGTGACCAGGTCGAATGCTTCGCGCAGCGCCTGGAGGTCGCCGGCGACCTTCCGCGAAACTCCGGCCACCAGGTTGCCGACGGTTTCCGACGTTTCCCGGGCGGCGTATTCTTTGAAATCCATGGTCGGTACACACCAGGAAGCTCGACGGTTTCAGCAACTGTCGTACCTCATCAGAGTTTGCGCGGCCCGGCGCTTAGCTGTTGTCGTACCTGGAGTTACGCGTCGGGTCAGAGGCGGCCGGCCGGCGAACGCAGACGGTCTTGCGGTCGGGATGACGAAACTGTGAGTAATTGGCTGGCGCGTGCGAGGCCGCGCGGCCGACAATTGAGGGGCGAAAGGAGCCTTCGATGAAGCGGCAATTCTCGTGGGTGGTGGCGGTCCTCGTGCTGCTTGCGTTGCCCGCCGGCCCGGCCCTGGCGCAGCAAAAGCTCGACGCGGAGCTGAAAGGCATCACGACGGTCGGCGTGGTCGTCGAGGACCTGAGCTCGCAGGCGGCGGCCTGTGGATTGAAGCAGGATGCGATTGAGACGGCAGCGTCGAAAATCCTCACCGACAGCGGGCTGAAGGTCGTTCGGAATTCCGACAACGACACTTACGTGTATCTGAACGTGCAGACGACCAGCCTGCCAACCGGCCTGTGCGTCTCGAGGTACGACGTCTATCTCTACACGCACACGACCGCGAGATTGTCCTACCAGGCGGCGCCGGTGCTCGTGCAGGTGTCGCTCATTCACGAGGGTGGGCTCGCGGGCGGCTCCGCCGCCGGGCACGGAACGAGCGTCGTGCGCAGCCTGATGCAGTACGTGGATCAGGTCGCGGGACGCATTCGCCGGGCGAACGCGTCGCAATGAACGCAGGGCTGAAGCGCCGTGGCACGTGACCTCGGGAGACGCGCATGTCGGGCGCGGCAGCGCCCTCAGCGCGGCATGCCACTCTGATTGCCGGCGGCAGGCCGCGCTGTGGCATTACTACGCAGCATTCATCGGCGATCTTCAGCGACGGCATCACCGAGGCGATGCACGGCGACGAAGAGTTCGGCGAAGGACGGCTCGAGCGTGAGTTCAAGGCACATCTCGATGTGCCGGCCGCCCGGATCGTCGCGGACGTCCTTGCGAGCGTGCAGGAGTTCAGCGCGGGCGAACAGTCCGACGACCTGACGTTGGTCGTGTTACGAGCGATCCAGGGGCAGGTGGGGCAGGCAGGGGGGCTGGGGCCCCATCAGCCTTGATTTCACCGGCTCGGCCGGCCTAGTCTCCTCTTGTGCGGGCACTCGTCATCATCAACCCGATCGCCGGGCCGCGTCGCAACCACGGCAGCGTGTCGCGCGCCGATCTCGCCAGGCGCGTGCTGGGCCGCGACGCCGACATCGAGATTACCGGCCGCGCGGGTCATGCCGAGGAGCTGGCGCGGCAGGCGGCCGCGCAGCGTTACGACGTCGTCTTCGCGTGGGGCGGCGACGGCACGGTCAACGAAGTCGCCCGCGCGCTCGCCTCGACGGAGACGGCGCTCGCGCTCGTCCCCGCCGGATCCGGCAACGGCCTCGCCCGCGCGCTCGGGGTTCCGCTGCGTCCCGCCGCGGCGCTCGCCCACGCCGTCGATCGCCCGGCGCGCCGCATCGACGCCGGCTCTCTCGGCGGCCGTTTCTTCGTCAACGTGGCGGGCGTCGGCTTCGACGCCGAGGTCGCCGCCCGGTTCGCGCGGCGCGGCAGGCGGCGCGGCGCGCTCCCCTACGTCTCGATTGCGCTGTGCGCCGGGCTGCGCTATCGCCCGGCCGAATACACCATCCACCTTGCCGACGATCGGCTCACTGGGCGCGCGCTGATTGTCGCCCTCGCCAATTCGCCTCAGTACGGCAACGGTGCTATCGTTGCTCCACATGCCTCGGTTGACGACGGACTCCTCGACCTGGTCGTCGTGGGCGACCGGTCGTTCGTCGCGCGGTTGGCCGACGTGCGGCACCTGTTCACGCGCACGCTGCACCGCGCCCGGGGCGTGATCATGCGCCAGGTGAGGCACGTGACGATCGAGGCGAGCCTGCCTCTTCACTTTCACGCGGACGGCGACGCATTCGAAGGCGGCACGCGGCTGGAAGGCGTCGTGCATCCCGGGGCCCTGAAGATCCGCGCGTAAATTGGGGGGGCGCGATTCGGAATCGTCGGGCGGGTGGCCGGTTGGCCGCGACCTGCGGTCGAAGCCGGCACGCCTCGCAAGCGGGAGTCATCAGCGACGCTACGCGCGAAGCGGTCGCGAGCGTTTACCCGCGCGTCGAGGCGAGCGACAGGAGGCCGGCTGAGACCACAGGCCGCGGCCGACCGGACAGGACCCGCAAGGCGATCGCCGATTCCGAATCGCGCCCCCTCATATAGGCGCACGGTGCGACCATGAACGACGTCCTCGCGATCATCCTCGGCGGCGGACGCGGAGCCCGCCTGTTCCCGCTGACGTTGATGCGTTCGAAACCGGCCGTGCCGATTGGCGGCAAGTACCGGCTGATCGACGTGCCGATCAGCAACTGTCTGCACGCGGATATCCGCCGCATCTTCGTGCTCACCCAGTTCAACTCGGCGTCGCTCAACCGGCACGTCAGCGAAACGTACCGCATGGACACGTTCTCGCGGGGCTTCGTCGAGATCATGGCGGCCGAGCAGACCCCCGACAACCCCAACTGGTTCCAGGGCACGGCCGACGCCGTTCGGCAGGCGGCGCGTCACTTCGTCGATCTGGACGTCAACTACTTCCTGATCCTGGCGGGCGATCACCTCTACCGGATGGACTACCGCGAGCTGGTCGATTCACACGTCGACCGCGATGCCGACATCACGATCGCCGCGCAGCCCGTCACCCCCGCCGACGCCGGCTCCATGGGCATCTTCCGCTTCGACCGCGACGGCCGCATCGTCGGCTTCGACGAGAAGCCGGACGCCAGGCGGCTGGCGGACATCGGCGCAAGCGTGCCGTCCGGATCGACCTTCATGAGGCCGCCCGCGGACAGGTCGTTCGTCGCGTCGATGGGCATCTACGTGTTCTCCCGCGACGTGCTGCTGGAGACCCTCGAGCAGGAGCCGGGTCTCGACTTCGGCCACGAGATCATTCCCGCGCTGCTCGGCCGCCGCCGCGTCAACGCCTTCATGTTTCGTGGCTACTGGGCGGACGTCGGAACCGTCGAGTCGTTCTACGACGCCAACATCCTGCTGACCGCACCCGGCGCGCCGTTCAGCTTCTACGACCCGCGCCGTCCCGTCTATACGCGCCCGCGGTTTCTGCCGGGCTCCCGGCTCGACAGCTGCACGCTCGACCACGCGATCGTTGCCGAAGGCTGCTTCCTCGACCGCTGCACCGTGCGCGACTCCGTCGTCGGCATCCGCAGCCAGATCCGCGCCGGCACGCAGGTCACCCGCTCCGTGCTGCTGGGGGCCGATTTCTACGAGGCGGACAACGAGGCGCCGCGGCGCGCCGACGGGGCGAAGCTGGGGGTGGGAAGCAACGTGGTGCTCGATCGCGTCATCGTTGACAAGAACGCGCGCATCGGCAACGACGTGCGCCTGGTCAACGAGGCCGGCGTGCAGCAGGCCGACGGCGACGGCTACTTCATCCGTAACGGGATCGTCATCGTCCCGAAGGGCGGCATCGTGAAAGACGGAACCGTGGTGTAGAATACGCCGCGTTCGCCCTCCCCGCTCCTCCCATGATGAAGAGTTACGCCTCGACGATGGTCGCGTGCGCGATCGTCGCAGGAAGTAAGCAGGGCTCATACGGAGGCGGGCGGCGACAGCGAGTCGATCTGCTTGAGCAGCGCGTCGAGGTCGGTCGTCGTGAACGGCTTCGACAGGATCGGCACGTTGGTCGGCTCGACCAGGTCCGGGATTTCGGTGTTCACCGTGTCGCCCGTGATGAACGCGAACCCGCGCAACAGGCTTGGGTATTCCTCGCGGATCCGCTCGTAGAGCATCAGCCCGCCCATCCTGGGCATCCGGATATCACAGAGGATCAGGTCGTAGGCGCGCGAGGAGACGAGCGCCGAGGCGGCGCGACCGTCTTCGGCCGAATCGACCGAGAAGCCGCGCTTCCGCAGCATCCGCTCCAGCATCTCCCGGACCGCCCCTTCGTCGTCCACGACGAGCGCGCAGCGTCCGGGTTCGGCGGCCGCGCGGGCGATCGCCTGGGCGGCACCGTCGCGCACGCCTGCGTGTCCGGATGCCGGCAGCGTGAGCCTGAAGCAGGCACCCGCGGGTGAGGGCACGAGGACCAGCGAGCCGCCGTGCGCCTCGGCGATGCCCACGCTGATCGGCAGGCCCAGGCCGGTGCCCTCGCCGACTCCTTTGGTCGTGAAGAAGGGTTCGAAGATCTGACCCTCGAGATGCGGCGGCACACCGGGACCGTCGTCGGCAATCTCGACGAACACCTCCGAGACGCTGCCCCGGGTGCGCACCTCCAGCCGGCCGCCTCCGTTTGCCCGCTGCATCGCGTGCTCGGCGTTCAGGACCAGGTTGATGAGGATCTGCCGCACTTCCTCCCGGTTCACCTTGACGGAGCCGAGCCCCGGCGCGTACGACTCCACCAGATCGATGTTGCGCGTCTTCAGCTCGTAGGCGCGGATGGCGAGCGCGCCG
>Ga0315282_10004409_pt1 | contig 24552 bp, 17 predicted proteins | sample YL17G07_20_MG_FD_203693 | JGI IMG/M metagenome (GOLD analysis project Ga0315282, IMG submission 203693) | Sediment microbial communities from Yellowstone Lake, YNP, Wyoming, USA - YL17G07_20 | ecosystem: Environmental > Aquatic > Freshwater > Lake > Sediment | place: USA: Wyoming | collected... | reverse complement strand
CGGCCAGTAGCGCCGGGCTTTAGCCCGGCACGTGCCGCCCTGAAGGGCGGCGCTACATCCCTTCCGGAGGCGTCTCGTGTCTCAATCTGTCGGCTTCATCGGCCTGGGCATCATGGGCCAGCCCATGGCTCTAAACCTGGTCAAGGCGGGCTTCAAAGTTTCGGTCTTCAATCGCACGCGCGACAAGGCCGCGCCGCTCGAGAAGGCGGGAGCGCGCGTTGCTTCCAGCCCCGCCGAGGCCGCCCGCGACGCCGATTATGTAATGAGCATCGTGAGCGATTCGGCGGCGTCGGAGGAAGTGATGATCGGCAAGGAAGGCGTGCTCCAAACTGTCAAGCCGGGTGCCATCGTAATCGATTCGGCGACGATCAGCCCGGTCGTCAGCCGAAAGCTCGCCTGCCACACGGCGGGCAAGCAGGCGAGTTTCTTGGATGCGCCGGTCACCGGCTCGAAGCACGGTGCCGAGAAGGGCGAGCTGACGTTCATGGTCGGCGGCGACCGCGAAACCTTCGACCGCGCCATGCCGGTGCTGAAAGTTCTGGGGAAGAAACACATTTACTGCGGCGCGCACGGCGCGGGCCTCTGCGCCAAGCTTGCTCAGAACGTGATTCAGTCCACGATGGTCGAGATCTTTTGCGAAGGCTTCGTGCTCGCCGCCAAGGCGGGCGTCAGGCCGGAAACGATGTTTGAAATCATCCAGTCGAGCATGGCGCGCGCCGCGCTCACCGATTTCAAAGCGCCGTTCATCTTTAAGGGAGACTTCACGCCCTATTTCCCGCTCAAGTGGATGCACAAGGATGTGACGCTCGCTATGGAGGCGGCCTACGCGCAGAACGTCACCATGCCCGTTGCGGCGGCGGTAAAAGAAGTCTATGGCGCCGCCAAGGCGCAGGGGCAGGGCGACCTCGACTACGTTGCCGTGATCACTTTCCTGGAAAGCCTGGCCGGAGTGCAGGTGCGGACAGAGCAGTAGGTGGAATGTTGTAGGTGGTAGGTGGGGCCAGAGCGATGCTGTCGATGTGCACTACCTATGCTTGACGTGAAGCGGTAAACTGGTTGTTAGTGACCGCTGGCGGTCAACCATCGATGTCTCAATCCTCCTCCGGGCATGTCGCGTCGCGGTATTTCATCTGGCAATGCCTGAAGTGCGGCTACTCGTTGGTGGCCAGGGAGCCACCCGACCGTTGCCCCGACTGCGGCGCGCCGCGGGAAGAGTTCGTGCTGATCGATGAGGATTGACTCCTTTCGGCCCGTGCGGTCAACCCTCCTTCTTGCCGGAAATCAGCCCTTCACCTGGCGCAAATAGTCGTCCTTGCCGGTCAGCCAGTCGATGCGGAGGGGACTGAAGATGTCGAATCCGCGGTAGTCCTCCAGCGCCACCGCGCTGTGCGGAACGTTGGAGGGAATCACCAGGACATCGCCCCGGCGCAGAACGACTTCCTTCCCCTCCAAATCCAGGCGTAACGCGCCTTCGAGGGCGTAAGAGATTTGTTCGCTTTCGTGATGATGGGTCGGCACGACGCCGCCCTGGGCGATGAAGATCTCGGCGATCATCGCCTTTTGGCCGGTAATGATTTTCCGCCACATCTTCGGGTTGACGTCTTCCCGTTTCACGGCCCCCCAATTGAAGAGTTCCATCCTGCCTCCTTCCCACCCGAGGGTCCGAATTGCGCGGCCACATTTTACGCTCGGCGACGGGATTTCGGGGCTAAAATGGCGTGGACATTAAGTGAGTGACAAGTGACAAGTCCCGAGCGAACGGGTAAACACCTCGCTTGAAGCTTCTTGCTCGTCACTCTTCACTTGTCCCTTTTCAGTGGTAGCGGCAATGGACTCCCTCACTTGGCTTTTGGACCTCCTGGCGCTTCTCTACGCTCTAGTCTTTTTCCCGGCGCCGATTTTCTGGCTGATCATCCATCCCGCCATCGAATTTTGGAGGCGCTTCGGGGCACGCGCGTATTGGATGGCGCTGCCCTTGTGGCTGCTTTCCGGGATCACTCTCCTGGTGCTTCGCGCAGACCTTTTCGCCGACCGGCTGAACCGGAACGCGGTGACGACGCTGATCGGCACCGGTCTCGTGCTCCTGGGCTTGTGGCTCAACCGGCGGGTGCATCACGAATTCAACTGGCGGCGCCTGGTAGGCTTCCCGGAGATCAACCCGGAGCGCCACGCCGGGGGAGTAGTCCGCTCGGGGATTTATGCCAACCTGCGCCACCCGCGTTACCTGGAGTTCATGATCACCTTCATGGGGCTGGCCCTGCTGACCGGTGCGGTGGGGATTTTTGTGCTGGCAATTATCACCGTCCTGTTGTATCTAATTGTCACGCCGCTCGAGGAGCGGGAACTCCGGCAACAGTATGGGCAAGAGTACGAAGCCTACCGAAGCGAAGTCCCGCGCTTCCTACCCGGCGGCGGCGGACCCGACCGCGGATCAATCCTTGATTCGGAGGTTCTCATGCGCAATCTCGTTCTTGCGGCATTGCTGGCGGGAGTCTTGCTGGTGGCGGCGCCGCTCCCGGCGCAGCAGGTCTGTCCCAGCCTTCCTTATCTCGTGAACACGCCCGAGGACGAGCTGATGCTGGCCTATAACGGCGCCGAAAATCCGCAGGAGCAGATTGCCGCGCTCGACAAGTTCGCCCAGGAGCACGCCGATTCCAAATTCTTGCCTTGCGTTTACGAGCTCTACACGCTCGTTTATCTTAAGCAAAACGACTACGCGAAGGTGATCCAGCAGGGGGAGAAAGGGCTGGCGCAGGAGCGTCCCGATATCATGCTGCTCCTGAACTTGGCCAAGGCTTACGTGTCGAGCGGCACGGCGACCGACACCGCCTTCGAGGCCATCCTGAAGGCTCCGGCGTCCATCCAGGCAGAGTCCACTCCGGCCCGCCCGCCCAACGTCGGTGACGAGGAATGGAAGAAGATCGTCGATGAGACGACGCAGCAGGCCAAGGACTGGCGCGGCTACATGGAGTACGCTTTCTTCCAACTCCTACAGCACGAACCGGACGGCAACAAACGCGTCCAGCGGCTGGACAGCTTCGTACAAGCCTACCCGGACAGCCCCAACGCCGGGCAGATCAATTTCAACTACTTCATCGCCTACAAGATGGCGAACAATGCGGCCAAAACGGAAGAATTTGCTGAGAAGGCCGTCGCCGCCGAGCCCAACAATGTCTCCACCCTGAACGTCGTCGCCGATGATTACGCCACCCGCCAGACCAACCTGGACAGGGCCGAGGAGTATGCGAAGAAGGCTCTCGAACTTGCGGGCAGCATGAAAAAGCCGGAGGGGATGACCGACGAGCAGTTCAAGGCGCAGCAGGACAGCCAGCTCGGCTTCGCTCACCTGACGCTAGGCTACATTTCATTCCAAAAGAACAGCAAGACCAAGAAGGTTGCCCCCGCCATTCAGGAATTCAGAACCGCCACCGATCTGCTCGGTTCAAACCCTGCACTCCAAGGACGCGCTCTCTTTTACGAGGGTTACGCTTACGAGGTTCTCTATCCGGCCAACCACAAAGCGGCCTTCGAGGCGCTTTCGCGTTCCGCAGGTCTGGCCAGTCCGTGGCAGGGCCAGGCGCAGGAACTTCTTGAAAAGGTGAAGAAGGCGATGGGGCAGTAGAAAAAAGAAGATGTCAGTTGTCAGTGGTAAGCAGTGTGCAAAGGGAGTAGGTTAGGAAACGGAAGTCAGAATTCAGGATTCAAAATTCACGATTCTGCAATCTCAGGCCGTTTTCTTCGCCAAATCCAATAGACAGGGGCGCCCAGTCCCACCATCAAGGCTCCCAGGCCGGATTCCACCGGTTTCTCGACCAGCGTGTTCACGATGAACCAGGCAGAGGTAAGCACGAAGGCAATCGGCACCCACGGATATCCGAAAACCCGGTAAGGTCGCGGTAAGTCCGGCTGTGTGCGGCGCAGGACAATCACCGCAAACCCTGTGAGCGCATAGAACAGCCAGGCGGCGAAGATCACATAGGTGAAGAGCTGCTCGTAGGTTCCCATCACCACCAGCAGAATGCCCCAAAAACCCTGAAAGAGCAGCGCCAGGTGCGGCGTGCGGAAGCGGGGATGAACGGCCGCGCACCACCGGAAGAAGAGGCCGTCCTTCGCCATCGCGTAGTACACGCGTGGCGCGGCGAGGATGCTACCGTTCAGGCTGCCGAGGGTCGAGACGATGATGAGCAGCGCCACGAGCTGCGAGCCCGTGCGCCCGAAGATGCGCACCGCCGCGTCCGCGCCCACGCGCGTCGAGGCCGCGACTTCGGGGACTGCGAGCACGCGGTAATAAACCAAGTTCAGGCCCACATAGAGCACAATCACCGCCACTGTCCCCAGGATGAGGGCGAGCGGCAGGTCGCGTTGAGGATTCTTCACCTCGCCGGCCGCAAAAGTGCAAGCGTTCCAGCCTTCGTAGGCCCAGAGCACGCCCACCATCGCGACGCCGAAGGAAGCTAGGTAGCCGCTTCCGGAGCGCACGGGCAGAGTCCCAGTTCCAGCCACCGGACCACGCACCAGCACATATCCCAGGAGGATGAACGCCACGATCGCCCCGACTTTCACTCCGGTCAAGAGCGACTGGACGCGTCCCCCCTCTTTCACGCCGAGGTAATTGATAAGGGTGAAGAGCGCGATAGATGCCGCCGCCGCGGCGCGCAATTCCCACGTACTGAGCGGCAGAAATTCTCCCAGATATTCCGCAAAGCCCACCGCAAGAACAGAGATCCCGCCCGACTGCGCCGCCAGAAAGAATGACCACCCGCACAGGAAGCTCACCAATGACCCGTAGGCTTCGCGCAGATAAACGTACTGCCCGCCCGTCTGCGGCATCATGCTGGCAAGCTCGGCGAAAGAAAGCGCTCCGAACAGACTGAGCAACCCGCCGCCCACCCAGACGGCGAGCGCCACCCCCGGGCTCCCCACCTGGCGAGTGACGTCCGACGGCACCAGGAAAATCGCCGTGCCGATCATCACCCCCATGGCGATGGAGGTGGTCTGCCACAAGCCCAGGACGCGCAGCAACTGCGGCTGTTCGGCCGTTGCGACGGAAGTTGTCTTGCCGGAGGCTTCAGGCTGCATCAAGAGAGGTCAAAACGGATTTCTTGCCTTGCGATGCGCCTTCGGAATGGCGACGTTTCGACGCAGGTTCGCATCAGGCCCGCGCAACAATAACGGATTCCCATCGCTCGGTCAATGTCGCCTCAGGCTCGTGAGTCGCAGCGTGTCCTCCGCAACGAATCGGGTATAATCGCGGGCACTCTGCGACGTGGGTGGTGGGGCGATGCGCTACAACAACATTCTGGAAGCGATCGGCAGAACGCCGTTGATCAGGCTGAACCGCCTCGCGCGCAGTTCGAAGGCGAGCGTCTACGCCAAGTGCGACTACTTGAATCCCGGCGGCAGCGTGAAAGACCGCATCGGCATCGCCATGATCGACGACGCGGAGCGCCGCGGCCTGCTCAAGCCCGGAGGAACGATCGTCGAGGGAACCTCCGGCAATACCGGCATGGGGCTGGCGCTCGTGGCGGCGGTGCGCGGCTACAAGGCCGTCTTCACCATGACCGACAAGCAATCGAAGGAGAAAGTGGACCTGCTCAAGGCGCTGGGCGCGGAGGTCATCGTCTGCCCGACCGCCGTTCCTCCCGAAGACCCGCGCAGCTACCACTCCGTTGCCGCAAGACTCAGCCGCGAAATTCCCAACGCCTATCTTCCCAACCAGTACACCAACCCGTCGAATCCCGAAGTCCATTACCGTACCACCGGTCCGGAAATCTGGAGGGACACGGAAGGGAAAATCACGCACTTCGTGACCGGTATGGGGACGGGCGGCACGATCACCGGTGTGGGCCGCTTTCTGAAGGAGAAAAACCCGGCGATCAAAATCATCGGCGCCGACCCGGTCGGCTCGCTACTCTACGAGTTTTTTCACCACGGCACCGTGGGCAAAGCGGAAACCTACAAGGTGGAGGGCATCGGGGAAGATTTCTTTCCCACCACGCTTGATTTCAGCGTCCTCGACGACATACTTCAGGTGAGCGACAAGGAATCGTTCCTCTGGGCACGGCGCCTAGCGCGTCAGGAAGGAATCTTTGCTGGCGGCTCGGCGGGCACGGCCGTGGCCGCGGTGATGCGCATTGTGCCGACGCTTGTCGAAACGGATGTGATGGTGGTGCTCATCCCCGACACCGGTCTTCACTACCTAAGCAAGGTTTATAACAACGAGTGGATGCGGGACAACCGGTATCTGGAACCGCCCGTCGCGCTCACCGCCGTGGAGATCGCTCAGGCGAAAGTTGACGGCGGACAACCCGGCGCGCTTGTAACCGTAGCGCCCTCGGATACTGTCGCCGCCGCGCTCTACCGCATGCGCGCGCACGATTTCTCGCAATTGCCCGTCTTCGAGGACGGCACGCCGGTCGGCGCGCTTTACGAAGACAAGATCTTGAGCCTGGCGCTGGAAGGCCAGGACCTCAAGAAGTTGGTGGTTCGTGAGGTGATGGGCGCGGCCTTCCCAGTGGTCCCGGCCTCAGCCACTATCGATCAAATCACGGCCTGCATTACGCGCGAGTGCCCGGCCGTCTTTGTGGACCTGGGCGGTGGGCGCTACGACATCCTTACCAAGTACGATTTGCTACAGACGATCGCTCGCGGGGTCGAGCCGCCGAAGTGAGATTGCTCTAGCCTTCCGTCAATCGGGAGCTACTGCGGTGGCAGTAACTCTCATATGCCTCCGCGCGCGACAAGTGTGTCGCCCCTTCGAGGTTGTCCTCCAAGCCTTCCCTTCACCGCTGCCTGCTACCTAAGTCGTTGTGGCCTTCCGCGGGTGCCGCTCAACATCAATTCGAAGGTGTTTGACAAAGCGCGGAAGGCACCAGAGAATGGCAGTTCCAACCGCTGGCAGGGATACACTGGAGCATTAATGGGAAACAGAATCACTCCGCAGGATGTCCTCAACGCGCTCAAGGCGGTAAAGGACCCGGACTTGCATCGTGATATCGTCTCGCTGGGTTTTGTAAAGGACCTCGAAGTTAGTAACAGTCGAGTCTCCTTCACGATCCAACTGACCACGCCCGCGTGCCCGGTGCGCGACCAGTTTGCGGCCCAGGCCCGGCAGGCCGTCCAGGCGCTGGGAGTCCGCAACGTCGAGGTGCGCATGACCTCGCAGGTGATGGGCGGCGGGCGGGGCAAAAACGAGCTCATCCCGAATGTTAAGAATACCGTGGCTGTGGCGAGCGGCAAGGGCGGTGTGGGCAAGTCCACGGTGGCGGCGAATCTCGCCGTGGCGCTTCAGCGCGCCGGCGCGAGCGTCGGGCTCATGGACACCGACGTTTATGGCCCCAGCGTTCCCGTGCTCATGGGCGGCAGCTCGGCGCCACATGTGGTCGAGGGCAAGATCGAGCCACCGGTCGAGTACGGGATCAAGCTGATCTCAATGGCCTACTTCCTTCCCAAGGATGAAGCGGTCATCTGGCGTGGGCCGATGCTCCACAAGACCATCCAGCAGTTTCTGGGTGACGTGCGCTGGGGTGAACTCGATTACCTGATCATGGATCTGCCGCCCGGCACAGGCGACATCCAGTTGAGCCTTTCGCAGACGATTCCACTCACCGGCGCGGTCATCGTCTCAACGCCGCAGGACCTGGCACTCACCGTGGCCTCCAAGGCCATCGCCATGTTCCAGAAACTCAACGTGCCCATTCTCGGCATCGTGGAGAATATGAGCTATTACCTCTGCCCGCAGTGTGGCCACCGCGAAGACATCTTCGGGCACGGCGGCGCGCGCGAGGCCGCCAACAAGCTGGGATTCCCGTTCCTCGGCGAGATCCCGCTGGATATTAACGTGCGGATTCAGAGCGACTCCGGCAAGCCCGTGGCGCTCGACGAAGCGACCCCTTACGGCAAAGCGTTCCAGGAGATCGCCGGGGCGCTGGCCGCGCATATCAGCATTGCGAATTTCCAAGGGGAGCAGGAAATCAGTATCGAGTGAAAAAGCCATCAGCTTTCAGCCATCAGCATTCAGCGCTGACCGAGACGCCGCTAACGGCCGATCGCTGAAATCTGACGACTTGAAATGGCAGTCGCTCCAAAGAAAGTCAAACTCGCCGCCGGCAACGACACGCTCTCGATCGAGTGGTCGGACGGGCACGTCAGCACCTACCCGTACCGCTACCTGCGCGACAGGTGCCCGTGCGCCACGTGCTCCGAATCAGGCCCTTCAGCTCACGCTGACCCTGGCCCGTTTCCAATTCTGGGCCAGAAGCCGCTCAAGCCCGAGCGCGCCGAACTGGTCGGCCGTTACGCGCTGCAGATCTACTGGAGTGACGGGCACTCCGCGGGGATTTATTCTTTCACCTATCTTCGCGAGTCCTGCCCGTGCGCCGAGTGCGCCGGAAAGCCCTCCGGGGAGGAGGCCACGTCGAAGGCCTCATAGAAAGGGGTTTCGATGCGCTATCGAATAGGCGCCAGCATGATTTGCGGGTTGAGTCTCTTCGTACTTTGGCGTGTCGCCGCGCCCCCGGATCCGCCGTCGGCCCGCGGATTCCTGATCGTCGCGAACAAGGGCGATCACACGCTGGGCATTATTGACCCCGAGCAGGGGCCCCAGATTGCGGCCGTGAAAGAGACCGGCGTCACGGCGCACGAAGTCGCCGCTTCGCCGGATGGTCGGCTGGCCTTCGCGCCAATCTACGGCGACTCGGCCGTGGGTCAACCCGGCTCGGACGGCCGCACGATGGACGTGATTGACGTCGCCTCACGCCGCGTCGTCGCTACGGTCGACTTCGGCCGACCTGTGCGTCCGCACTGCGCGGTGTTCGGGCCGAAAGATGGGTTGCTGTACGTCAGCACCGAACTCACCGATTCCATCGATGTCATCGATCCGCGCACGAACAAAATCGTCGCGTCCGTTACCACCGGCCAGCCTGAATCCGACATGCTGGCTATCACGCGCGACGGCAAGCGCGCTTACACGTCAAACGTCCACGTGGGTACCGTCAGCGTCGTGGACCTGGTAGCCCGCAAGGTTATCGCCGTGATCCCCGTCTCCGCCCACGCACAGCGCATCGCGCTTTCCCTGGACGATCCCTGGGCCTTCACCGCGGACCAGACCAAACCCCAGCTCGCGGTCATCGACACGGCAACGAATAAACTAAAGACCTGGGTGCCGCTCTCGACGCTCGCCTACGGGACCGCGCCGACGCTCGACGGCAAGTGGCTGCTGGTGACGCTGCCGAATGCCGGCCAGGTCGCCGTTGTGGATCTCAATTTGATGAAAGTGGTGAGGACGGTGGAGGTGCCAAAGTCTCCGCAGGAAATCGTGGTTCGCCCGGACAATCAAGAGGCCTACGTTTCCTGCCTCGAAAGCCGCAAGGTCGCGGCCATCAACCTCAAGACCTGGAAAGCCGACAAGATTATCGAGGTCGGCCCGCTGGCCGACGGCCTCGCCTGGGCCAGCACACATTGAGTGATTGAGTGATCGGGTCATTGAGTGATTGAACCTGGAAATCCCGCGTTCACACTATCACTCAACCACTCAATCGCTAAATGATTTCGACTTGGCAATTCGTCACCAGCGACTTGAATTTCTTCGCGTCGGCATCGCTGCCTACGATGGCTCCGTAATGCATCGGCACGGCAATCTTGGGATTGATGATCTTGGCGGCTTCCGCGGCTTCTTCCGCGGTCATTACGTAGGTGCCGGAAACGGGCAGCAGGGCGATGTCGCACCGGATGGACTTCATCTCCGGGATGAAGTCCGTGTCGCCCGCAAAATAGACGCTGGTGCCGTCCATCTTGATGACAAAGCCCAGGCGCTTCTCCCCTTTGGGATGAAACACTTTCCCCGGCTCGCGGAATTTGTTCAGGTTGTAAGCGGGAACACTTTCGACCTCCACCTTACCGACCGTGCATTTCCCGCCCGGGTCGAGGAATCGAATCTCCTTGACCCTGACACCCTGGAGTCCGTCTTTGCACAGGGGGCTGGCCACGATGGTCGTTCCCGGCATGATGACTTTTTTCAGATCGTCCTTGCTCAAATGATCAAAGTGTTCGTGGCTAATCAGCACGATGTTTGCTTCGTCGTGTTTCGTCACTTTATAGGGATCGATGTAAATCACCTGCGACCCCTTAATCCGAAAAGTGTCGTGCGCGATGCGTGTAAAGTCCAGATTGAGAAGTTTCATGCGCGTTCCTCCTCTCCGCATTCGAAGTCTGCGCGCCCGGTGCGAGCCACGGGAACGGGGACGAGGGCAGCAACACGGTGCGTGGACCTGAATAAGCATACCATCAACGAGGCCGAAAGGCGCCCGGCGAAGGCGTGGAGGTTCTCCACCCGTCGAGGCAAAGGACAAGCCGATGCCTGACGAACAGCCCGCCGCATCCAGGTCGCCAACCGGCAGCCAGACGCCGCGGCCGGGCGCTGCCACTCCCACGAGCCTGCGCTTCGAGGCACCTCTTTTCCTCCTGGGATTCGCGTTGAGCTTCTGGCTGTGGGCCAAGTGGCTCTTCTCCCCGCAGCTCTTCTTCCTGCCGCCGCTTCCCCCGGTCGAAGTCCTGATCTCGCTCGTCGAGGGCATACTCGGCCCGTGGACCGTGGCGCTGCTGACTCTCCTGGCCGCGGTCCTGGTGGCTTTCGACGGCGTGAGGTCGCGACGCGCCGGGCGTTCCGCCGGGTGGGCAAGATCGCTCTCGCGGGGCGCCGCTGAAGCGATCGCGATCCACGTCGTCGTCTGGATTGCCGGGTCGATTGTTTTCTTCGCCCTGTTGGCCCTTGCACCCGGTTCCGACCTTGGCGGGCGAGGAGCGGACGACCCCGTTGTCCGCGGGCTGGTTCTGTTCTGCGCCTTTCTCTCTCTCATCGTTTCCGGGCCGGTCACGGGAATTGTTGTGGCCGCCCGCGGCCTCGACCGCCAGCGCCGCGAGGGGTTTCCTGCTGGGAAGCTCAGACCTCTCAACCACACGCTCGCAATCCTCCTTGTTCCGTTGCTCGTGCTCTGGGTTATCAGCGGATATCCCCGTGCGACCTTGCTCGCCCTTCAGCAGAGCTCCGGCAACAAGGAGAAGGCGCGCGCTGCGGCTCTGGTTGCCGCCGCACGCGAGGGCGAGGTCGCGACGGTGCGCGACCTGCTCGCCCGCCGAGTCTCCGCGAACGCGACGGACAGTCTCGGCTCGAGCGCTCTGATGGCCGCTGCCGCCAATGGACATCTGGATAGCGTCCATGCCCTCCTCCGAGCCGGCGCGAACGCGAACGCCCGTGATCCCTCCGGCAGGACGGCCCTGATGAACGCTTGCGCAAACCGCCAAGTCGAAATTGTTCGGATATTGCTTGCGGCCAGGGGCGACGTGAATGCCCGGGACGCCGAAGGCAAGACGGCCTTGATTCTCGCCGCTTCGGCGGGTTCGGCAGAGGTCGTTCAGGCGCTTCTCGAGTCCGGCGCTGACGTGCGGGCTGCGTCGTCCACGGGCGAGACCGCGCTGATCGCTGCCATCCGTGGTGGCGATGCGGAAATTGTGCGCAGTTTGATCCGCGCCGGGGCCGATGTCAACACCCACGATCAAAATGGCGAGTCAGCTTTGAGGACAGCCTTGAAGTTAAATCGCGTAGAGGTCGTTCGCGCCCTGCGCGAAGCCGGAGCAAAGGAGTGACAGCGGGTATATATGATTCGGCGTGAACGCGTGGACCATGTGGTCATGCTTGGAGAGTGGCATCTGTGAAGAGAAACTGAGAGATTATCCCCACTGTCACGGACGGTCTAAAACCCATTTGTCTTTGTCCAGGGATGCTCGGGTTTCGCGGACCGTCCAGCGGACAGAAATGAGACGTGCTGTCGAACTTCTTCAAGCTCGTGGCCTTCACAAGGCAGTCCGGCTTGGCTCTGTGAAGGGTCCGCCCCAGCAAACTGGCGGACCCCCATCCTCGTCCGCCTTTCTATTGGCGGGGAAAGGAAAAGTGATGCGCTTTGTCATTGCAGCACTCGTCGCATTGATGATCGGAAGTTCTCAGATGGTTGCCGGAGCGGAGGGGACGATTTCGAACGCTCAATTCCGGATTGGTTACTCGATCTCCGGAATCACCAGCATCACGCGCATGCAAGACCGATACGACACGGATTACATTGCGTCAGGCCGCACCCTGGGGAGTGTTGTGATTCGGTATCGGGCGCGCGGCAAGCAGGTATGGGAGAACGCATCGGCCGCGATGATGGACGGGACTGCACCGGCTTCGAATTCGACTGTATCGTATACGATCGGGATGCCGGTGCCGACCATTGCCACTTCCAGCCGGGCTTCGGCGTCCGTGCGCTCCTGGGGAGTGTTTGCCCTCAACGACCAGGTCCAACCAAAAACTTCGCGTGACATGGGCGTGTTTAGGTTCGAGTGGCAAGACCACAAGGGGAGCCGGGAGTGGGCCCAGTACGATTTTCCAGGGCCGCAGAAAGTGTCGTCGGCCGAGGTCTTCTGGGCCGAGGAAGACAGTGAAGATGCCCCGTGTAAACTCCCCAAGTCGTGGCGCGTCCTCTACCGTGATGGCAATGACTGGAAAGAGGTACACGCCACGAGCGGCTACCCGGTGGCGCCCGACCAGTTTGACCAGGCAACCTTCGACCCGGTCGTGACCACGGGCCTTCGCGTCGAGGCACAATTGGAGGACAACGCGACAGCAGGTATTTTCGAATGGCGTCTTAATGATGACCCGGGTACGCAGGTCGAATCCCTCCGCGACTTGCGCACGAGCGAGAAATTCCAATTGCAGAATGACGCGCTCGTCTGGACGATCACGTTGCGGAACGACACGGATCATGAGCTCGAGATCGGAGATCTCGCACTGCCGCTGCACTTCAACACCCAGTACGTCTGGGACAAGACGGAGACCTATACGAAACGTCTCATCCGGCACAGCTTCATCGGCGGCAACGGTTCATTCATTTTCTGGATGCGCACGAACGCGGAGGGCCCGTATCTCGTCATGGTTCCCCAGGCGGGCACCGCGCTCGAGCACTTCGATCAATCGCCCTTCGATCTTGGCTATTCGGTGTACATCCATTCGGCAGCAAGCAGCGAGGAACTGCGCGCCAAGGGTGGAACGTGGCGGTTGCCGAACACCCAGCTTGTTTTGGCACCCAAGGGCAAGGCCGGCGACTCGGCGACTTACGGTTTCCGGTTCCGGTGGGCACCGGATTACTCAGGGGTGCGCAACGTGCTGTACGAAGAGGGACTGTTCGACGTGAACGTTGTGCCGGGCATGACCGTTCCCGCAAACGTGACGGCGATGTTCTCGCTCCATACACGCAACAGGATTCGTGCCGTCGTGCCGGAGCATCCCGAAAGCACCCAGATTGAGTATGCAGGTGAACGCGCCAAGGACGTGCGCGTCTATAACGTCCGGTTCAGACGCCTAGGAGAGAATCTGCTCCGCGTGGACTATGGTGACGGGCAATATCTCCCGCTCGAATTCTTTGTCACCGAGCCACTCGAGACGATGATCAAGAAACGCGCGGCATTTATGGTCACTCACGAGCAGCACCGCAATCCGAGCAAGTGGTACAACGGCCTCTTTTCCCAGTGGGATATGAAGCATCAGATTCTGCGCAGCCCCGACGACCTGGACGGGCTCCAATCCTATGCGGTCGCCTGCGACGATCCCATCCTCGGTAAAGCACCCTATCTCGCCGAGAAAAACGTCTTCTATCCTTCGCAGCCGGAAATCGATGCGCTGGAATACCACATCAAGAATTACGTCTGGGGTGGGCTCCAGGAGACCGACAAAGAGAAACGCCCGTACGCCATCTACGGCATCCCCAACTGGAAGGTCAACCGTGACAGCCCTTACTCCGACCAGCGCGGGAAGGATCACGTGTGGAGGATTTACGACTACCCCCATGTGATCCTGCTTTACTACAACATGTACCGCATCGCGACGTTGTACCCTGACATGACCAAGTATCTCGACAAGGACGGCTATCTCGAGCGTGCCTTTGGCACCGCGAAGGCGTTCTTCACGGTGCCTTATGAAATCGTAAAGTGGTCCGCCTATCAGACCGGTACTTACAACGAGCTCGTCATCCCGCACCTGATCCAGGCGCTCTACGAGAACGGCCGCCAGGATCAGGGCGACTGGCTGAAGGCGGCTTGGGAGAAAAAGGTCAAGTACTTCATCAACGACCATCCCTACCTCTTCGGCTCCGAGTATCCATTCGATTCGACCGGCTTTGAATCCACGCACGCGTTCGCCAGATACGCCATGAACCACGTCCTGAAACCTGGCGAGACGGCGCCGGCGAATTTGCCGGAGAACGACCTCCGCCGGGAAGTGAAGTACGATGATGCGCTATCCTTCCTGGATGAACAGATGAAACTGAATCTGGCTTGCCGAGGCTGGCTCGAGCCCGCCTATTACTTATTGGGGAGCGATTTTCGCGCCTCCGGAAGCACGAGCTATACGTTGAGCTACATGGCGCAGATGGGCGGCTGGGCAGTCGTCGATTACGCACTCTACTTCGCCAAGCATCCGGTGACTTACATGCGCCTCGGCTTTGCCTCCTACCTGAGTTCGTGGGCGCTCCTCAACTCAGGTACTCCGGAAGGCAACTACGGCTACTGGTATCCCGGCAAGAACAACGACGGCGGCGCCAGCGGCGGGTTCGAGCCGCGCCCCTGGGGGCGACCGTGGCTTGGCAACAAGGAAATGGGTCGCGGACCATGGTGGTACTCCGGCGAAATCGATCTCGGATTCAGCGGTGCCCTGCGCACGGCCGCCACGGTGGTTGTTAATGATCCGATCTTCGGGCTCTTTGCGTACGGCGGAGACCTCCAGCGGAAGAAGACGGGAATCGAAGTGATTCCCGAAGATGGACTCCGCACCCGGTTCCACATCCTGCGCGGCTCCGAGCGTTTGCACCTGTTGCTTGACCGCGACGGCTTTGCCAAACAGCAACCCGTGACCTTTGATGACACGCTCAGCAGGATCGCATTCACGCTGGAAAACCGCACGGCCCACAACCACGAGACGGATATTCAGATTGCCGGCTTGCCGGTCGGCACGTATCAGGTGACGGTCGGCGATAAAGTACTGACGACGCTGACCAGCGACGACGGCGCGAGGGCGCACATCCGTGTGCCGATAGTCTCCAGTCTGACACGGGTGACCATCACGCGCGTGAAGTCGTCGCAGTCATAGCTGTCTCTGGGTGCGTTACAGAGATTGGAGAGAAAACAGAATAGCGACTGGAACGGAGGACAGAGCTGAGGGTTCAGGCGGCGCCGCCAACGTCTTCCCTGCGCTGGCGGGAGTGCTCGAGGAGCAAGAAAATGGTTCCTTGCGTTCTCCGAATTTCGGATCAGCCAGTGTGCAGGCCTGGGCGGCAGGTCAGGACAAAAACACATGCTCAGATTTCAAGCACGTATTCCCGTGGTCTTCCCTTTCGAGCCTGCCGCCGAAACCGGATTGAGTTAGATCCCGAATCGGCATTGCTCACTTGGGGGCAACGCGCGGGAAGGGCCGCTCCACGATGCCCTCGCCTTCTTTGACTGCGATGATCTGATCGCTCTTGAGATTGGAAAGCTTCGTTACCATCCCGCTCGGCCAGAGGATCTCGACTGCATCCACGTTCGGGTTTTGCCCCAAGCCAAAATGGAGCCGTGGATCCTGCGCAGATTGATAGCTCATTCCTCCCTTTCTCTGGTCATAAACGACGAGCGTTCCCGCCGAGACCTTGACGCGCGCGCCCACGCCGTCTCGGTTCGACCGCGTCCCGATGAGAAGAATTTCCAGCCAGTGATTGGCGTTGCCTCCGTCATTGCGGAGCAGTTGCGGTGGCTGGCCGCAATGGTTCACGAGGATATCCAGGTCACCATCATTGTCGAAGTCACCGACGGCGGCGCTGCGGCTCACACGCGGCTGTTGAAAGTCAGGACCGAGCCTGTCGCTCACGTTCTCGAAGATGCCGCGCCCCGTATTGCGAAACATCAGCTTGGGCTCAGGGTAGCTAACCTGGGAATTATACACTTGGATGTTATCCATAACGTGTCCGGTGGCAAAGAAGAGGTCACACGCCCCATCGTTGTCGTAGTCCATGAACTTGAGACCGAACTCACTCATGTGATATGTCGTGTACCCGATCTTGGATAGAAGCGTCGCGTCTTCGAAGATCTGGCCTCCCATGTTTCGGTAAAGCCTTGCTAACTGCGATTCCAGGTGGCCGACAACGAGGTCGAGCCGGCCGCTCCCCGTGATGTCGGCGGCATCCGTTCCCATGCCAGACTCCGTCGCGCCATCCATACTGACGGCAACGCCGGCCAGGTACCCGACTTCACTGAGGGTTCCGTCGCGGTTGTTATGAAACAAAAAGTTAGGTACGGCATCGTTGGCGATAAAGATGTCCTGCCAACCGTCGTTGTCGTAATCGAAGGTGACCACGCCGAGCCCATTGCCAGGTTTCAGCCCCACTCCCGACGGCTTGCTGACGTCTGTGAACGTGCCATCGCCATTGTTGTGATAGAGCGTCGGCGGCTCCCCCTCGTAATCGTTGGGATGGCAGTAGCTGCGCATGCCAGGGCCGTGGTCGCCGCACCAGAAGTCGCTTTCGGGTGTCCAGTTAACGTAATTGGCGATCACGAGATCCAGCTTCCCGTCGTTATCGTAATCAAACCATGCGGCGCTTGATGCCCATCGCCCCTTATTCTCCACTCCCGCCCGCGCGGTCACGTCGCTGAAGCTCCCGTCGCCATTATTGTGATAAAGAATGCACCGGCCGTAACCCAGGACATAGAGGTCCGGGAATCCATCGTTATCATAATCACCTACCGCGATGCCCATGCCGAACAGCCCCTCGGCACCAACGCCAGCCTGGATGGTGACGTCGGTGAATGTTCCGTCTCCGTTGTTGCGGTAAAGAGCGCTGCGCAAAGGCCGTTTCGGTTTGTAAACGCGAGTTTCTGCACCATTTGCAAGGTACAAATCGAGCAAACCATTCTGGTCGTAATCAATCCAGCCGCAGCCCGACCCCATGGTTTCAACCAAGTATTTCTGCGGGGTTGCGGCGTTGTCATGTCGAAAGGTGATCCCGGCGGAGGGCACTACGTCGACGAAGGTAACTGGGTTACCCGCTGAGGCGATCTCCCTGGCGTATGGGCCCGCCGCAAACGCCGCCCCCATAAACTTCAGCAGATCTCGTCTAGAAATATTTGAGAGCCTTCTCACGAGAGAAACCCCGGCTAGAAGCCGAAACAGTTGCAGCGCTCCTAGCGTATATCAGCGATGACAGCCTGTGTGAGAAATTTCCGCCTCTTCCATGCCAAAGCAAAGATGTAAGATTCGGACCAGAGGATATGTCCGCAGGCTTCAACCTCGAGGCAGTTCCAGTCCGAGCGCTTGTCGGGCCGCGTCTCCCTATGAGACTGCTGCCGTCCACGCAGCAGCCTGGGGCAAAAGCGGCCTCGCAGCCTCTGCCGCCCACTCCACTGAGAATCAACATTGTTGGCGTTGCTCAGCACGCTGGCCCGACTGCAATGATAGAATAAGACGGTGAAGAGGCACTTTGTCTTTGCAGGCTGCGACAGGAATGATGTACGCAACAGCGATTTCATCTCGATTTTGCACTCGAGTAGGATACAGGAGTTGAGTCTCCGCAGATGCGCTGGCCGTGCGGACTTGTGCAGAACCTGGACAACATTCTGGCCACACCAATCATTGCAGTCGGAGAATGAAGGAGCTGGAATCGTTAAGGCCAACCGCGTTGACGGGAGCACATGTATCTGTCCCTCACTCTTGCCTGACTTGTGCGGGGCGGATGTTGCGATGTCCTCTCCGGCGGGTTGAGCAGGGTGCGATGAGAAGCGTTTAATGCCAGAAGACGAGACCGGGTGCCTCCCGTTGTGGGCACTGACTTCCTCGGTTGGTATTCTTTCCAAGTTCGAAATGTTTCCTTTTCCGAGCGCACAAGGCGGACCATGCGCCGGTGCGACTCCGGCGGCCGCGATGCGAGGTATGGGACAGATTCAGCCAAAGGATTAGTTAATGTTCAAAAGTCGAAGCGGGCGGTGGAATATCCTGTCCCGCCGCCGCTTCCTCAAGATGTTGGGCTGGGCAGGAGCGAGCGGCGTGCTGACGCGTGCGGTCCCGCTGCCCGCCCAGGCTGCGGCGCTTTCTCCCGCGGGTCCCTTGCCTGCCTTTGAAGAGATTCCTCCCTCGGCCAGCGGCATTTCGTGGGTTCACGTCGCAGGGCTTTCCCCCATGATGTATGAGCCTGAAACCGTGGGCGCTGGTTGTGCTTTTGTCGACTACGACAACGACGGCTGGATGGACATCTACCTCGTGAACAGTGGCCCGTGCGACTTCTATACCCCGCCCAAGCCCCTGCGCAACGCGCTGTACCACAACAACCGGGATGGCACGTTCACCGATGTGACGGAAAAGGCCGGTGTTCCCGGAAACGCCTACGGTATGGGCGTAGCCGTGGGCGATTACGACGCGGATGGGTTCCCGGACCTCTACGTCACTCAATACGCACGCAGCATCCTTTACCACAACAATGGCGATGGCACATTCACCGACGTCACCGCCAAAGCCGGAGTCGCCGCGCCGGGGTGGAACACGAGCGCGGCTTGGTTCGATTATGACAACGACGGGCGGCTGGACCTATTTGTCGGCCAGTATGCGCAGCTCGACAAAACCGTTTGGTGCGGGAACAAGCTGACCGGCGAACGTTGGTACTGCCGACCGACCGTCTACAAGCCGATGCCCTCCTGGCTTTTTCATAACAACGGTGACGGCACTTTCACGGATGTTAGCAAGGAAACCGGCATCGCCCAGTCGCCGGGAAAGGCGATGGGCGTTGTTGCCGCCGACATAAACAACGACGGGTGGGTGGACCTCTTCGTCGGGAATGACACCGACCCCAACTTCCTCTGGGTCAACCGTGGCAAAGGTCGGTTTGAAGAGATCGGAGCGTTCTCGGGTGTGGGCTACAATGCCTTCGGCCTCGCTCGTTCCGGCATGGGAGTGGACGCCAGCGATTACGATCAGGACGGCAGGATAGATCTTTTCATTTCGGTCGTAGATCGTGAGATGTTCGCCCTATATCACAATGAGGGCAATGAGATTTTCACCGACGTTGCCCCGGCTTATGGAATCGCCTCGCTCACGTTCCTGCTGAGCGGCATGGCTGTAAAGTTCTTTGACTACGACAACGACGGCAACCCCGACCTCCTTTTCAACAATGGCCACCCCGAACTCAATGTGGCAAACATCGTACCCGGTGTTACCTATGAGGAACCCATGATGCTGCTTCGCAATACCGGCCAGGGCTTCCAGGATGTCAGCAAGCAGAGCGGCCCGATTTTCTCGAAGCCGATCGCTGGCCGCGGCCTGGCCGTCGGCGACTTCGACAACGACGGCTCGGTGGACGTGCTCGCCGCCGTCGGCGATGGCGCTCCCGTCCTGTTGCGGAACAACGCGGGCCGGCAAAACCACTGGCTGGGTGTCCGCCTCATCGGCCGGAAATGCAATATCGACGCGATCGGCGCCAAACTCACCTACCGATCCGACGACTTTCAGCGGCATTGCTACAAATTCGGCGGCGGTAGCTATCTCTCCGCTCACGACCCGCGGCTTGTGCTGGGCCTCGGACAGCGGACCAATATCGACTGGCTCGAGGTGAAATGGCCGCAGCCGGGGGGCACAACGGAGCGTTTCACCGACCTCCCCATCGACCGGTACATTACGATCGTCGAAGGCGAGGGCAAATGGAAGTAGAGATAGGGCATCGCGAGGGCGCCTAGCCACGCTCCCTGAATTTCTGATTTCCGGCCGGATTCGAGGATCCCCTCCCACCCGACAGCGGCAGGCGTGCAGCTCCCCGCGGTCAGCTTGCGTGAACCCGCACCAACCACAGATCGTCCGCGGGATCTGTCTCCGTAGAGTTGTTTCGGACTCAAACGAAAGAGATGGGCACGCCCTGCTGCGAAAGTGCCGGAGCAGAATCTGTCTGGAAACCGGCATTCCCTTCTTGAGAACCCGTCCGGCCTTCCTGCTCTCTAGTGCGGTTGTGATATGTCCTGAGGTGCCGGCATCAGTTGCGGCTTCTTTTTCTCGAGCTCGCGATGGAGCGCCATCAGCCGGTCTGCCTCCTGCTTGTTTCCAGTCCGGGCGTAGGCGATGGCCAGTTGATAGTAGCCCGCCGTGTCGGAGGGTTCCATCTCAACGTACGTTTTGAGAGGCGGGATCGCCTCAGAATACTTTCCGGCAGCATTGAGCGCTAAACCGAGTCCGAGGTAAGGCTGCGGCAGCCCCGCATCCAATTGCGTCGCCCGGGAAAAATGCTCGATGGCCTCGTCTAGTTTGTGAGCCCTCCACGCGAGGTCCCCGAGCATAAACTCGGCGGCGGGGGAGGTGGGATTAATCTTCAGTTCGGCCTCGAATTCTTTTTTGGCCTCTTCGGCTGCCGAGGGGGTTAGCGGCTTTGAAAGGATGAGCCGACCGAGTTGGTAATGAATTCCGGGCTGATTCGGGTATTCTTCCAGGATCTTGCGGTATTTAGCCGTGGCCTCCTCCCATCGCCCCTGCGCTTGAAACGCCTCGGCGACGAGCACCTGTGCCTCCGCCGAAGCAGCCGCCGTCTCAAGGAGTCTCTGCGCTGTGCGATTGGCCAGCTCGGAGTAATAGCGGGTGGTAACGTAGAGCACCTTGGGGTTGCCAGGAAATTCCCGATTCAGCAAGAGTAGAGACTCGACGACCGCGTCAATTTGGTCGGCACTCATCCCGCATTGGGCCCTTGCCATGGCCGCGTCATACCGAAGGTCCTTGTCTCGAATCTGCGGGATGGATTTCTTCAAGATGGGCAGCGCGTCCGCACAGTGGCCTCTTGTGGCAAGGCTTATTCCCCGCTCAGCAGCGGCGGACGGAGATTCGGCCGCCGATGCTTTCCTGGAAACCTGGGCCCCAGACGATCCCGCTGGAGATCCGCAGATGAGAACGGTGACGAACAGTATCAGAACGCGTTTAGACATCGAAAAGCAGCATGCCGGAAAAATTCCCACCGCGAAGTATTATATTCGCAAACCGGAGGGCCACAGACAGAAATGCGGCGCGAACAGGATTGAATGTCTCGCTCCCCTGGTCAATGCGTGATCCGGTCAAAAGCTTAAACCCTCGTAGCGCGCCTTCCTGGAAATGAGATTCCCCGCCGCCGGAATCATCGGAGGTCAGCGTACCTATTCAGGCCATACCGAGTTCGCGAAGCGCTTCACCGGCTCCCGCCAAGTTGGTGAGCTTCATTTCCGCGTACTTGCGGGACAATACGACGCCGGGTGCTCCGGCCTTGAATGCTGCGAGGACCGCGGCCTTGACATCCGAGGGCTGAGTCCGCTTCTCGTTCAAGGCGGTGGGAATGTCGATATCAATTCCCGGGTAGATCGGCACCGCGCCTTGAACATCCGCAAGGGCCCGCCGGGTCTCTCTGCCCACGTAATCGGCCGAGAGGCCCGCGGTGGGCAATCGGTCCAAACTGGCCTCGCCCTCATAGCCCAGGATCTTGTAATGAAGGTCGAGGACCTCCTGGGGGGTGAGGTCTCGGAAGATGGTGGATTGGACATTCCGGATGTACCGCGCGAAGCGTGGTCCACCGCAGTTGTTGTACGGACAGAGTTTGATGTAGTCAGCGACATGAGCTAGCCTGGCGTAATCTTGTTCGGCGCGATAGAAGGGGCTCATGGTAACCAGGTGCATGATGTGCCAGCCTACCTGGGCCGTGGGCTTGATCTCTTTCACGGTGCCATAGATGAGCCCATACACTTCTTCTTGACTATGGAACCAGAACTTTTCCCAAGCCATGATTTCTGGATACTCGAGGAGCAATCGCCATAGCGTGACGAAAGTGCCGTCGCTCGCCCGGGGTTGGCTCAGGGTCTGTTTTACCCACTGCTCCAGAGCGATATACCCGTCACGAGCCCGCTCGACGTTGATGCCATGCTCCTGACCCTTTCGCTGGCAGTACGAACAAAAACAGTTGGCCGACATGCGCCGGTCGACCCTTCCGAAGTGCGCGCCGATCATGTTATTGAGTGGTCCCTGTCGCTCCGATTCCCACATCAGGCCGTCCAAATCGTTGGACTTGAACCAATCTTCCACTAGCGAGACCAGAAAATTCCGAGCATCCGGGTTATTAAGGCAGGTACTCCGACCGATCCTGCCATAAACGTCCACCTCGGCGATTTTTTCAAAGTTGGGCATGAGGCGCGGATTGTAGGCCTCCTCAAACAAGCAATACGTCTGCATGCCCCGCGCTTTAGCCTTGGGGATCACGTCGGCGAGGATGTCGAAGTCACCCAGCTCCGGTGCCCGAATGTTTCCGATAATCGACTTGGCGTAATACTCCGGGTGAACCTTGGTGTAGCTTCCACCATGAATCTCATCGTATTCCTGGACGCCATGGTCCGGTAAGGGCTGACCGGGCACTTGCCGACCGGCAAGGCCTCGCCCGTAAGTGAACACGGCGGGCATCAGGGTGTTTACCCCACCCTTTTCCCGAAGAGTGTCCAGCGCTTTGTCTACACCTTCGTCGACGAAAGATCGGGCGCCGATCTGGATTGCAACGAACTTTTTATTTGTCGCGCGTACCGACGTGGTTGCGGACTGGTCTTGACTCGCGGCAAGCGGTGGTTTCGCCCCATGAGCCGGGAAACCCCGGCCGCCGACGAGCGCCGCTGCCGGCATTGCGGTCATCCCTTTGAGAAAGTCTCGCCGAGAGGTTTCATTCTTTCCATTCGCTTTGTCCATTTCTCTCCTTTCCGTTGCCCCCTCCGCCTGACTTCGACTGACGGTCCGCAAGGTGGCGTAGAATGACTCGGAGCGCCCCATGTCTCCAACGATTTCAGGAACACCTTCGAAAGGCGGCCTTTCCCATGACAAAGTGTAGCCAGTTGCAGTCCCCGTTTGAAGCGCATTCTTCGACGCAGGTCGTGGGGCAGTTTGACGGTACCATCGCTTCAGCAGACAGAACCCACAACCGCAGCCCCCGCCCCACAAAGCAGGTCCAGTCCTGGTGATGGCTCCAGGCCAGGCCCCCGGGCTCAAGCTAAGGCTTTTGTTTTCAATGGATTAACACAGGTTTTGCAGCAGGCTTTATTCGATGCAGAGCTTGTCGGCCCTTCATTTCACCGCCGACCCCATATAGCTCGCCTTTTGATCAGGCGGACCAGATTTGTATTTAGCGGCTTGCTCCCGGTTCAGACGATCCAGAATCGCAAGCATCTTTTGCGCCTCCTCGAGTTTCCCTCGACCGCGGTAAGCCATCGCAAGGTTTGAGTACACAGACGTGTTCGTCGGCGCGAGCTGGCGCGCGATTTCCAGGTGCGTAACCGCATCGTCAAGGCGATCCGCCATGCGATAGAGTTGGCCGAGCGCCAGCCGCGAGGCCGCGAAGTTGGGGCGTTCCGTCACGGCTCTCTCAAGAGCCGTTTGGGCTTCCGCAAACCCTGGCTGGCCCGGACCCACCCCGGAACGGATCAGAGCTTGGCCTAAAATCGTCAGCAGGATGTAATTCTTGGGGTCTTTCTGCACCCCTTCGCGCGCAGCCTGGATTGCCTCCGGGATGTTTCCACCCAGCAGTCCCTTTTGCGATGCCGCCAGATAAGAGATATTGCTTCCAGGCGCGAGTTTGCGGGCCTGCTCCAAGTCGTTTCTGGCGAGGTCAGGTTGATCCATAAAGGAGTGAAAAACACCTCGCTCGTAATACAAGCGCGACGAACGCGGAAGGCGCTGGAGTCCGAGATTCACAACATCAAGCCCGAGGGTGTAATACTGATGGTCCATGCACGCGTCGGCCACAAAGAGATAAAGCTTCTCGTTTTGCGGCGTCAGAGCTGCGGCTCGCTGAAAAGCATCGAACGCTTCCTGGGGTTGAGCGTTGCCGATATAGGCTTGGGCCAGGAGGTTATATACGTCCGCGGTTGCTTGCCCGCCGCCGCGGAGTGTGCTCAGGATCGAAATCGCCTGCTTGAACTGGCCGGTAGCAACGTAGCAGAGAGCAAGGTTGAAATCTAAGACGAATCCATTGGAGACATGCCCCTGCGCGGCCAGATAGTGCGGTATTGCTTCATCGAAACGACCCTGGCGCGTGAGCGCAATCCCGACCTGGAGTTCCGCTTCCGCTCTTGCATTATTGTCCTGTACCACCTGGTTTGCTGGCGTTTGCGACGTCTGAAACGGAGCTTGAGCTTTGGCGGGCAGGCCTGGCCGCGGGATAAGAACAACCGTAGCAATGACGACACGGAAGACTGGCGAAGCGACGCTTCGCCGATCCCGTGCCCTCATCCCGGATACGCCACGCGTATCCATGTTATCGGCTCCACTTTTAACGCTTATACCACCCACCCGGATGAGGGTCAACGGATTCTCGACTCCTCAGCATGCCGACAGAGCCAGCTAACCTGAGAACCACAATCTGACGGCGCGGCATGCTGACAGGCGTGCCAGGGCCGTGCGCCGCCCCCAAAGGTACGGCAGGTAGTGTGAGTCCTCCAACAAAATACTTGACAAATAGGGAAGGCCATGTTAGT
>Ga0315282_10004408_pt1 | contig 24552 bp, 23 predicted proteins | sample YL17G07_20_MG_FD_203693 | JGI IMG/M metagenome (GOLD analysis project Ga0315282, IMG submission 203693) | Sediment microbial communities from Yellowstone Lake, YNP, Wyoming, USA - YL17G07_20 | ecosystem: Environmental > Aquatic > Freshwater > Lake > Sediment | place: USA: Wyoming | collected... | reverse complement strand
TTCTTCCTGAGATAGTCATTCATTTAGCTGCAGTTGTTGGTGGAATTGGGGCAAACCGAGAGAATCCCGGTAAATTCTTCTATGATAATATAATAATGGGAGTTCAACTTATGGAAGAAGCAAGAATTAGAAAGGTTTCTAAATTTGTAAATATTGGGACAATCTGCTCCTATCCTAAATTTACTCCAGTCCCATTCAAAGAAGAAGATTTATGGAACGGTTATCCTGAAGAGACAAATGCTCCCTACGGATTGGCAAAGAAGATGTTAATTGTTCAATCACAAGCCTATCGCCAGCAATACGGATTTAATTCAATAAATTTACTCCAGGTAAATCTTTATGGACCCCGAGATAATTTTGATCCCCAGACTTCGCATGTAATCCCTGCTTTAATTAAAAAATGTTTTGATGCGCAAAAGTCTCCTACCAATTCACCATTCACCATTCACCATTCACCAATTACTGTTTGGGGCACAGGGAAACCAACCAGAGAGTTTCTCTATGTAGAAGATGCCGCTGAAGGGATACTTTTAGCCACAGAAAAATATGATAAATCTGAACCAGTTAATCTTGGCGCCGGGTTTGAAAGTTCCATCAAAGATTTAGTTGAGCTAATTGCCAAATTAACTGGTTTTAAAGGAAAAATCGTCTGGGACACCACGAAACCCGACGGACAACCCAGAAGGATGTTAGATGTGTCAAAAGCATACAAAGAATTTGGTTTTAAAGCAAAAACATCTTTTGAGGAAGGATTAAAAAAGACAATTGAATGGTATGAAAAGAATAAAAAATAAGATAATCAATACTAAACATATTGACCTTATTGTTTATGATTTTGATGGGGTAATGACTGATAATAAAGTAATCACTTTTGAAAATGGGAAAGAAGCCGTTATCACTAACAGAAGTGATGGGTTAGCTGTAACACTTATTAAAAAGAAAGGTATTCCGCAAATAATTATTTCTACTGAATCTAATAAAGTTGTTATAGCACGCGCAAAAAAAATTGGTATTCTGGTTTTGCATAATATTGAAAATAAAAAAAAGTGCCTAATAGAATACTGTAAGAAAAACAATTACAATCTCAAAAAAACAGTGTATATAGGAAATGACATAAATGATTTGGAAGTAATGAAAATAGTTGGAATACCGGTATGTCCTTTAGATGCACATCAAGATATAAGAAAAATTTCAAAATACGTTTTAAATAAAAAAGGAGGAGAAGGAGTAATTCGTGACTTTGCTGATTTGATTACTCAACAGAAAACAGAATGAGTAAAGCTATTTTTATAACTGTTAGAACTGGCTCAACTCGTTTGCCCAAAAAATGTTTGCTGAGAATAAAGGGAAAGCGAACAATAAAATATTTAGTAGAAAGAGTTAAGAAATCAAAACTAAAAGATATAATTGTCTTATGCACATCAACACTTAAAGAGGATGATATATTGTGTGAAATAGCCATACAACAAGGGATAGAATACCATAGAGGATCGGTTAAAGATAAGTTAATGAGATGGCTGGGTGCTACTGAAAAATTCAAAGTTAATTTTTTTATAACTGCTGATGGTGATGACCTTTTCTGTGAACCTGAACTGATAGACCTTGCTTTTAAGCAATACGAAAAAAGCAGGGCTGATTTTATTGAAGGTGTAAATATTCCTACTGGAGCCTTCAGTTACGGTATTAAAACAGAAGCTTTAAAAAAAGTTTGTGAGATTAAAGGTACCAATGACACTGAGATGATGTGGACTTATTTTAAAGATACAAACTTATTTAGATGTGAAGAATTAAGAAACATACCTCTTTTTTATAAAAGGCCAGAAATCAGGATGACTTTAGACTATCCAGAAGACCTCCAATTTTTTAAAAGAATAATCAATGACTTAAGCAAGCGTAAGAAATATTTCAACTTGAAAGACATAATTTCTTATCTTGATGAACATCCAGAAGTGATTAAAATTAACCAACATATGCAAGAAATATTTTTAGCAAATCAAAGAAAAAAGGCCAAATTAATAATAAAGGAAGGAAAAATATGAGTGAAAAATTAAAAAATCCGAGTAAATATCTTGGAAATGAATTGAAATATTTAAAAAAAGTATTACAAGCAGAAAGTTGGTCTGCTACTGGTGGAAATTGGAATCAAGCTTTGGAACAGGCGTTCGCTAAAAAATTTGGTGTACGTTATGCTGTAGCCATGAATTCTGGGACATCAACACTGCACGCGGCTCTGGAAGCCGCAGGTGTTGGTCCCGGGGATGAAGTCATTTCGCCCGCTCTTACCGTTATTATGGATACAACGGCGACTATTCATGCTAATGCTATTCCTGTATATGCCGATATTAACCCCGAGACTTTTACAATTGACCCGGATGATATTGAGAGAAAAATCAATAGAAGAACAAAAGGAATAATTCCGGTTTCAATTTATGGATTACCTCCTGATATGGATAGAATAATGGAAATTGCTAAGAAATATAATTTAGTAGTGATTGAAGATAATGCTCAATGCTATTTGAGCAAATATAAGGGTAAATTAATGGGAACTATCGGGCATATGGCGAGTTACAGTTTTGAAACTACAAAACATATTTCCTGCGGTGAAGGAGGAATACTAATAACTAACAATGAGAAATATGCAGAAATGGCAAGAAAAGTTGGAGGGCACGGATTTAAGAATTTAAAAGCCGATGAAGGTAGAATTCGTTTAAATCAGGATATATTTCAAAATCCGCATTACAAAAGACATGATGAAATAGGGTGGAATTACCGAATGCCAGAATTTAATGCGGCTATAGCTTTAGCACAATTAGAAAGACTTGATAAATTAGTTGAAATGAGAGTAAAATCAGCTCAATTGTTTATTGAGGTTATTTCAGAATGTGATTATTTGATTCCGCAAAAAGTTCCACTTGGATATACGAATTCTTATTATACTTTAGGAGTGAGATATGAAGGAGAAAAAAGCATCGGTGTATCGTGGGAAGAGTTTAGAAAAGAATACATAAATAATGGGGGTGATGGTTTTTATGGTGCTTGGAGTGTGCCTTATCTTGAGCCAGTTATTGCTGAAAGAAAATTTGTCAAACGTTGTCCCTGGGTGTATGAAAATGTAAGGTACGAGAAAGGTTTATGCCCTGTAGCTGAAAGTGTTCAGCCAAAGTTAATGCAGTTTAAAACAAATTATAGAGATTACAAATTAGCTCAAAAAAAAGCTGAAGCGCTATATAAAGTAATAAAAAAATATAAGAAATAAATTTATCTAGTATTTTAGGAGTGGAAAGATATGTTTGATATTAATTTTTATATGGATGTATTTGAATTAAAGAAACAACTAATGAATGGAGAATTAAAAAGAAAAGATAAAGATTCTCTTTTTGAAGAAATGGAGAAGTTACGCAACAAGAAATCTGTAATTTATAACATTGAGACTACGAATGCTTGCAATATGAAATGTGAGATGTGTCCGCGCACCACGATGATGACGCGTCCTATTGTAACGATGGATATGGATACATTTAAAAAAGTAATAGATCAGATAGAGCCTTTTCCGGATATTTTATTAAAGAAATGGGAAGATTTTGTTGCGAGAAATTACCACATTCCTAAAAATGACATGAGTGAAAATCATTTTTTTCTCTATGTTATCCCAAAGGTCTTAGTCTTGCATGGATATGGTGATCCCCTTTTAGATAAATATATGCCTACGCGAATCAAACTTCTTAGCAAGAGGAATATACCATCTTACTTTAGTTGTAATCCAGTGAATATCAATATTGAGAAATCGGTAGAAATGTTTGAGAATGGATTGGATTACATAAAATATTCAATTGAAAGCGTTGACGATATACGTCATAAAGAAGTGAGAGGAAAAGCCTCAGATTTCACTGGCAGTTATGAGAAAATTTTGTATTTGCTTGAGATAAAAAGGAAATATCAATACAAAACTACCGTTATTGTCACTATGCTAAATCTTGCTAAACCATGGCAAGAACAAGAATTTGAAAAGTTAACAAAAGCTTTTGAGAATATGGATGTGTACGTATATCTAAAAAGCCAGGATCAACAATGGTATTGGCATGAAAAACGCGGAACGAAATCAATACACTGGCTTGAGTTTTGTCAGTTCCCTTGGTCATCTATGACTATAAAATCTAACGGAGAATCAGTTGAATGTGTAGAGGATTATAATAATGAAATTGTTCTTGGAGATGCCAAAAAAGAATCTCTATACGAGATTTGGAACGGTGAAAAATATCGTAGATTTAGGCAAGACCATTTTGACTTAACACCAGGTATAAAGTGTACTGAGCGTTGCGATATGACATTAATAGGTAATTTGCTTTAGTGTGGAGGAGCCATGACAGATTTTAGCAATTTAGAAAGTCCATACCTCATAGCCGAAATAGGAATTAATCACAATGGCGATCTTCAAATAGCAAAAAAATTAATTGATGCTGTTTTTGCTTGTCAATGGAACTGTGTGAAATTTCAAAAAAGAGAACCGGATATTTGTGTTTCTGAAGACCAAAAGAATGTTATCCGTGAAACTCCTTGGGGGAAGATGACCTATTTGGAATACAGAAAAAAAATAGAATTTGGTAAAAAAGAATATGACTACATAGATAAATATTGTAAAGAAAAACCAATCGATTGGACATCTTCCGTCTGGGACATCCCAAGTTTGAAATTTATTGCTCAATACGATGTTCCCTTTATAAAAATACCATCTGCTAAGATAACCGAAAAGGAACTAATCGAAAAAGCCTGCTTAACAGGGAAGACAATCGTATTATCAACTGGGATGAGCACAATTGAAGAAATTGATGAGGCAGTAAACATTTTAAACAAAAAAGCAAAACAATTTGTCCTAATGTATACAAATTCAGCCTATCCAACCCCAATGAATGAATTAAATATTAAATGTATACAAACTCTAAGGGAAAGATACAAATGTAATGTTGGTTACAGTGGTCATGAATATGACTTAGAGCCAACAGTTTTCGCTACTGTTTTGGGTGCTATGATTATTGAAAGGCACGTAACACTTGACCATAAAATGTGGGGAACCGACCAAGCTGCAAGTGTGGAAGTTATGGGTATGGATATGCTATGTAAAAGGATTAAAAATGTTAATACAATTTTAGGTGATGGTATAAAAAAAGTGACTCCAAACGAAATACCTATTAGGAAAAAACTTCGCGGAGAATAATAAAATGATAACTTCTTGCTATCTTTGTGGTAACAAGGATTTTAAGAAGAGACCCGGGGCGGTAAGAGATGACCCCGACCTTGAAATTATGGAATGTAGTTCCTGTGGGCTGGTTTTCTTATCTTCTTTTTCTCATATCGCTGATGGTTTTTATGAATCTTCCAGGATGCATGGCGGAACAGTAGATATAGAATCCTGGCTTCACGAAACTGCTTGGGATGACGAGCGTCGTTTCCAATATTTCAAATCAGCATTGCCAAACCGCAGATTATTGGATTTCGGATGCGGGGCTGGCAGATTTCTTTTAAAGGCAAGAGAACTGGTCGAAGGGTGGTGCATATTATGAGTGTCATCTCTCCGGCAAAAACTTTTACAGTCAAGTGTCCGGTATGTTCCACTGGAAGTTCCACATTTTTATTCAGTTTCGGGACATCATTATTTCCTATTAACATATCGATGTGTAACAATTGCGGTTTTGTCTTTCAAAATCCACGTGTATCCGAACAAGACTGGAATAATTATTATGAAACTGGTGTTTACGATAAATTTCATCGACCTATATCAGTGAAGGGCGAAAAACCCGTTAATACCATAGGGGTGCTAACTTACAACAGGGTATGGGGTTTCATTTCGCATTCAAGTGATGCGCAGCATAGTTTGGCTGCTGATTTTAACAAAACTGGTAGCAAAATTAATATCTGCGAAGTCGGGGCAGGACATGGTGATATTATCACATCGTTTAAGGGCGCTAACTTATTTGCCATTGAACCTTCAGAAAATTGCAGAAATAATTTAAGGCAGAAGGGGATTACGGTTATAGGCAAATCAATCAATTCAATAAATAAGAATATAAAATTTGATATAATATTGATGAGACATGTTTTGGAACATATTTATTACCCTAAAAAACTACTTGATGATATTATTTTTTTATTGTCCGATAATGGCATTTTTTACATAGCTGTTCCTAACATTTTAGTGCCCAATTATCTCGACAGTTTTACCTATCCGCATATTTCTCACTTTTCAAAGTACTCCTTAACATACCTCTGCCAGCATGCAGGTTTTGAAGTGTGCAAAATTCAGGAAGAGAATGACGAAATCTGGTGCATTTTGAAGAAGATTAGGATGAATAAAGAAAAATCTCTGCAAGATAACAAAAATCTTTTGGGTAAAAACATTGAAGAGACAAGGCGTGTTTTTCAAACATATAAAAATTATCCTAAATTACTGAAGCGGTCTACAATGAGAACAATCTCGAACATCATACCTTTAAGATTATTAATGTATATTTATGAACGACGAAATAAAATGACGGAGTGATAAGTAACCTGCAGAATTCCTAACTACTATGCATATGCCAGAATCATACACGAAATCTTTTATTAAAGATAACTCAATTGTCATTGTTGGTGTCGCGCTGGTCTATATGAAGGGTATTATTCTTATGCCCATAATCATTAAAACCGTAGGTGTTACAATCTATGGTGGATTTGTATTACTTTCGTTAATTCTCGGTATTATTTTTGGGATTTCTTCATTTGGCACCGGATTCAGGGCGAAGAGATTTTTGCCTTCAACCGGTGAAATGGCGGCTCGTGGGGAACTTTTTTATCAGCAATTCTTCTTTCAAATGTTTTCAATATTGTTTTTATCGTTGATACTGGTTCTGCTGGACAGACAAATAAACACATACTTTTTTAAAAACGAATTTAGATACTCCGTCCTGATAATTCCGTTATATCTCTTTTGTTATTTCCTTTATTCCCAGGGCAGCGACTATTTTCGGTATACATCCAGGGTCAACTACATGATGGCGGCAACGCTATCTTTCCCTTACATCGATATATGTCTTATCCTCCTCTTTTTCTATTGCTATAGATATATAAATGTAAATGTCCTTGTGCTATCGCAAACCCTTTCTGCTTTTTTGATTGTAATACCATGCTTTTGGATTATTTTCAGGGAGCTTGGGGTCAGATTTTTATTTTACAACATAAAAGGCCTTGTTTCAGATATCAAACTTGGATTTCCTCTTGTCCTTAATTTTATTGTTGATTTTATTTTAGCCGCCAGCGACCGGTATTTCATTGCATTCTATTTAACCGTTTCGGCTGTAGGATATTATAATCCGGGATACGTGTTGGGCTCTCTTATGATTTTCATACCAAAGGCCATGGGAACAGTCCTTCCCCAACTTATGTCAAAAGCAGCAGACCAGAAAAACGAATACGAGGCACAGAGAATGCTCAATTATGCGCTCAAGATATTTTTGCTTTTGGCAATCCCTTTTATTTTTGGGAGCATAGCTTTCGGCAAACCGATATTGACTCTTCTGGCCAACAGCAAGGTTGCGGGAAAAGCATATCTTGTTACACCTATTGTGGCTCTGGGAACGCTGTTTTATGGCCTGAATATCATCCTTTCAAATGCTCTGTTTGTACGCATGAAAACTTATGCAATGTTTAAAATGAATCTTTTTGCATCTGTCTTTAATCTACTGGCAAATTTAATCTTTCTCTATTTTTTCAGAAACATTATTGTTGCCGCCATAACTACTTTCCTGAGCTACTTTATTGCCTTCATATATGTCTATAAAATTATCATAAAAGACTGGCTTGTAGATTTTCAACATATAATTATAGTAAAATCTGTATTAGCATCATTAGTTATGGGCGGACTGTTGTTTTGGATTTCGCTCAATTTAGGGAAGCCCGACAGTGCCATTATACTCGTAGGGAAGGTGGCTTTGGGTGTTGTTGTGTACATTGGTGGGCTTTTGACATTGGGGACATTTTCAAAAAAGGAATTGCAATTTGTAAAAGGATTTGTTTGCAGGTAGCAGATATGCGTAATTCAAATAATATACTGATTATTTGCCGTGATTTGAAGTCGGCGCGCAGACTTTCGAGTTTTAAACCGCATGTTCATAGCCGGTATGTTCTGGCATCAGACGACCCGAGGGTTCATGAAGCGGCAAAAGAATATTCGTGGATAGATGAAATCTGCTGGATTGAGCAGATGGAGTCACTTTACAATGTTGCTGATGATGTGATCTATTTTCTTAAAATTATTAACAACTGGTTAGAATCACTTGCTGATGCCCGATACGGTATCCCAAAAGAATTGCTTTATTGGATTCAGCATTGTGAAGGAGGCATGACCACACAACGTATTCAGGATGCTTTGCTTTTGATTCGCTCTTATCTCCACTTGTTTGATACCTATCATATTGGTAGTATTATCATTTTTTGTCATCCTGGGATGCATTGGGAAAATAATGTTCTGATTGAAACTGCAAAAAGTAGGGGTATTAATGTAGAGGTCATTGGGCGTTTTCGCACAAGTGTTTTGGTGGTGAAGATAGCTTCTTTTCTTAAAATGGTGGCAAGAGAACCCTATTACACTCTTAAGTTTCTTCGGTTTAAGTTTCGTAGCTATTTCAGATTCGGACAAAACAAGGTCTATGACAAAGAAATAGTGTTTCAACTTTGTAGTTCAGCATATAAACATGTCGTACATATTATTCCACTTATGAAAGCGCTAAAAAACAGAGGCTACAATCCCGTATCTTTGTGTTGGCAAGTATCTAACACTGATACTTATCTACGTAGTAAACAGATTAGATCTGTGGAGCTGGAAAAATTCGTCCCGATCTCAAGTATTTGGGAGGCACCTTATAGAGTTTTTCGAACTTTTAAAGTAGCTGTGGTAAAAAAAAATGAATTCCTGTTCCACTCAAAACTTCAGTATCAATCAGTAGCCCTTGGAAACTTATTGTGGCAATCTGTGCGATACTTTCTTCTGAATGAATTAACTGATAGATACAGAATTATGAGGGCTGCAAAAAATTACTTCGCAATTCATTCTCCAATCGCTATAAGATTGTGGTCTATTGTTCTGGCAGAAGGTGTTATCTTGTGGAAAAGTTTACCTAAAGACAAAAAATTGATTAGCTTTAGATACTACCCGTTTCATGACCATTTTGAGAATCCTTATGAAGACAAAACAGCATTGCAACAAATAGATTTATTTTTAGCGTTAGGCAAGTGGCACAAAGAAAAATTAGAAAAAGATGGAGTTCTATCAAATAAAATCGAAATTATTGGACAAATATCTTGGGAGCACTACCATGATTTTAGGAAGAATTATACTCCAAATTATTCTCGTTCATTTCTAAAGATTTCTTTGTCCTATTCAACTTATATTTTTTACGACCCTTCAGCGATTTTGAGAGGTTATTGTTCACCTTCTGAATATATGAATGTTCTCACTTTTGTTTTAGACTTCGCTAAGAGAAATGAATCGGTAGCGTTGATTATCAAACCTCATCCAACTTATACGCATAGTATACTTAAATGTCTTATTAATAGTTATAGGTTGAAAAATGTATTTCTTATAGAAAAAGGTAGACCTATCGACCATTGTCTTAATTCTGCAGACATAATTATTACTAAGTGCTCTACCATAGGGATGGAATCGATGTTCTTTGAAAAACCGGTTATATCTGTTCTCCTTGATCGTGAAAAGAAGTTTCAGATATATGAGAATGCTGCCGAATATGTGTATAGCATTGAAGAACTAAATGATTTATTGACCTTGCTAATAAGAGATACGAATTACATGTCCCAATGGACCGCAAGACTAAGAGAAAAAGCAAAGGTCTATTTAGACCAAAATTTTTATAGAACATCACGGTTGCCATCCGAACTGGCTGCTGAAGCGATAGATAGGTCAATACTTTTGTTAAATTCCGGAGCGCATAGTTTGGTATAGGAGAAAAGATGATGTTACATATCATTACAAAAATTAAAGAAAAAGGGGTTATTGGTACTCTTAAAGCCATAAGGAGTAAAGTCATTAACATTCCTAACGCGATACTCATGCCAGCGAAACTTAGAAAATTGGTAAAAGACCGCGAGTACAAGATTGCTCAGGGTTTAAATATCCAGGAAATAAGAAAGAAAACGCTCAATTATATAGAGACTATGCGAGTGAAGGACGTTCCATATGGTCAATACAAGTATTCACATGGTCAAAACGAACCAGTCCTATATGCTTCTATATATGCTGCTCTTACCCGTCATCTTTATAGGGACATAGATGAATTAAAAGAAAAACAGAGAAAGGAATGGGTAAATTATATCCAATCATTTCAAGATGATGACGGGTTATTCAAGGATCCAGCTATTAAAAATGATATAGCAGGCAATGTTGATTGGTGGGGATGGAGACATTTGACTTTGCATGCGCTTATGGCACTAACCAGCTTAGGAGCTACCGCAGAAAAGAAATTTAAGATATTAGAACCTTTTAAGTCCAAAATATCTATTATTGAATGGCTTAATACTAAAGGTCCGCTGGCAAACAAGATTCATAAAATACTAAATTATTTTACTTTCCTTCAATACGCAAGAGATTTTCAGGAAGAAAGATGGGCAGAAGAGCCATTGCAAACTGTTTTTGAGTGGCTCAATAAACATCAGGATAGAGAAACAGGATGTTGGGATACTCGCTTCAAAACTTTAAAACTTGTATCTGAAGGAATTAAAATAGGTTATCATGTATGGGGTTTATACTTTTATGACAGAAAACCAATCCAATATGTGGAAAGAATAATTGACAGTTGTATCTCGACGCAAAACAAATTCGGTGGTTTTGATTTTTCTTCGAATTCATCAGCCTGTGATGATATTGATTCAATTGATCCTCTTGTTAGATTATCAAGAATAACGGAATACAGAAGAAGTGAAGTTTACTCAGCACTTCGTAAGGCTATACCGTGGATACTGGCAAATATGAACGCAGATGGTGGCTTTGTTTTCAAGAGGATGATCTCTTTTATGTATGGCCATCAAAAGATGTTTTCAGGAAAAGACGAAAGTGCTATGTTCCCAACATGGTTTAGAACACTTTCTCTTGCATATATTGGAAAATGCATGCCAGAGTCTCTACCTGGAAAATTTGATTGGAAATTTATTAAATGCCCGGGATTGCAATTTTGGTAAGATTCAAAAATATTACATCGGAGGATAATGCTAAATGATTAATAATGAGGAAAAAAAATTTTTTCGGGGATGGGTATATGCCACTTTGGGTAATTATCACAGGAACTTAGACCCAAATTGGTTGTATACGCCTACCTATCTGAAGAAAATGAAATATGTTCAAAACTTCCTTTACACGCTACCAAAGGATGTTAGGATTCTTGATGTCGGCTGCGGAGAAGGTGTTTTAGTAGAGGAGTATCGTAAGAGAGGTTATGATATCAGTGGAGTAGACCTTAACTATGAAAGTGAATATGTTTCATTGGGAAATGTATTAAATTTGCAATATCCTGATGACAGTTTTGATGTTATTCTTATGTTAGATATTTTTGAACATTTAAGGCTTGAGGACCAATCTAAGGCGCTTTCTGAAATAAAGCGGGTTTTAAGACCTAAAGGGAATCTATTAATAAGTATTCCTAATCTTGCGCATCTTTACTGTCGATTCCGACTTTTTTTCCAAGGCCGACTTTTCCGAACAGGCAGCGAACCGGATCACCAAGGAGAAAGGCCGATGAAAGAAAATGTGAGACTTTTAAGAGATGCTGGTTTTCGTATTCTAAAAACAAAGGGTGTTACTCTTACTTTACCAATTATTTATAGGATTATCTGTCATTGGCCCGCCAGGTTTAGATGGCTCCATGATATTTTAGATATTTTTGCTTTGCCGTCAATATCTTTTTTAAATATTTTCCTATGCGAAAATGACAAATAGAGTTTTTAATACGATTATAAGAAGAAAACTAACGGAGGAAAAATGGGTAATTTTGCACCAATCGCTTTATTTGTCTATAAAAGGTTAGGACATACTCATCAAGTTATAGAGGCATTGAAAAAAAATGAACTATCAAAAAACAGTGAACTTTTTATTTTTTCTGATGGATATAAAAACGACGAGGATAGAGAAAAGGTAAAAACTGTTCGGCAATACATAAGAACGATATATGGCTTTAAAAACATTACAATAATAGAGCGAGACAATAATTTTGGTTTGGCAAACTCTGCTATTGCAGGCATAACGGAGATCATAGATAAATATGGTAAAATCATTATTGTAGAAGATGATAATTTTACTTCAAAGTACTTCTTGAGATATATAAATGATGTTCTTTCATTTTACGAAGATGAAAAAAAAGTTGCTGTTATAACTGGATATATGTATCCTATAAAAAGATATCTCCCTCCGACTTTCTTTCTTAGAGGAGCTGCCAATTGGGGTGTAGGCACATGGAAAAAAGGCTGGGATCTATTTGAGCCGGATGCAAAAAAACTTTTAGATGAACTAAGAAAGAGGAAACTTACAAAAGAGTTCGATTTAAATGGTGCATATCCTTTTTCAAAAATGCTTGAGGCTCAAGCTTCTGGGAAGATTGATTCATGGACAATCCGTTGGCACGCGTCTGCCTTTTTAGAAGATAAACTGACACTTTATCCAGGGAAATCACTGGTCCGAAATATAGGGTTTGATACCAGTGGCACGCATTGTGATTCCGGCAATGTCTATGATACTACTTTAACCACAGAACCTGTTATTATAAAAGAAATCCCGATTGAAGAAAGTGCAATTGCTTTAAAAGAGATTGAGAGATTCTTTAAGTCAATTAAACCTAACATTTTTAAGCGCATTGCTAATAAATGGCGGAATATTGTAAAAAGATGGGATGTGTAGTTATTATTACAGAAACTACGGTAAATCAGAGGAATTACTATGATTGAAAACATTAAACATAACGGCAAATTACTTGCCATTATTGTTCGTACTCAATTCAAAAAGGACGGTATTGAGTTTTTTACGCCCAATGATTTTTCTCAGCAACTGGCTTATATGAAACGGCCTATAGGTTATTTCATAGCTCCTCATGTCCACAATGCCGTGTCCCGAGAAGTACAATTTACTCAGGAAGTACTTTTTATAAAAAGCGGCAAAGTGCGTGTGGATTTTTATGATGATCAGCAGAACTATCTTGAAAGTCGCATCCTTCATGCCGGTGATGTGATATTGCTTGCCCATGGCGGGCATGGCTTTGAGATGCTGGAAGAGAGCGAGATGGTCGAAGCGAAGCAGGGACCTTATGCAGGAGATAAAGATAAGACTCGATTTGAGGGCGTTAGCGGTGACAAAGTTAAAATTAAGGATTAGCTATGGCAGAGTTTATTCCGGTTAACGAGCCCTTGTTGCAGGGCAACGAGAAGAAATATCTTGCGGAATGCATTGATACGGGATGGATATCCTCCGAAGGGCCTTTTGTCAAGAAATTCGAAGAGAAGTTTGCTGCAAAAGTGGGGCGGAAATTCGGAGTAGCCGTCTGCAATGGTTCAGCGGCGCTGGAGACAGCGGTAGTTGCGCTTGGGATCGGCCCCGGTGATGAAGTAATTCTGCCCGCGTTCACCATCATTTCCTGTGCTGCTGCTATTGTACGGGCAGGAGCCAAACCTGTGCTTGTTGACTCCGATCCGCTGACCTGGAACATGGATGTGGGACAGATAGAGGCTAAGATTACAGCCAGAACAAAGGCGATCATGGTGGTGCATATTTACGGATTGCCTGTGGATATGGATCCTACTCTGGCGTTGGCCGAGAAATACGGGCTGATGATCATTGAAGATGCGGCGGAAGCGCATGGTCTTGATTATAAAGGGCAACCTTGTGGTAGTTTTGGGGATATAAGTGTGTTCAGTTTTTATCCTAACAAGCATATCACTACAGGCGAAGGCGGAATGGTTTTAACAAACGATGAAAACTTGACTGAGCGGTGTTGTTCTCTCCGTAATTTGTGTTTTCAAGCCGAAAGACGCTTTGTGCATGAGGAACTGGGCTGGAATTTCCGCATGAGCAATCTACAAGCAGCCCTGGGCGTCGCTCAATTAGAACGTCTAGATAAGTTTGTGGCCAGGAAAAAATATATGGGTAAAAGATATACGGAATTGCTCAAAGATATCTACAACATTCAGCTCCCTGTGTCCAGCACTGATTATGCGGAAAACATCTATTGGGTCTATGGGATAGTTCTGGGTGATGAGGTGCCTTTTGAAGCTGATGAGATGATGCGACGACTGGCTGTGCATAAAATCGGCACGCGCCCGTTTTTTTGGCCAATGCACGAACAGCCGGTGTTTAAAAAAATGGGGTTGTTCACGGGTGAGAGTTATCCTGTGGCTGAGTGCATCGCGCGGCGAGGATTTTATGTCCCGAGCGGTCTGGCATTGACGGATGAGCAGATAAGGCGTGTAGTAGAGTGTTTACATCTCGTTTTATATAAGGAAGAATGAACATGATTAGCAAGTTTATGTTTTATTTGAAACGTCTGCACAGCAGGCAGTACATTTCGATGGCTTTGGCTAGGGGGGCTGCTACTTCTTGTTGCAGGGAAATTGATTCTTCAGTGCCTCATACCTGGGAGTTTTCGGCATTTAGCCAAAATGGCGAAGACGGAATAATTGATTATCTATCACGAAAGATAAAGAAACCAAATCGGTATTTTGTTGAGATCGGATCAAGTAAAGGAATGGAAAATAACACGAGTTGGTTAGGGATTGCCAGAAAGTATAGTGGATTATGGATTGAAGGCAGCCAGGATTATTCCGACTGGGCAGCAAAAATAGTCTCACCGCTTAACCTAGGGATCGAATGCATTTGTTTGAAAGTGACGCCAAACAACGTGAACAAAATCAAGGGGGAAACGTTATTTTTAGATCCAGACGTTTTTTCTCTCGATATAGATGGGGTTGATTATTATGTTATGAAGGCTATAATTGAATCTGGCTTTCACCCCAAAATATGTGTAGTCGAATACAATTCAGTTTTTGGGCCTGAAAAGAGATTGACGATCAAATATCATGATGATTTTGATTACACTGTGGCCCATCCGACAGAGTTGTATTATGGAGTGTCAATAAATGCTTGGAGAGAATTTTTTGCACGCCATGGATATCGATTTGTAAGTGTAGATTCCAATGGAGTTAATGCGTTCTTCATAAATCCAAGCGAATTTGAAAAAGAGTTTGTTGATCGTATTAGAGGGCTTGCGTACCAAGAAAACTTCTATCATGCTCGCAAGTTTAAGACACCCTGGAAAAAACAATATGAAATGATTGCTCATTTGGAGTTCGATGAAGTTGAATAACTCAGAAGTTTTTAGCGCATATGCTCAATATTACGACCTGCTTTATCGTGACAAGGACTACGAGGGGGAAGCACGGTTTGTAAAGGGGCTGATTCAAAAATACGCCCCAAATGCAAAAAATCTCTTGGAACTCGGATGCGGCACCGGCATTCACGCCGAGAAACTGGCCGCAGCAGGTTACAGCGTGCATGGCGTTGATCTCAGTGCTGAAATGTTAAAATGGGCTGAAGAACGTCTTCGACATCTCCCGGAAAAGGAAGCGAAGATGCTCTCTTTTTCTTGCGGAGATATTCGCCAATTTCATCATAGGGATCAATTTGACGCAGTGATCTCTCTGTTTCATGTAATGAGCTATCAAGTAGAAAATAGTGATCTGGCGGCTGTTTTTAACACTGTGAAACAGCATCTCAACCCAAAAGGAGTGTTTATTTTTGACTGCTGGTATGGTCCGGCAGTGTTGAGCGATCCGCCTGTTGTGCGTGTGAAGCGCCTTGAGGACGAAAGGATTGAGGTAACCCGTATTGCAGAACCCAAAATGTATCCGAATGAAAACCGGGTTGATGTGCATTATCAGGTGTTCATAAAAGATAAATCTACAGGGGGGGTGGAGATATTAAAAGAGACGCACAATATGCGCTATCTGTTTATGCCGGAGATTTTAGGTTTGTGCGAAGGGTGCGGTTTTTCTATACTGGAAGCCAGGGAGTGGATGACGGATAAGGAACCAGGTCTTGATACTTGGGGTGTTTATTTTGTGGTGGGTGCATGAAAAAAATCGGGCTTTATCTTGGTTCTGAACCATCGAGCGGCGGAGCGTTTCAATACGGGCTTGCGATGTTGGAAGCGGTGACGGCCTTGCAGGGCAGAGATTATGATGTGTTGGTAGATTACTCTTCAAAATCGTGGGTGAGTGTTCTGAAAGAATATGATGTCCCAATTTTCCATATTCCTCTTAGATCATATGAGATGAATATTGCTCTTTGGTGGCGACGGTTTGGCCTGCCAACTAATCTTTGGCGTAATATTGCGAGAAAATTTCATACCTTTACAAAATACTTTATACAAGCAAAATGTGATCTCTGGATATTCCCATCGCAGGATATATGGGGATACCGTCTGCCAGTACCGGCTTTGTGCGCGATTCATGATTTAATGCACCGATATGAAAGACGCTTTTCTGAGGTATCAGCATTTGGCAGATACACAAGGCGTGAAGCGCATTATCGTGATATTTGCAAGTGGTCAGCAGGTATCCTGGTAGATTCAAATGTCGGCAAACAACAGGTTGTTGAGAGTTATGGTGTGCATCCTGACAAGGTGCATGTGTTGCCTTTTATTCCGTCAAAATATATTTACTCGGACAAGATACCTGATGGATTTGATTTGCGATATTCACTTCCACCAAAATTTATTTTTTACCCGGCTAATTTTTGGACTCATAAAAACCACTTCAACCTGATTAAAGCAGTTGCGTACTTAAAAAGCAATGTGCCCGACCTTAAACTGGTATTTGTTGGGGCAAAAAAAAATGGTTATGACACTGTTGTTAGAATGGTAAATGATTTGGGGCTGGATGATTCCATTTTATTCCTCGGTTATGTGCCTGATGAAGATATAACAGAAATCTACCGCCGTGCCAGGGCCATGGTTATGCCAACCTTTTTTGGTCCTACAAATATTCCACCGTTAGAAGCGTTTGACGTGGGTTGTCCTGTAGCGGTGTCAAATATCTATGGTATGCCGGAACAGGTCGGAGATGCGGCGTTGCTTTTTGATCCTAATAAAGTAGAAGAAATTGCTAATGCTATCTTTCTTCTGTGGACGGATGATATGCTTTGTCAACATTTTCGTGAACTTGGGAAAAAAAGAGCCTCCAAATGGGGCCAGCAGGAATTTAATGAACGATTGTTGCACATTATTCAGGTTGTTTTGGGATAGGATATCTGTCTGCTTTGTATTTTGTATTGTGTTCTCACATCTGGAACTATTTGCAGTTTAGTTATGGAGGGTTTCATTGGACATTATTATAATTAATAGCATTGTTTTGCTACTAATGTGCTTTGGGGTGGTTTGCTCTAAAGTACTTTTTCGCAATTATCTGGCGCCGTTTGGCGTGCTGAGTATTGTATGGGGAGCGAGTTTTTTGTGGTTATCGGTGATGACATTTCATATTGCCCCTTTTCACACTTTGACATGGTTAGCCATATCGCTTGCCTGGTTCAGCGCTATGTTAGGGTCTGTTTTCGCCGTAATAGTATTCCAGATTGCGTCAAGCAATAAAAGGCATAAATACAATTTTGACTTATTTGTAAGATATAAAAAATGGATAATCATATTAGGAATACTGGCCATAATTGGAAGCATCCGGTTTTTTATAGTTGTAACGGGTTATTTTGGGGTTAAGGAATTTTTTGCTAAACCGCTCCATGCCCGTACGATGTTGACAACAGAATATAGCACCGGCAAATTAACTTTAATTTTTTGGGGAGTGACATTTGCGGCAGCCGTGTTAAGTGGTATTTGGCTTGGTCGAAAAACTCGGAGTTATCTTCTGTATGTACCACTTTTGGCCGGTGCGGTTTCTAGCATAATGTTTGTTGGAAGATCACACATTTTTAACGTTGTCATATTATTTACAGTTGCGTTTTTGCTTTCTCAAAAGGGTGGCATTAGATTAAGGCTAAAAAGTACAGTAAAAAGGAATATTGCTATTTTATTGATTGCTCTGATATTTTTTGCAGGTCCAACGATGTTTATCAGCCAGTATCGTTCAAAAAGCCTGGAAGATACATGGATACCACAAGTTGTCTTACGTTTTCTTGATTTTTCCCAACATTGGTACTTACTTGATGAAGTATTACAATACCCATCACCTATGAATATGGGCGTTAATATATTTCCCGCTTTTATACGCTCATTTTATTATATGGGGCTTAGAGGCGATGACGGCAGGCACTTAGGAAGCGGCAATGTATCTATTAAAATGCCTCTTGGGAGCGAGTCCAACAAGTATACTCTTGTGGCGGATCTTTATCTTGATTTTGGTTTTTGGGGCATATTTTTTTATCTATTCTTTTTTGTCTTTTTTTCAGGTTTTTTCTTCTGTTTATATAAAAAGCATGACAGCCTGGTCGCTTTATCTATATTGCCATTTTTTTATCAAGGAATCTTTGTTAGTTTGGGAGGTTCCAATTTTGATTATGCGAGTGTTTTTGGCATGTTAATATCTGTCGTGGTCGCTGCTCTCATAGAAAAACGGTGGAGACAGAGGTGTGCAAAAGGTCCTGTGGTAATTAAAGAATGATAAGTATATTCACAATTCCTAAACCATTTCAAGGGCACAATAATATAATCCAAAAAAATGCCATAAAAAGTTGGATTAAGTTGCGTCCCACATGCGAAATCATCTTATTCGGTGACGATGACGGCGTTGCTGAGACGGCTCAGAAATTAGGTGTCAAGCATGTTTCATCCATAGAAAAAAATGAGTTTGGGACACCTCTTTTGAGTTCAGTATTCAGTTTTGCCCAGAAATTAGCTAAAAATAACATTTTAATGTATGCCAACTCGGATGTTATTTTCTTTCAGGATTTGATCAAAGCGGTTGAGAGAATTGATAAATCTTCCTTTTTGGTGTGCGGGAGACGGCGGGATTTGGATGTTGAAGAAGAAATTGACTTTGAAGATAATGAATGGTCTGGCAAATTGCACAAAAGAGTCAAGAAAGAAGGGAAACTGCACGGTCTTTCAGGTATAGACTATTTTATCTTTCCAAGAAATTTGGTGAAAATGCCGCCTTTTGCAGTGGGCAGGCCAGGATGGGATTCTTGGCTTATCTATGATATGCGATCTAGGAAAATACCTGTAATTAATGCCACAGAGGTGATAACTGTTATTCACCAAAATCATAACTTTTCTCATTCAAAATTTGGTGAAAAGAAGAGGGTCGGCGGGCCCGAATGGCAGAGAAATATTGAAATAGCAGGCGGTTTAACAAATATGCTGACTTTGCGGGATGCTGACTGGGTGCTTGGCGAAAACGGCTTGAGACGGCCTGATTTTCCTGCGCGGGTTTTTTCTATGCTATCCCTATGTTATCCATGGAAAGTATTGCTGGCTGTCAAAAGAAAGATACAGAACCGCTTGTTTTGATATAGTGTATAATCATTTCAGACCGCAAATGCTTGAATTATTTAATTTATTATGATATTATTTGTAACTGAAATCGTCCCCTGATTATCTAATATAAAAGCAAAAACATAGGAGATGTCTTGTAAATGTCTACCAAACAAAAGTTAAACATATGGTTAACCCAGGCAACAGAACCGTTACCAACAATTTGTAAGTTGAGGACTTCATTTTATGCAGACAAACTTATTGAAAGAGGACATGATGTTATCTGGTTTGCAACGGCGTTTGACCATTTCAGTAAAAAATGGGTTTTTAAGAAAGATACAGATTTTAAATTAGAAAATGGTTTAAAAATTAAGGCATTAAAAGGTATCGGGTATAATAAGAATATATCACTGGCTCGTTATATTGATCATATGGTTATCGCATGGAAATTTAAAAAGATAGCCCCCAATATGCCAAAACCGGATATCATTATTGCATCTGTGCCAACATATGATTTAGCATATGAATCAGTAACCTTTGCAAAGAAAAACAATATCCCCGTAATAGTAGATAGCAGAGATCCATGGCCGGATTTATTTTTAGATCATGTTCCCCCAATATTTCGGAGTTTAGTTAAGGTATTGCTTTACAGAGATTTTTATATGATAAAGAAAACTTTTAAAATGGCAGATAGTCTGAGTGCTGCTACAGAAACATTTCTAGAATGGGGATTAAAATATGCTGATCGCGAAAAAACATGGAGAGACAGAGTTTTTCCTCACGGTTATAAAAGAAACAAAATTCTAAATAATACCGAGTCTATAGAAAGATTTAAAAATTTATTTAATATCCTTAAAGAAAAGTTCATTATTTTTTTTGTTGGAACGATTTCAAAGTCTTATCACAATCCTTATATCCTTTTAGATGCAGCCAAGAAATTTCTTAATTATAATGACATTCATTTTATTATCGCAGGAGACGGTGACCTTTTTGCAGATTTGAAGGAAGAGGCACAAAAGTTAAAGAATGTAACTTTAACTGGTTGGCTTGATAAAAAAGAAATAGAATTTTTTTTACAACATGCAAGGATAGGGGTTTGTCCTTCAACAAAAGTTGTGGACTTACCGACAAATAAATCATATTCGTATCTCTCATTTGGGCTTCCTATTATTTCAGCTTTTCACGGAGATTTGAAGAGTATTATTGAAAAACATCAAATTGGTTTCTATTACCCCCCCAATGATGTTGATGCCCTTGCAAGTTATATAAAAACGCTTTACGAAGATAAAGAACTTTATGCTAAAATGTCAGCAAATGCCCGCAGGGTCTTTGATGAGATGTTTGATGCAGATAAGATATATGAAGAATATGCTGAATATATAGAAAAGATAGTCAGAGACTATAAATTCCTATAAATAAGGAGACAGAGATAATGAATAATGTAGACGATATAAAATCTCCCAAAATTTTATTGCTTTATCCCCCAAGTGTTCTTGCACCCGGATTTGCCAAGAAAGCGGTTTTGCCTCTTGGAATTGCTTATCTTGCAGCCGTGTTAAGAAATAAAGGTATACCTGTTGAAGTGATTGATTGTATTATTGAGGGTTTTGATACAAAGTTTTCTTTTAATGGGACTGATTATTATGGCTTAAGTTTAGAAGCCATTCGCGAGCATATTTTACAAGGGAAATACGATATTGTAGGGATTTCGTGTCAATTTAGTTCAATGCTGGAAATCGCAATTGAAATAAGCAGAATTGCCAAAGAATGCGGGGTTAGATATGTGATTGCTGGTGGTCCACATGCATCCGCTCAGCCCGAATCATTGTTACTTACAAAATTGGTTGACTATGTATTTATTGGTGAGGCAGAAAAAACCATTGTGGATTTTGTTGACTTCCTAAGAGAAAGAAATTTATCTGACATTAAAGATATAGGTGGAATGGCGTATCTTGATGATGACCAAATGCATATTACGTCTCATCGCTCTTTTATTGAAGATATAGATACTATTCCTTTTCCTGCAAGAGATATGTTCCCTGTGGAAAAATATTTTACTAAATGCTCTCCGATGGGGGGAATTTTTAAAAGCAGGAGGATTTTATCCATGACAACATCAAGAGGATGTCCTGCAAAATGTAATTTCTGTGCTTCTTCAAGATTTTGGGGAATGAAATTCAGACCATGTTCACCTGAAAATGTTCTTGCGGAAATCCAAGAATTAAAAGATAGATATGGAGTTGAGGAGATTCAATTTCAAGATGATAATTTTACATTAAACAAGAAAAGAGCATTAGAAATCTGCAGAGGAATGAAGGAAAGAATTGGTTTGCCCTGGTCTGTTCCTACAGGATTAGCTCTTTGGGCTATTGATAAAGAGATTATCGATGCGATGAGTGATGCCGGTTGCCATTATGTTGGAATAGCCATTGAAAGTGGTAACCAGCGTGTTTTATCAGAAGTTATAAAAAAACCACTTAAACTTGACAATGTTCCTGAACTTTGCAGGCATTTCAGAAAAAGAAAAATTAAACTTGCATCCTTTTTTATTACAGGGTTTCCGGATGAAACGCTTGATGAAATCAGAGATACCTTTAAATTTGCATCTAAGTGTAATCTTGATACTGCAAATTTTTATTTTCCAACACCATTGCCAGGAAGTCCATTATGGTCCCAAGCAGAGAAAGAGAAGCTATTTGTTAAGGATTTTAGTTTAAAAAGCGCAATATTTGATAGACCCTCTCTCAAATCCAGAAATTGGACACTTCAAGAACTTATTGATGTTGTACAACGCCAAAAGAGGATGTTTTATCTGAAAACCTTATTAAGAAGACCTGGCGTTTTGTTATTTCGTATTAGTGAAATGCTCAGAAATGACCGTATACATTTATTATCTATGGTTTATAATCAAATATTTTCTAAGAGAGTTGTTTCAAAAGGAGAATGAACAATGGAAGAACGGAAAGAAAAAGAAAAAGAGTTTCATGATAAACAAAGAGCTGTAATTGAGGACATTCATGTTGCTGATATGAGATGGTCACCTGAATTAGAATCAACCATAAAAAGCAATCCGTTGTGGTCGAATATGAAATACTATGCAATTGAGAGAAGAAGTCGTTCCGTTGTATTAAATTGGTTTCAAATGAATTGTAAAAAGAAAAGGGTATTGGATTACTGTTGTGGAAATGGTGATGACGGAATCTTTATTGCAAGAAATGGTGCCTCTGATGTTATAGGGATAGATATATCTGAGAATTCAATTAAAAACAGTGAAGAAAAAGCGAATAGACTTGAATTGAACAATCTTACTTATAGAGTAATGGATGCAGAAGCATTAGATTTTGAGAGTGGAACATTCGATATTGTAACTGAGTATGGCTCGTTACATCATTTGGATCTAAACAAGGCATATTCAGAGATGGTACGAGTTTTAAAAACTGATGGGAAGGCCATATGTGTGGAAGCACTTGGACATAATAAGATCATTCATCTTTATAGGAAACTAACACCGCATCTAAGAACAAAATGGGAGGTGGAGCATATCTTGCGGAAAAAAGATATTGAACACGCAAAGAATTACTTTAATAGAGTAGAGATTTTAGGATTTTTCCACCTTGCAACCATTGCAGTAGTGCCATTTAGAAACTTGCCTGGATTCAATACAATACTGGGTTTTTTAGAACTAATGGATAGCATATTATTGAAACTGCCGATTTTAAAGTGGCAGGCATGGCAAATTGTTTTTGTTTTATCTAAACCTATAAAAAATAAGATCCCACAAAAAAAGTAATATAGTGGCTTATGCTAAAGATGCTATTTGATATCATATTTTCTTTGTTTGGATTAATCTTACTTTCTCCGTTATTACTGGGTGTTGCCTATTTGATAAAAAAAGAAGACAGGGGCCCCATTTTTTATTCTAGTACACGGGTTGGAAAATTTGGAAAAACTTTTAAAATGTTTAAATTCAGGACAATGGTAGTAAATGCTGACAAAGTTGGCGGTCCTTCAACAGCGGATGATGATTCAAGGATTACAAAGATGGGAAAGTTCATGAGAAAGTATAAACTTGATGAAATACCACAGTTAATTAATGTCCTAAAGGGAGAGATGAGTTTTGTTGGGCCGAGGCCTGAGGTGCCTTTTTATGTTAATATGTTTAGCGAAGAAGAAAAGAAAATTTTGACCGTTAAGCCGGGTATAACTGATTGGGCATCGCTTTGGAATTCAGACGAAGGGGCGATTCTGGCTGGAAGCAAAGACCCTGAGAAGGCCTATATGGAAAAAATCAGGCCAGAGAAAATACGGCTTCAATTAAAGTATGTTCGAGAACAGTCTTTTTGGGCGGATATGAGAATAATATTTTTGACACTGCTAAAACTGATTAAATAATGACCAAATATTCAAAACAGTTTCTGGCAAATCTCTATAGAACGATGGTAAGGATTAGGTTCTGTGAAGAGAGCCTTGTAGAACCAATTCTCAAAAAAGAAGTGCGGTGTCCTGTTCACCTTTATTCGGGTGAAGAAGCGATTGCTACCGGAGTTTGCGCGGCTCTGGCGGAGAAGGATTATATCTTTGGCACGCACCGTTCCCATGGTCACTATCTTGCCAAGGGTGGTAGTATGCGAGAGCTTATCGCCGAAATCTACGGCAAACAAACTGGGTGTTCACGGGGAAGAGGAGGCTCGATGCATGTATGTGACCCTGATAAGGGGGTTCTAGGCGCTGCTCCAATTGTCGGAGGGACTATTTCGTTAGCGGTTGGTTGTGCTCTTGCTTCAAAAATCAAAAAAGAAAAAAACGTTACAGTTAGTTTTTTTGGCGATGGAGCAGCTGGTGAAGGAGTACTATATGAATCAATAAACTTTGCAGCACTTAAGAAACTACCTATTATATTTGCTTGTGAAAACAATCTTTATTCAACCCATATGCCAATTAAGGAGTGCCGGCCCAAAAATAATATTTTTGAAATAGGAACATCCTATGGTATTATAAGCTTCAGGGTTGATGGTAACGATGTTTTAAGAGTCTATGAAGCGGCAAAAAAGGC
>Ga0315282_10004407_pt1 | contig 24556 bp, 28 predicted proteins | sample YL17G07_20_MG_FD_203693 | JGI IMG/M metagenome (GOLD analysis project Ga0315282, IMG submission 203693) | Sediment microbial communities from Yellowstone Lake, YNP, Wyoming, USA - YL17G07_20 | ecosystem: Environmental > Aquatic > Freshwater > Lake > Sediment | place: USA: Wyoming | collected... | reverse complement strand
CCGACGCGCATCTTCAACGAGCCATATCGGTTGACGATGTTCTTTCATCACGTGTCGTCGCTTGGCCGCTCAAGCTGTACGACTGTTGTCCAATGAGTGACGGAGCCGCAGCGGTAATCCTGGCCTCAGAGGACAAAGCCAAGTCCCTGACCGACAGTCCAGTTTGGATTGAGGGCATTGGAATTTCATCAGACACAGCAAATGTGAGCAAACGCCCTGATTTCGTGGGCCTTCGCGCGACGGTGGCCGCATCTGAGAAAGCTTTCAAGAAAGCAAACGTGTCTGTGGACCAAATTGACGTCGCCGATGTGCACGACTGTTTCACAATCGCTGAAATTCTTGCGTACGAGGACTTGGGTTTCTGCAAGAAGGGTGAAGGCCCACGAATGATTGAGGAGGGGCAGACCGATATTGGGGGAAAGATCCCAATCAATGTTGATGGTGGTCTCATAGCGAAGGGCCATCCGATCGGTGCAACAGGGACGTCAATGATAGTTGGGCTAACACGTCAACTTCGAAAGCAGGGAGGCAAGAGCCAGGCTCCAATAAAGAATGGTTTAGCCTTAGCGCATAATGTTGGTGGCACAGGTCATTACTGTTACGTGACGATTCTTAGGAGTTGAGAGAATGGCACTTAGCCCTCCTGTAAGAAGACTCAAGTCAAGACCGGTCACCTTCATCTTTGAGATCCCGACAGACAGACTCACAGAGTTCTGGAACGGCCTCGAAAAAGGAAAAGTGTACGCTTCAAAATGCTCCAAGTGTGGGAACATCTCCTTCCCCCCTATTGCCGATTGCTCACGCTGTCTCAATTCAGGGTTAGAATGGATTGAACTGCAGGGAGACGGGGAGATCGAAACCTTCACCCATATCGTAATTCGACCAGCAAGCTTCCAAAGTCATCCTACGTACACAGTCGCCGTAGCCAAGATGAAGGAAGGCGTCAAAGTGTTGGCATGGTTGGTAGGCGCGAAGCTGGGCAACGTGAAAGTCGGCGCAAAAGTCAAACTTGCAGCGAGAGAATCCGAAGAAGGACCAACCTACGCCTTCACTCTCGTTGAAGATTGAATCTCAAGAATGTGGGGTGGGTCTCTAGTTTGTCGAAGAAAGAAGTAGCACAAGTAGCGGTCATTGGAGCCGGCGCTATGGGTCACGGCATTGCCCAGATACTAGCAATGGCTGGATTTGGCGTTTACATGACGGATGTAAGTCGTGAGTTCATGCAGAAGGGTTTCGACCGCATTAAATGGAGCTTGGAAAAGTTCGTGGAGAAAAGGACGATACGCAAGGAGGAGATGGACGCTGCACTGGCAAGAATCAAGTTGGTGGAAGGGTTACCAGACACCGTGTCGAACGTCGATTTCGTAATCGAAGCGTCGCCGGAGGATTTGGCTCTTAAGAAGAGGATTTTCTCCGAGGTAGACGCGCATGCTCCCCCGCACGCCATCATAGCTTCGAACACCTCAAGCCTCAGCATAACCGCCCTAGGCTCTGCAACCAAACGAGCAGACAGAGTTGTCGGGATGCACTTCTTCAACCCACCACAGCTTATGCCGCTGGTGGAAGTTGTGAAGGGTGCTGACACAAGCGATCAAACTGCTCAAATCGCGCTGAGCTTGGCGAAGAAGCTTGGTAAGACTCCTATCCTCGTGAAGAAGGATGTCCGGGGATTTGTCGTGAACAGTGTTCTCGGGTACGTATTCAACGAAGCGTTCTGGGCGTTGCATCGAGGAGAAGCAACGAGGGATCAGATTGACTCAGCTGTCAAATACAAGGCAGGTTTTCCAATGGGAATCTTCGAGCTCGCCGACTACGTCGGTCTCGATATTATCGACAATGCTTCGAAGCAGATGGCGGCGGAATACGCCGATCGAGTAAAGATAGCGCCAGTGGTGGAGCCAATGGTGAAGGCGGGAAAGCTAGGGCAGAAGAATGGAGAAGGGTTCTATAACTGGAAGGCAGGCCGACCCAGAATTCCATTTGAACTCGCCGATGAATTTGAGGTTGACCGAATTTACGTCACAGCAATCAACGGTGCTGCTTGGCTGATTCACGAAGATGTGGCTGTTCCAGAAGATATCGATACAGCTATGAAGTTTGGTGCTGGTTGGCCATCGGGTCCTTGCGAAATCGGCGACCGGTTGGGATTGGATACGGTCGTTGCGAGACTCAAGGAATTGCAGAGCCGACTCAAAGAGTCCTCCTACGCGCCTTGTCCGCTTCTTGAGGAGTACGTCAGCAAGGGTTGGTTGGGCCGTAAGAGCAAGCGAGGATTCCACACTTACGCCTGAACCGGGAACTATGGAGAGTTCTAAGTTTGAGTGGGTTGCGCGCCGGGTCCACCCGCTATGTACACTATATTCACCTTTTTCTTATACGTCATGTAGAGATAGCTCTAGTGCACACTCCAATTCAATTACGGGAGAGTTTCGATAAATGAGTGAACCGAGGCATTATGAATCGATCATTGTGAAAAAAGAGGATGGTATCGGCTGGATCACCCTCAATAGACCACACAGACTTAACACACTCACCGCCGACATGATCGATGAGATGCACTCAGCCCTCAATGATTTTGAAGCAGATAAGGGAATCAAATGTATAGTCCTCACCGGAGCCGGCGACCGGGCCTTCAGCGCCGGAGCAGATGTAACGGCCTTCACTGGCCTCACACCCGCGACTGCTGTGGAAGCAGCGTCAAAGGGGCAAACCCTTTTCACCCGTTTTGAGAGGATAGGCAAGCCCGTCATAGCCTCGCTCAACGGATACGCTCTAGGTGGTGGATTGGAGATGGCGTCAGCGTGTGATTTTCGATTGGCAGCTGAGAACGCTGAGCTGGGCCAGCCTGAAACGAAACTTGGACTGATTCCCGGTTGGGGAGGAACACAGCGCTTGGTCAGGCTCGTTGGATTGGCGAAAGCCAAGGAACTCATCATGCTCGGGGAGCGCATCTCCGCGGAGGAAGGCGCAAGGATAGGTTTGGTCAACAAGGTAGTTCCGAAGGCAAAGTTGCAGGAAGAGACCATCGCTCTGGCGAAGAAACTGGCAGACGGACCGCCCGTCGCCCTTAAGCTTGCGAAGGAGACACTGAATTTCGGAAGTCAGGTTCCTTTGGATATAGGGTTGAAGATGGAAGCGGAAGCTTTCGGAATCGTCCTCTCCACCAAGGACGTTATGGAAGGCGTCTCAGCATTCATGTCAAAAAGGAAACCCGAATTCAAAGGAAAGTGAAGAAGTAAGGAGGTTGTGTGATGCCGTTAGAATTCACCTTCACGGAAGAGCAGGAACTCTTCCGAAGGAGTATTCGAGAACTAATGAGCAAGGCGGTCGCACCGAGAGCGAAGGAGTTAACTCAAGCTAGGATTCTCACGCCGGAAGTGCACAAAGCCCTCACAGGCGCCGGTTTGTTCGGTCTGCTACTTCCTTCGGAGTATGGTGGTGCGAATTCTGACTACGTTACGTTCATCATTGCAGTCGAGGAATTGACGCGTGGTGACACCACCGGCTTCGCGGGCCTAGCCGCATGGTACGGGGCTTCATGTGCTCGCTTGCTCTCGGTTTATGGCAATGCGGAGTTGAAAGATGAGGTTCTTCCAAAGATCGTGAAGGACGGATGGGTGACACCGCTACACTCCACCGAGCCAGGTTGCGGAACGGATTTCACGGCCATAACCACAACCGCGAAGAAGACTGACGGGGAGTACGTGGTCAATGGGGAGAAGATCTGTCTCAGCTGCGTCCCAGAGGTTGTGAAGTACGGAGGCGGATACATCACCTCAGTCAAGACGCGACCAGAGTTGGGAAGTAAAGGCATGAGCCTGCTCTACATTCCGTCCAGTTCAAACGGAATTACCACTTCCACCTTCACCGGCATGGGAATAGACATCGGCGGAATCAGGTATGAGAACACACGCGTGCCAGAACATTACCTCATCGGATTCGAGGGAACCGGATACCAGATGACTTACGAATCGTTCGTCCACGCGCGAGTTCCAACGACAATGAGCATCGTGGCTGCGGCCGAAGCTTCCATTGAAAAGGGGATCGAATACTTAAAACAAAGGAAAGCGTTCGGTCGACCCATCGGCGCCCATCAGGGAATTCAGTTTGAACTTGCAGAAGACTACTCGAATGTGCAGGCAGCTAAGTGGCTCTGTTACCGCGCGGCGTGGCTCGTCGACCAGTACCACAAGGGGAAAGCCTCGTTCTACGACGCAATGATGGCCGCTTCCATGGCGAAACTTGTGGCTTCCGAGCACTGCGTGAAGGCGGTAAGCGATGTTCTTGAATGGTACGGCGGGCTTGGAACAACCACGGAATATGATGTTCAGCATGTCTTCCGAATAGTCAGGCAGGCAGTCATCGCCGAAGGCACTAGAAGCGCCCAAAAGATCGTCATAGCACTTCAGCTACTTGGCAGAGAATTCGCCCCTTGGGAAAAGCGAGAATAGCCGCTTTCGTCTCGATTCCAACAGCGAGGAGCACTCTCTCCCGCAGCTAGAGCGGAAAGAACGGACTTGATGACGTTCCGCCTCTTGGCCCTCCCATGATAAGTTCTGAACATAGGATCGGATGATCATGAAGAGGTTGGGTGTGTCCTTCAGTTGGAGGGATAAATCTCTACAAGATATTGTGACTTGCGCCCGCTACGCTGAGGAAGCTGGACTGGAGTCGGTTTGGATTTCTGAGGCTTGGGGCAGAGACGCCTTTCTGACTTTGGCGGCCATCGCAAGCGCCACACAACGTGTCAAGCTTGGAACAGGGATCGTTAACGTCTATTCTCGCAGCCCAGCAACGCTTGCCATGGCCATCACGACCCTTGACGAACTCTCCATGGGCCGGGCAATACTCGGACTTGGATCAAGCGGAACACGTGTAATAGAGAACTGGCATGGTCTCCGTTACGAACGACCTTTCGGGAGGCTTCGTGAAACCATCACAATAGTTCGACAGATCTTATCGGGCAGTCAAGTGAACCTCCAGGGCAGTATCTTTCAAATAAGCGACTTCCGACTGGCTGTTCAACCACCGCCTCACAAGATCCCGATCTACCTCGCCGCTCTTGGGCCGAAAATGCTTAGGTTGGCAGGAAGCATTGCTGACGGCGTACTCCTCTACCTGTGTCCCCTATCTAGAATGCCTGATACCATCGCTGAAGTCCGAAGAGGAGCTGACTATGCCAAAAGGTCTTCTGCAAGTGTTGATGTCGCAGCCCTCTTGCCAACCTTTGTTTCTGAAAACCGCGAAGAAGCACGACGGAGCGTGGCGGCAATGGTTGCCTATTACGTGGGCGGAATGGGAACCTACTATCACCGCCTTGTGTCCAAGTCTGGATTTGAGGCAGAAGCCAACAGCATTCAAGCCGCTTGGCAGCGCGGAGACAGAGCAGCGGCTACGAAGATGGTTACTGACCAGTTCCTAGATTCTGTGGCACTTGCGGGATCCGCTAATGAGTGCCGCACAAGATTGGAAGAGTTCAGAAATGCAGGCATAGATCTACCCATCTTGTCGTTCTATATTCCAGACGAGAAAGCCCTCCGGACCGTCTGCGAGTCGATCAAGACACTTGCTGATGAATAATCGATATAATCTGAGTGATGGTTGTTTTCAATAGACGGCCGGCAACCATTGGAAGACAAGACACATGTTGTGGAGCCAAAGCATAAAGTCCTAGGGAACTGTCTGATGGCAGGGGCATTCAATTTTGGGCTATTCTGATCAGAGGATTGCAGGAGCGATTCTGTTCGTAGGGGCATTGCAATTCATCATTGGAATGAACCTGGCGGAACAACTCTATCCAAGCTACAGCGTTTCCATGAACTACATCAGCGACTTAGGCGCCACGTGCCGCGTCTCATGTGAAATAGTACAACCCTCTTCTTCTATCTTCAATTCGTCGATTATTCTTCTAGCGTTGCTAATAATCATAGGAAGCTATTTCATTCAACGCGCTTTTGGGACGAAGTTTGTAACTGTTCCCCTAGTCTTGGCGGGGATTGGTGCAGCGGGTGTTGGACTTTTTCCGGAGACGGCAGGCAGTCTGCACTCAATCTTTTCCTTCATTACATTTCTGTTCGGTGGACTTTCCGCCATAGTGGCTTACAGGATCGAGAAACCTCCGTTGAATTACTTCTCAGTAATGCTCGGCGTCATCACTCTTACTGCACTTGTACTGTACGTATCAAAGAATTTCTTGGGGTTAGGGCCCGGAGGCATGGAGAGAATGATCGCCTATCCAGTTCTTCTCTGGGGAATAGGCTTGGGAGGCCACATGATGCAAGCTTCGAAAGATCCTCGGCAGGTACCCTTTGATATGATCATGCGAAGTTGAGTTCAGGGCGATAGCGCAACACCGGCAATAGTTGTTAACATGCTTCCGTAAATCGATCCGTTGGCGATTGGAATTAGAACTGTGCTCGACAATCGAGGTTTCGCAGTTTATTAGTCCGAAAGTCTCTTGAGAAAAACAATTCGTCAAGTGATAATCAATGGTAAACATCATAGTACTCGTGAAGCATGTTATTCAGACTGCAGAACTGAAAGTCGACAAGGCAACCAAGACCCTGATTACTCAGGGCGTTCCGAAGATAATCAGCGAGTCCGATAAGAATGCGATAGAAGAGGCAGTCAGAATAAAGGAGAAACACGGCGGTAAAATCACTATCATCAGTATGGGCTCACCAGACGCCAAGGAAGCGCTCAGAGAAGCCTTGGCCATGGGAGCTGACGAAGGCTACCTGCTGAGCGATCCACTTTTCGAAGGGTCCGACGCGCACGCCACAGCTAATGTGTTGGTCGCTGCCCTCAACAAAATCATTGATTACGACCTAATACTCTGCGGCGCTTCCTCAGAGGATCTGTTTGCATTCCAAGTTGGACCTAGACTTGCTGAGATGTGCAATCTCCCACAGATAACATACGCCTCCAAAATCACCCTAGAAGGGACAAGGGTCACTGTGGAGCGTGATCTCGAGAATGAACGGCAAATTGTTGAAGGGAAGCTGCCCTGCCTAATCAGTGTCGTTAGAGAAATCAACGAAACTAGATTGCCAACATTGATGGCCATTATGGCGGCATCGAAGAAACCCATGAACACATGGACGGCAGCCGACCTAAGCCTGGGAGCTGACGAGTTAGGATTCAACGGAGCCTTAGTCGAAACACTGCGAAGCACTGTGGCTGTAGGAGATAGAAGACGTGTCATGCTTCAGGGAGAAGCAAAGGAAGTCGCGCCCAAGCTCATCCAAGCTCTCGTACAGGAAGGAGTCCTGAAGGCGAGTTAGACATGTCTCAGGAATACAAAGGCGTCTGGATCTTCTCCGAAACACTTCAGCTTGCCTACGAGTTACTGGGAAAGGGCAGACAGTTGGCCGATATGCTTGGAGCAGAGCTGAGCGCAATAGCAGCTGACGCCAATGAAGCCCAAGGATATGTTCAGCGCGGTGCCGACAAGGTTTTCTTGCTCGACGATTCCGTATTGAAAACCTTTCAGGTTGACACTTACACGGACGCTTTTTCCGCACTCGTGAACGAGCACAAACCAGACGTCCTCTTGATCGGTTCAACCAGACTTGGGCTAGAATTCGCGCCTCGACTAGCAGAACGGCTTAAAACAGGATGCGTGACTGAAGCAACAAAACTGGAGCCGGACGCGGAGAAAAACTACGTTCTCATGGACAGAGTTACCCTCGGGGGTAGCCTCATAGAGACGCAAATATCCAAGGTGAAACCCCAGATTGCAACAATTCCTAAAGGCCTCTTTCCAAGTCTCCCGCAAGATGCAACTCGGAAAGGCGAGATAATCAAAGTTCAACCAAAGACCAAACCACCAAGCACGAAACTTCTCGAAACAAGACCGAAGGCTTCCAAAGGTGTGAAACTGACTGATGCACCAGTGATAGTTTCCATCGGGCGTGGGGTTAGGAAGAGGGAGGATATGGCCATGGTTGAGCAATTGGCTGCAGCCGTGGGAGGAGTAATTGGCTGTTCGAGACCAATCGCGGAAGATCTACATTGGTTGCCCGAAGAACATCATATCGGTCTCTCCGGCGTCAAAGTGAGCCCGAAGCTGTACTTTGCATGCGGAATCTCAGGGCAGATTCAACACGTGACTGGAATAAGGAACAGTCGTATCATCGTCGCCATCAACAACGACCCAAAGGCGCCGATCTTCGAATTCACCGATTATGGCATTGTCGCTGATCTATACCAAATGATTCCAGCCTTGACTGAGGCAGTGAAGAATCTAGGTAAGACTTGACTAACGACAGCCAGGCCCCTCTACCCAATCTGGCTCAGCGGCTCTCAGCTCTGATCAGAGAAGGAACTGAGAGAACAGACGCTGAAAGGAGTGTTATGAAGAATCGGGGATCTCGAGCTAGGGAGAGAAGAGTTTTGCCCTGAAAATCGATGTCAGCTGTCCTGTTTAGGATCTCATCTGCTTTCAGCTCTCTTGAGACGGAGAATATTCGATCAAGTTGACGGTCGGGTACGCGATAGAGGAGTCGTCTAAGCCACGACATTGCGTTCAAGTCGAATCCTATGAGGTTGCGCCAAGATTGATCATATTCCTTGAGGAGGCGGGCCGATGTGTCGCCAGACCGTATTGCTCTTGTCGCTGTTTCTCCTGCCAGACGGCCGCAGGCTAACCCAAAGACAATTCCTCCACCCGTGGTAGGCTTGACTTGGGACGCCGCGTCTCCGACGGTCATGATGCCTTCCGCGTACGTTCTGCGGGCTGCTCCGCCCACAGGTATAGGATGATACATTGGGGCTGTAAGTTGCTTGGCATGCCTCAGCTTCGCGGAAGCAATGGGATGTTTCCTGATGAACCGTTGGAAGCATTCACGAACGTTTGCACGTGAACCAGCAGCTATCCCAACCTTAGCTGAGCCATCTCGGCGAGGGATGATCCAACCGAAGAATCCTGGAGCAAAACTCTGACCGAAATAGAGTTCGACTAAATCTCCATCAACATCTCTCACGTCGTCAACACTGAATTGAGCCGAGTTCACCAGCCTAGTTCCGCGTTGCCACAGACCCGCGTACTTGGCAATTGAGGAGCCGCATCCACTAGCATCGATAAGCAACTTGCAACTCACTCCCTTCCGTTCTGGGCCGGCAACGTTTAGTCGAAAACCTCCGTCTTCAGAACGCCGAAAACCCTCCACACGCGCATTAAGACGAAGTTCCGCACCGTTCCTCGTTGCGATAGAAGCGAGATGCTTGTCAAATTCGGCTCTATTCAGTACCCAGGTTACAGGCGTCGATCTTCTAAGGGTGAGTGGGGCCCCATTTGGTGGATGCAGCACGGCACCCTTGATTTCGTTCTCAATAATCCTTCTTGGGATGTCGGGGGCGAATTGCTTGAAGGCTAAGATTCCGACATGACCTGAACAATGTGAAGGTTCCCCTACTCGTGGATGTTCCTCCAGAATTGACACTGAAAGTCCATTCTCTGCCGCGGTGAGCGCTGCGGCTGCCCCACTAACACCGCATCCGACTACGGCAAGGTCAACCGTGTCGGATGGCAAGGTTTCAATTCACGACTCTCTGAGCGCAGAACCACTTGCGCGGGGGTGGTGTCCGGAGCTGAGCCGACCCTTACGTTTTAGCTTGGCGCTCTACGAGTTCTACGCGGCGTTTTCCCTTCATCTGACGTGAGACTCTTACTATTCCAGTGACTTCCAGTTTCATGAGTATCCGGTTCAGCTCTCTGAAGCTCATATCCTCTTTGCCATTGCGAATTTCACGTAGCAACTCGTCATCGGTCAGAGGGCCTTTCCGACCGATCATATCTATTACGGAAAGTTGCAGTGGGCGAGGGCCCCACACTTTCTCCAATCAAGGACACCGTTGAACTGTTTTCATCCTACGCTAGTGGGGTAGGCGCGGCCGCCCGTTCCCTTCTCAGTCGTTTCGAGAATTTCTGGTACCATGCGTCATCATCCGGAGTTATGCTGGGTCCTACTCTCTCCAACGCTACGTCGAAGTCCCGTCGTGAGACTTCTGTGGCGTCGACATCCTCCCTCAGTGCGTTCATTGCAGCTTCGCGGCAGATTGCTTCTATGTCGGCTCCAGAGTATCCTAGAGCTTTCCGAGCAAGTTCATCAAGTATCACATCTCGGGACAACGGCATGTCGTGTGAGTGTATTTTGAAGATCTCTTTGAGAGAGTCGAGATCCGGTGAAGGTACGTAGATCAATCTGTCGAATCTGCCAGGTCTCATGACCGCTGGATCCAACATGTCGGGTCTATTGGTGGCGGCAATTACGAGTACGTTCTGGAGGCTTTCGATGCCGTCAATCTCGGTTAATAGTTGGCTGATTACCCGCTCGCTGGCACCGGAGTCAGCGTAACCCAAACCACGTCTCGGCACTATCGCATCGAGTTCATCGAAGAATATAATCGCGGGTGCTGCTGTCCGTCCCTTTCTAAATATTTCTCTAATCGCCTTCTCAGATTCACCGACCCACTTGGAGAATATCTCCGGTCCTTTTATGGAGATGAAGTTAGCTTCGCTCTCAGTTGCCACTGCTCTGGCCAATAGAGTCTTGCCGCAGCCTGGTGGACCGAACAGGAGTATCCCTCTCGGTGGCTTGATGCCCATCTTCTTGAAGACCTCAGGCTTCTTCAGTGGCCATTCCACAGACTCCATGAGCTCTTGTTTCACTCGTTTCAGGCCGCCGACCTCGTCCCAGTGAACTTGAGGAATCTCAACGTACACCTCTCGCATAGCGGTAGGCGTAATCTCCCTGTATGCAAAGAGGAAGTCTTCCATCCTGACAACCATCTTCTCTAGGATTTCAGGTGGGATACGTTCCTCCTCAAGGTTGATTTCGGGTATGTAGCGTCTCAGCGCTTTCATCGCGGCTTCTCTGCAGAGAGAGGCAATGTCGGCTCCCGTGTACCCATGCGTAACATCTGAGAGTCGTTTCAACTCGACGTCTTCTGCCAGCGGCATGTTCCTCGTGTGAATCTGCAGAACCTCGTATCTCCCTGCCTTGTCAGGAACGCCAATTTCGATTTCTCGGTCGAATCTTCCTGGACGTCGCAGAGCTGGATCTATCGCGTTGGGTCGGTTTGTTGCCCCGATAACTATGATGTTGCCGCGAGAGCCCATTCCGTCCATGAGTGACAGGAGTTGCGCGACGACTCGGCGTTCGACTTCGCCTGTTACTTCCTCACGTTTGGGCGCGATGGCGTCCATTTCATCTATGAATATGATGCTCGGCGACGTTTCCTGAGCTTTCTGGAAAATCTCACGCAATCTAGCCTCTGACTCACCGTAGAACTTTGACATGATCTCGGGACCGGAGATTACGTAGAAGTTGGCGTCAGACTCGTTTGCCACCCCTTTGGCGAGCAATGTTTTGCCACAACCAGGGGGACCATAGAGGAAGACGCCTCTGGGTGGTTCGATTCCCAGTCGCTGGAAGAGCTCAGGATGTCTAAGCGGCAGTTCGACCATCTCACGAATCCGTTGAATCTCTTCGTGGAGGCCTCCGATGTCCTCGTAGGTCACTATTGGAATGCCTTTCTTCTCGGGGGTTGGTTCACTAAGTACTTGTACGTGAGCGGTTTCGGTTATCTTAACGGGCCCATGAGGCCTCGTCCTTGTGACCATCAGAGGGACAGCGCTTCCGAATATTGATAGAAGCGTCATATCTCCTTCAATGAACGGCATGTCCATGAAACGACGTTTGACGAAGCTGACGAATTCCTCGTCCACGCTCAAGCGGACATCTGTGGGCGCAAAGATAATTGCCTGCGCTTCCTTCACATCCGCCTTCCTTACACTAACGTATTCATTCAGGGCTACGCCTCCGTTTCTTCGGATCAGTCCGTCCATTCTGATGATTTCTTGACCTTGATCCTCCGCGTATGCCGGCCACGCGACTGCCACAGTCATCTTCTTGCCGTGGATCTCGACGAAGTCGCCAGCGGTGATTCCAAGCTTCTGCATCGTGTCGTTGTCTATGCGGACCTTTCCATGTCCCACATCGCGTTGCCTTGCGTCTGCAACTCTAAGTGAGAATTCTTTACTACTCATGATTACGCTCTCCCAAACAATATGCGAGCCCGACAGAGGCCGCTGAGACCTTGAATGCTGCTATTAAAATTGCTTTTGTACATGCAAAGCGTCCTGTGTGTAGGATTCGGTTCTGTATTGCAGCATTCTGAGTCGTACATGTCTGTCCCTATCCGGCTCGGCTGTTACTGTAGGTAACTTAGAGCCGATATAAATGTTACTAACGGTAACAGTTTTTCTAGAATCTACCGACCCTAAGAACCTCAATCTGACTAACCAGATCGACGCCTTGGATGGCTTCCTCAACTTGATTCATGTGCCCGCCAGCATCCTCCGGAAGCACTACGTAGGCAATCAAGGCAACTAGCCCGAAAGCTATGGGCTCTTCCTCGAACTTCTGGACCGTTGACCCAGCAGGCATGGATTGCTGGACTTTCGTCTTCAGCAAGCCCAGGTCAATGTTCGCGTCACTGGGAAAAATCTTGATAGCAGCCATGACTCTTGCCAAGAGACTTCGACCAATCACGTTTTCTTACGGGCCCGAGTAGCCGCATTTGACGCAGCGATAAGGACGCCCGAACATTCTACACTTCTCGCAACGCCAGATAGTGACCTCACCACAATTTGGGCAGGGAAACTTGACCGCGCCTTCTCCGGGGAGTATGGTGCGCGCGCACCAAGAACAGGTGGGCATGCGTATGACTTTCTCACTTGTGACGGAGGTCGATGTGCTCAAGCATTTACCCTTCGAGTTTCTGACACGCACACAGCTGACGGTTATAAATTGATTGCTAAGTAGGGCAACGTCAAGATGACGGTTGATGAGTTAGATTTTCCAGACTGTAAAAAATCGGTTGACGAATAAGGTTCTGTTGTCTAGTGGACACTTTCGCTTTTCTAATAGTGACTTGAATAGGGCTTACATGGTGAGCATATCTAAGCATGTGCTAGGTACTGAGCGGAAAATGGAAAAAAGGAGATATTTTTCTGGTCTATCACAAGTGTGTCGGCGCTAGAAGCATGGCTGGCAAGAAACCAGCTACCCTAATCACGAATGGGGCACCGAACTTTCATGAAGCGTACAAACAAGAATACCGGACACAGAAACTTGAGAACCGAACCGAACACGTCAGGAAATTCGCTTAAGCGGCAAAGTCCACAACAACAAGATGGAGCGCATGAACGGGGAAATCCGTGACAGGGAACGGGTGATGAGAACCTTAGAGCGGTCGGACAGCCCGATAATTGGCGGTATGCGGCCGTACCACAATTTCGTCAAACGGCACATGGGCTTAAAAGGCAAAACCCACGCCGAAGCCGCTGGTATCCTTGTGCGCGGAGATGATGAGTTGCTGACAATAATACAAAACGCCAAAATAGTGCGCCGTAAGAACTCACGTTGAGAACGAAATGTCCTTGATGTATGAAGAAATGCAACGATTCGTCCAGGCGGAGGATAATAAAGACCGCGTCTTGAAGGAATTTGAATTACTCAGAAATCAGTACCCAGATCAATACATAGGGGTCGTGAAGGAGCAGGTAAAGTATCATAATTCGGACTTGGACAAGCTACTCACGGCCATCCGCGACGACGTGGGAACCACCAAGGGCGTATTCATCATATTCATCCCGTCCAAGCATAGAACGATCGCAGTTTAGATAAGATTGCACTTTCCTTGCGGCATAGTCCGCGAGAAAGGGAAAGCCGTCCAAATCGTCGTACAGCCTTGGTTTTCTTGTTTCAAACGGGGCATCGGTGATCCCGTCCTCTTTCTTATTGATACGGGTTCAACAATTTCCTTCCTGAGCGAAGTTGACGCTAAACGCTTTAGCCTCGATTATTCCACTCTGAAGGAATTACCTGAGGAAAATTGGGTAACTGGAATTGGAGGCAAACTGCCTCTGTACAGAATAACCGATGAATGTAAGCTTACGTTTCAAACTGCTGGCGTTCAAACGCAAGGAAAGCGCGACTTCCGCGTCGAGACCTCGGATCATTTCGATGTGATAAAGGTCAAAATTGCTGATGACAAGCTACGAGAACAAATTCTCGCAGGCATACCGAGTATCTTGGGGATGGATGTTCTCTGCAATTTCAAATTTGTAGCCACGAATAATGAAGCGTACCTAGAAGGGTAACATCAACAGCTTTCTTACAGCCCACAAGAACTAGCCTATCAACCGACATCTTGACGTTACCATAAGTAGGGCAACGTCAATGCTCATCCTCATCATGAGATTCGAGTCGACTGCAGTCAATCAACGTCTGAGAATTGTCAGAAAATCCCGCTGCGCTAAAGGACACAAGTTACAAAGAGTTGGTAGATACGTTTCTGGATACCCCAAGAAGTCGCAGACACCAAGTTCACGGCTGACCTTAGACCACTCTGCCAATCGCACACAAGCAGCCTTTCGGCGTATAACAAAGTCTAGATATCCTGATTGCGGGACCATCCGTTAACGGTGGGTCGTTTCAAGTAAGCGAAGTTCTTTTCATCGAACCTTAGAGTAAACCGTCAGATAATGTCGAGCCACAGTATGCACGGGAATGTTGCAAGGATTTTACCGTCGTCCTCGTTGTGAGCCACAGGGTCTCCCAACACATGAACGAACTGCAATTCTTCTTCGATAAGGGAACTATTAGTAGCCATGAAAACCAATCTCACACCGCCTAACATTCCTGTGTCACTACCTCCACCGATCCCCCTCTTGAGCTTACTAGACGTTACCCTAAGTGGCCCTTTCTTCTTCGACCTTAGCGACCGACAGATTCAAACGGCAGAACACTCACAATCATTCTATCTTACGCTTATTTCATTTCGGTGGAATGTGTTGGTTACAATAGATTCTGTTTGCGATTTGGATCGGTTCAGGCGCTTCATGATCATGAGCACTTGCCAATCGTATATTCCACTTCAGTTCGACGAAGACGAAACGATCTATCCGGAGCGATCTGTGGATAAGGGCACAATGTACGTTGAAGCCGAGGACAAGGAGACGGTCCGCCAGATGGGTGAGATTCGATTCACAAGGGTCTCAAACGTGCTTGGGGTAATATACAACTCGAAGAGTGGAAGAACCCAACTCAAATGGCGACACTTGAAGGGTAGAGTAGGACATTTGAACGGTGAAGCCAGTCCGAACACGTTGGTGAACTTGTTCGCTTCACGTGCGCTCCCAGAATCATACGCTATAGCCGCACCTGCTGAACCTGAAGCAGAAACCCCTGTCCCTGCTGACCAGGAGAACACGTTTAGCGAGGCCTTCGCGGACACCTAGTTATCTAGCAAAAACTACTTCTTGCTCTCCTGCTGATGTCAAGGTTTTTGCGCCATGTTGGTCTAAACGGCTAATCTAGAACTCGTCTGTGCCTTGAGAAGGCGCAGATGGCACAATGCGACTCGAATCTGAGAACCGCAGATCATCCACCCTGGAGCAGCATTTCGTGCACGGCAAGTGGCGCATCATCAAGGTCTACGTGCATGGGAAGCTGAGTGAAATCATAGTACAACGCAAAGAAGATTCGTAGACTCAGCTCTAAGCCGGCAACAAGCAACTTTTCTATTCACGGTGCGGGTTCTATAGAGTGGCGTGGAGTTTGGGCGTTGACCTAGCCGAAATAATACCTGAACAGTCGACGTCAATTGACGATCTCTCAAAGAGAACTCTTGCAGTTGACGCCTACAACACCATCTATCAATTCCTGGCGATTATTAGGCAGCCAGATGGGACACCGCTCAAGGATCGACGGGGACGGGTGACAAGTCATCTTAGCGGGTTACTCTATCGCACCGCGAACTTGGTTCAGAAGGGGGTCAGGCTTGTGTTCGTGTTTGATGGCAAGCCCCCTGAACTCAAGGAGATGGAAATCCGCAGGCGTCGCCAGGTCAAAGAAGAGGCAATTGTGCGCTACGAGCGAGCTTTGAAGGAAGGCAAGATTGAGGAAGCGCGAACATACGCGCAAGCCACCTCGCAACTGAAGGATACGATGGTGGAGGATTCCAAGAGGCTCCTAGATGCGCTGGGTATTTCTTGGATTCAGGCTCCTTCAGAGGGTGAAGCGCAAGCGTCATTCATGGCCGCTCGCGGAGACGTTTGGGGCGTGGCTTCGCAGGATCATGATTCCTTGCTTTTTGGAGCCCCACGAATGGTGAAGAATTTGGCGATAACTGGTCGCAGAAAGCTTCCACGAAGAGATGCTTATGTTGAGGTGGAACCGAAGCTCGTAGAATTGGTGAAAGTACTCCAGGACCTTTCTCTGACTAGGGAACAGCTTGTGGATGTTGGTATCTTAATTGGCACTGACTTCAATCCGGACGGAGTGAAGGGCATCGGTCCAAGAACGGCCGTGAAACTCGTTCGTGAGCAGGGGAATCTTGAGACTGTAACGTCGAAGAATCCGGAGATCGAGATACACCCAGACTTCAACGTGATAAGGAAGATCTTCTTGGAACCGAACGTGACAACGGATTACTCTCTTCGATGGTCTAATCCTGATGAAGGCAAGGTGGTCAGTTTCCTATGTGGAGAACATGATTTTTCTGAAGACCGCGTAAGAAAGGCCCTTAGCAAAATGACTACTGTATCTTCACCGTCCTCCGCCAAGACCACCCTCGAATCGTACTTTGGCTGAGATTGGGTCAGAATGCTTCTCAGGGCTATGGAGTTGGACAGCACCTTGTGGGTCATGCGGTTTGCTCTAGGTTGAACTAACCCGCCGAACGGGGGGGTTGAAAAAGGAGATAGCGCCCCGAATGGGTGGCTGGTATGTCGAAACGAGACACCCATTCGTTCAGGAAAGGAAAGCAACGGAAACGACTCTCAGGCTACAAAATGGTTCCAAGGTTTCGCTTGCCGCATCGATCTGAGAGTAATCGATTGGGTAGGCAAGCTCTCTAGAATGGATCGCACGAATGTGAGACACACGGGTTCCCTGGTATTGCTTATAGCTCAGTAAGACAATCTTACATGACATGGCATCCAAGGAGGTCCCCGAGTTAACCCGAATTAGCTCGAAGGGCCAAGTGGTTATCCCGGCAGGAGTGAGGAGCAAACTTGGGTTGAAAGCAGGGAGCGTCTTTGCGATTCTGACCCACCCTGAATCAGATCTTCTAGTGCTCAAGAAGGTTGACAGTAAATCGTTGCAAGTCGATCTGCGCCTTTTCCATGAGATAGAGAAAGCTTGGGAAGAGGTTCAACAAGGTAAGGCCCGTAAAGCGAGCAGAGAGAACTTTCTTGAAGAGCTCAAGACTTGGTAGTAATTAGGAACGTCGTTTGGACCAAGAAATTCGAGCGTGAGTTGAAGAAACTCAAAGATGAAACCGTTAAGAACCGTGTAAGGAAGCAGATACGGGCGATACTTGAAAATCCGGAAATTGGCAAGCCTCTAAGATTCGAACTTAGAGGCGAACGTTCCATTCGAATCCCACCCCATAGGCTCATCTATGCTATAGAAGGCGCCACCCTCTACTTGCTCAGATTCGAGCACAGAAAAACAGTATATCGTTAACTCAAGCGCCAAACGCAAAGAACTGCCTCTTCAGGAACCAAGCAGTACGCTAACGAAGAGTGAACGACTACATTTTCATGGCAGTATCACTTCCGGAGAGCAAACGCGAAACCGCTGAAACAAGCGTTCCGGAAGATGCATTTGATGGGGTGGAGCCCACCCAAGAGTTTTCGCCGTCAAATCCAAGAATGACTCGGAAATACGGAAAAGGGGCCGTTTTGGATGCGTTCGCATGGGTTATGATTTCCAGCCACGCTTACCCTTCATTGGTACGAATGCTACACCGCCGAGATTTTCGCGCGAAACCTTCCCATCAAGCTTCTTCCTTATCCTAATCAATTGTTGATAGAAGTAGGCCCCGCCAACCGGAATCAGCAACGTTCCACCAGCCTTAACCTGGTCGACTAGAGCAGCTGGGACATCGGGCGCCGCACTAGTCACGATGATAAGATCGAAGGGTCCTACATCTTTCAATCCCTCCGATGCGTCTTCTGCAACAAATGTCACTCTATCCGAGTACCCTAGGCGTTCGATGTTGTTCTTTCCAAACGCCGCCAAATCGGGGACAATCTCCGCAGACCAGACGTGCCCCCAAGATTCTTTCGGTTGGTTGCTGGGGGCCACTACTTCTGCGTATACGCAGCTCATGTAGCCGCAGCCACCGCCTACTTCCAAGACTCGCTGACCGAGCTTCATCTCGCCGTATTCACAAAAGAGTGCAGTCATGTGAAGTGCACTGGTGGTCTGCTCGAAGCCTATGGGTAGTGGGGAATCAACGTAAGCGTATGCCCGCACGTCGGGCGGCAAGAATTCTTCCCGCGGAACTTTGCTCATGGCCTTTGTGATGTTGGAATCGCGAAGTATGCCCTGAGATCTCAACTCTTCAACGGCTCGTTGCCTCATCTCAGCAAAATCCTTCATTGCCTTCAAGTCGTAAGAACCCCAAGCCGCTCAATAAAGATTCAAGAATGACTTACCTGACAAGAGTGGCGATTTCGCGATTGAAGATCATTGAAGAGTTTCACGCACAAGGTCACCGCAATGTCCTCGCGAAACATCCGACCACGTTTGAAATCACAAAGGATAGTGAGCTAACTAGGCGTGGGGATTGTGTGATTGCGGTGAACGCGACGAAGGGATTGCGTGAAATGTCCGCGGAGTTCAAGAAATTGTGTAGAAACGACCAGACAAGAATTGTGGTTGAGCTTCACGCGGCAGGGATCATAGAAGTGATTGAAGGTAAAGGCAGTCCGCGGCTCGTGCTCGATCATCCAACCGAGATGGTTGGAAGAAAGTCAAGTTACACGTCCGGAAGAACGTTCATGATTCATGCTGACAGAGCGGCATGCGACATGGACAGGACCTTGGTTTCTGTTCTTCGGTTTCCTGAAACAAAACTTCTCGTGCGCGTGGTTGCGTGCCTCTAGGTTTACTTGAGGACCGCGTCCAGAGCCACCTGTACTCTGTTTGGGGCAACCTCCTTGATGGCGCGTTCATAGGTGAACGATTGAACTCTCCTGCCAGAGCTCTCAATAGCACTCGTGAACTCATCTTTTACTCTGCTGAGGCCTTCTTCCCGAGAAGCAAAGGCGTAGTAGTGTATTGTTCCGCCCTGTGCCTTCAATAGTTGACCGGCGGCCTCTAGGAAGTTGATCGCTTCCGATGGGAGATTCATTATTACTCGGTCAGCGATTCCGCGAAGGCTCTCAGTGGCGAGCAGTCTTGCGTCGCCCTGGAGAGGAATGACTCGATCGGCTACCTTGTTGAGAAGTACATTTTCCCCCAGATACTTGATCGCCTCTGGGTTGAGATCGATAGAATGGATCGTTGAGTAGGGGTGGGTTTTGGCGATCAGGATCGAATATGGACCGACGCCTGCAAACATGTCGACAACATGCTCGCCATCTTTCACCTGTTCTGCAACTCGTTTTCTTTCATGAGACAATCTGGAGTTGAAATACACGTTGGCGACATCAAGGCGGAAGCTGCATGAAAACTCGTGATGCAGAGTCACACTTCCGCCAACGCCGGCGATTACTCCGAAACTTCTAGTTCGGAATGTTCCGGAGATGTCGCTTGATTTCTTCAACACGAGTCGCAGACGCGGGTTTAGCTTCAAGATGCCTTTGCCTATAGCAGGCGCGAATGGGTTGAGGCTGTCTGGTAGTTCTATGATAGCAATGTCCCCGATAATGTCAAAGGAGCGGGGCAAGTCCGAAAGCGATTCCTTCGGGAGTTCTTCGCGAACCGCTTCCTGAAGGTTCTTCGGCCGTGTCTCGATCTCTTGGAAGGCGGCTTGCGTGACCTTTACGTCACCACACTTGTCTCTGAGGATTGTCACGTCTTGATCCGGAGGTAGACGCAATAGGGGTATGAACGTGGCTTCGCCGCTCCGTGAGAACTTGAGCCCATTATCAAGGAGATGCATCTTCCGCAGCATGCGGAGTATGTGCTCAACCATTCGGTTTGGGATGAGTATGGCTGGGGCTTCTTTCAAGAATGACGCATCTTAAGAGTTGATGAGTTGTGAACAGTGATGAACTTGGAGATTTCGCTATCGGTGACGTTGTTTGGATTGAGGCAGGTCTTCCAGTATCTTGACCGTGCTTTCTGCTCGCGCCCTTCTTCGCCGTCTCGGCTCGCAGCGTCCAAAGTGGAACCTGCGTCGCAAAAGGGAGATTAGCCCATCTTCGGTGATGCTTGGATTCCTCTCCCTCTCGCTGTCTGCGCAGATCCTAGTGACCGCATCGACCATGCTCACAGTCACCATCACCCTCTCCTCAGGCTTCAAGCTACTCAGCACCACGCCCGCCCACCAAGCATTCCTCAGGTCCAGCTCTGATGGCATGCTGGAAACCATGTCGCCTCCAAGGTCTCATGAAAGCATGACAATATGGGATACGCTAGACGATTTGGTTGAATTCTGCAAGAGAGTTAGCAAACTTGACGTTGAACGCGTGATTGAAGGCGCAATAGCCGTCGCGGTAGCTGCAATTATCATTCGATATATCATATTGCCCCTAATCTTTCCTTTCTTGCGCTAGCACCAAACAGCTTTTGACAGTCATTACGACCCATCAGAGCTAAGACAGAACGCTTGTAGGGGTGTACGTTGCCAGAATTTGATTTCCTCTATGTTTTCTACAATCTCAATTCAATCTTGCTTTACGTGGATTGCAGCGTCGCATACATGGTGTTTTACAAGCGGCACAGACTCACGGCGATCACGCTTGGAAACATTGCAACAATAGGAAATATCGTATTTTTCATCGCTTTGGCATTAATCCAGGCGTTCGGCCTCGCTATCCTACAGACAATCCTTGAGGGATATGGCTGGTCATTCTACAATGGTCAGACCACGATTGGATTGGTAGTCGTATTAGTGGTCCTGGCCTATCTCAGCGAAAATAGGACGCAATGACGCGTTTACCCTATTGTGTTTCTTGCCGCCGCTACCTAGCCGCTGGCACATGATGGCCATATACAGCTTACGCGTCATATTACCTGATATTCAACCTGAAGTACTGCAGCGAAAATATCGGAATGCGAATCTTGCTGTGTTCATGCTTCTCAGGCAAAGGGCTATTGGTGCTGGGCTACTCAAAGGGAGGGCGATACCTGTGAAGAGAACCTCCGCGGATTCGAGATATGATTTCTTCGTCGCCATCCTGCACGCCGTATATTGCGGGAGCATTCAGTACAAAACACACAAGTACCAATTCAAGCCCAGGTTGCTTAGAGCATATGACTTGCTTAGGAAAATCGACAAGCCGCGGGATGACTTTGACAGGTTTGTTGCGGCTTTGGACCCACGATTTGTCAGTGCAGCCAAATCGGAGCTTTATCGAACGAGGAAAGGTTGGATTGACAAGGCTATTTCGTCAGGTGATGCGAGAATCGTTGAAATCGATGGCCAGGAGTATCTAGTTCCGCGATTTTCCAAGAACAGAACAGTTGGAATCGATACAAGTTCCATTGATCCGGATATTCGGCTGATAGGGACTTTCATCGTACCAGACGAAGGCGCATGTGGAGTCTATTTTGACAAACATCTGGGGCTTCCCAAGACACACAATCACGCTGAGTGGAAATGGAACAAGCTGAATCCAAACCATAGGCGGACGGTTCTTAGTAGATTCGAGGAATTTGTCCGAATTTGCTGCGAAGCAGGGCTCCTTATCGAGACTGATGTCCTGAGCAAAGGAAAAGCGCACTTCAGAGACAGACTTACTAATCTAGTTGAGGGCTGTTTTAGCGGGTATCAGAATTCACAGGGAAAGGCAAGGGCTGACCTGCGCGCCTTCTTCTTTTCGCTTATCAACAATACCCCTGTACATTGTGATTCTGATTTTCATCCGCTCGCTACAGAGGATGTCGTCAGGACGCTCGTGCGGCAACTAGCTAAGGTTGATTCGCACTTTCAATCCTTTGCTCCCGTAAATGTCGCGCTGAGGTCACATGAGTCGCTGACGATACAGATTGCGGATATTCTAGTCGGAGCGATTAAGGAGCTAAGGAAGAATAAACTGTCTGTCGAACCCTTCAAGCAGCTGTCGTTTGACATGCGCAAGATCCGTCACTTCAACAGCTCTTTCGCAAAAAGCGCGTATTTCGTTGCAAAGAATCTTGCTGGTCAGGTGCAGCCAACCGTTATAGTCCCGGACGTTGCCTCCTCTGGAGGCCCCGTGCCCCGGTAGGTTGACTGCCTTTGGTACCTTCACTCCACCAGTCAGATGTTGGCTTTCCCTTATAGGCAGATATCTGTAATATGTGCACAGATAGATCTTGGACAATTCGGCTACCCCCTACAATTGCAAAGATGGGTGCCGCCCACCGTTCGCACATAGTTCCCGGACGTTGCCTCCTCTGGAGGCCCCGTGCCCCGGTAGGAGGGCGGCCTTTGGTACCCAATCGCACAAATCTGTGGACTGATTATAAAAGGAATGTCTGCTTCCACCGATCAGACACCGAGAAGAATGCTACCCCATCACGAAACAGGGCTAATTGCAACGAGTAAATGGGAATTGGACATTTTTCTCGGCTCCCATCCCCGGCTCCATGCCCAACTCTGAGCAACTGCAATTACTCAGAGCAATCCGAGCCCGAAGGCCACAATAACGCTTCAACCGCTAAACTAGGACCGCCCAAAAACAGGGCATATGGTTGGTAGATGCGCAAGCCCCACAAGGATACATATCCCTAACAGACTATGTTTCTTGGTGACATTGGCGAGGAGTGGGTCGGGGAATCACGTGCCTGAAGGCTTCTTGTGTCGTCCCATTCAGGGGAAAATCACTCCATGGACTTTTCAAGAAAAGTCTCTTTCGCGCTGAAGGTCGGGGAGTACTCGGATGCCCATGATTTGCACGGTCAGCACATTATTTTGCTGGCCTCATGTTGGTCGAACTCACATGCTCTCTTGCGTATGGTGGGCGAATTCTTGAATACTTTAATATTAAATTGAATACATTTAATGCGAAACGTTATGCCCGTGACCGTTACCACGCGGGTGGAGGACGACCTCGCGCAAACCATAGACAAAATCGCCAAGACAGAGGGCATGGACCGGTCCACCGTGATCAGGAGGTTTTTGTCAAAGGCTGTGAGGGACTGGGTTATCCAGACAAGCCTCGACCAATATGAGCATGGCAAAATAACGCTGTGGCAAGCCGCGAAGAGAAGTGGTCTATCGCTCTGGGAAATGATCGATGAAGTCAAACGGAGAAGCATCCACGTTCCATACACTGCAGAGGACCTAGAGGAAGATCTGAAAGGCCTACCTTTTGCGTAGAATTGTCTCCAACGCGCCGCCTCTAATTTACCTCGCGAAAATCGGAAAACTAGACTTCCTTAGAAATGTATTCGATGAGGCAATCATACCGGAAGAAGTCAGAGACGAGGTCGTAAACAGGGGTAAACAGCTCAAGCACGGAGATGCCTTCGTCATTGAGAAGGCAATCCAAGAAGGCTGGCTAAAGGTTCGGAAGAGTGATTTGTTGGAAAGTCCAATCAAACTGGAAACCGGCGAGATGGCCGTAATCTCCCTAGCAAAGAAACTAGGCCTAGAACATGTTCTGATTGACGAAACCCTCGCCAGGGCCGCAGCGAGTCTGTCAGGTTTGAAAGCGAGAGGCACCATGTTCGTTCTATTACGAGTCTTGGAGGAAGAAGAAATCGACCTTGACGGGTTCTTGGATTCTATGGATCGGTTGATCGAACAGGGTTTCAGGTTGAGAGAGGAAGTCTATTTGGAGGCGCTCCGGAAAGCCAGAAAGATCGTGGGCTCGAAAAGTGGGTAGCCTCAACATTCGGAGTGTTTGCTATCGGTGACGTTGTTTGGATTGAGCCAGGTCTTCCAGTATCTTGTCCGTGCCTTCTGCTCGCGCCTTTCTTCGCAAAGTCTTCAGGTCAATCTGTGTAGTCTCTAGTATCGCCTTGATGTCCTCGCGGTCAGTTGCGGCTCTTTCGGCTCTTCGTCCAAATTGGAACCTACGTCGCAAACGAGAGATTAGCGCGTCTTCGGTGATACCTGGATTTCTCTCCCTCTCCCCCTCTGCAGAGATCCGAGTAACAACATCCACCATGCTCACAGCCACCATCACTCTCTCCTCAGGCTTCAATCTGCTATGCGCCACCGGAATCCGCCCACCAACCAGTCAACTGAAAGCCGCAGAATTAAAGCCGAACGGAAGTCGCGGAATGAAATGGAATGAGTACGGCAGAATCGTCTTCTAGGAAAAACCATCTCGTAGATGCATGGCTAATGGCCACGTAAGATACGCAATGGCAAGAGCTCAATAGATGGATTATATCTGACACAGCTCACGTGAGGTTTTCTGACGATGGTTGAATGGCGAAGACGTGAGGAGTTGCTCGGGAAGGAGGTTATCGATGGTGACGCGAAGAAAACATCGCAGCACGCCGGAAAGGCATGACTGTCGCAAAGTTGATTCGCCAGGTGTTGTGGGAGTTCTTGAAGGAATTTTCGGGGTCAAAAAATGATTTATCGGGGTCAG
>Ga0315282_10004405_pt1 | contig 24560 bp, 27 predicted proteins | sample YL17G07_20_MG_FD_203693 | JGI IMG/M metagenome (GOLD analysis project Ga0315282, IMG submission 203693) | Sediment microbial communities from Yellowstone Lake, YNP, Wyoming, USA - YL17G07_20 | ecosystem: Environmental > Aquatic > Freshwater > Lake > Sediment | place: USA: Wyoming | collected... | reverse complement strand
ACACGGGTTCGAATCCCGTTGGGGGCGCGGAACCGAATACACGCGGGTGTGGAGGAGCCCGGAGTCCTCACCGCCCTGTCAAGGCGGAGATCGCGGGATCGAAGCCCGTCACCCGCGCCAGGCCAGATCGGGGTGGTTGAAATCCCCCAAACCCCAGGTCATCGGGTCCATCCCAATGACCTCGGTAGCGGATTCCTTCTATCTGGTAGCGACACAGGCCCGAACTAGCCTCGCAGCGACTGCAGAGAGATGCCGGATTTGGCCGGATTAGTCCGGCTTCTTCCGTCCTAGAATGACGCGATGACCGAGGGATCGCTATCGTGCGTCTCGTCGAGCCCTTCGATCACGTCGCTCACGACGGTAAACGCCCAGACGATCCGAGCCCAACCGCACCCGGATTGGATCGTGAGCGCAGATGGACAGGTATGGGTTACCGGTGTGCGGGAGGGGGTCGCTGTCTACGAGCCGGAATCAGGTCGCCTATTGGCATCGATTCCGATTCCAGGCGAGACATGCGGAGCACCAGACGTCGGCTTTGGCTCGGTGTGGATACCGACCTCCGGTGAACCCGCGATCTATCGTGTCTCCTCGGCGAGTCGCACGTTGCTCGCCCGCATACCGGTGGAATTACCGGCGGCAGGCGAGTTCTCGATCGGCGTTGGCGAAGGCGGGGTATGGGCAGCCGAGGGGAACCCGAATGTTGGTTGCAGGCTCGTTCGAATCGATCCCACCACGAACGAGGTCGACGCATCATATGACATAGCGGCTGGCGCTGGCAGCGTCCGGGCGGGCCTCGGTGGCATCTGGATTACCTGCTTCGAAGAAGACAAGCTACTTCGCGTCGACCCAAAGTCCGGAAGAACGATTTCGACTATTGGAACGGAGCGCGGACCGCGGTTCCTAGCCGTCGGTGTGGGAGGAATCTGGGTGCTCAACCAGACTTCTGCATCGATCAGCCGCATTGACCCCGCCAACGACACCGTCGTAGCCACAATACCTGTTGATAGGCGATCGATCAGAGGCGGCGATATTTCAGTCGGGAATGGTTCGATTTGGGTGCGAGCTTCCGAGGAGCTTGTTGTACGGATCGATCCCACGACGAACGCTGTCGTCCAACGGATCGGGTCGCCCAGCACAGGCAGTGCCAGCGCCGCCGAGTGTGAAGGTCACCTATGGATTTCGGCTGGAGCGGAGGGCCTCCTCTACAACATCCCAATCCCATAGCGTCGCGATGCACAGCATCTGGTGCGCTTGAGAGCTTGTCCCGCGTCAACCTGATGAGATCGGTAGTACTCGACCTCTGCAGCGAGCACGATGCCGTCGGAGATCTCCTCGCGGTAGAGGTGCTCGTACTTGAGCGTCCCGAAGCTTCGCTCGATCACCCCGTTGGTGTGCGGGGAGCGTCGTCTAGTGCGGATGTGCTCAAACTCGGGTCGAGCGGCGATGTAGCCGGCGAAGGATGCAGCCTTGTAGGCGGGGCCGTTGTCAGAGACGAGCTTGATCGGGACAAGTTCTCCGGTCAATCGAATCCGCTGGGGTTCCCAGCAACCAGATCGAGACTCCAGTCACGGATGGCCCGGTGGCCGGTCAGTACTGGTCCTCATTGCGGCAAGCAGCGTGCTGGCGAGTCGGAAGAGACCTCGAGCTGACGAGTAGGTGCTAGGGCCTCTCTCGCCCACCCACTTCGCCCGGTCGGGCCACTTGCTTCCGCGCCGTCACGCGAGCCGGGCGACTCGGATTGTCTTCAGCCCCTCGATGCGGATGCGCTCGCATTCCCGGGCGATGCCCTCCAGACCTTCATCGATGACTGCCCAAAGGGTCATCGGGACGGGACCGAAGCTGAAGTCGAAGCGCGTCTCTCTGCCGTAGATGAGCCCGAGATCCCAGTACTCCTCAGGAACGCCCAGCCCGAAGCCCGGGGGGAAGTACCCGAAGCAGATGTCACCCGGGATGGGATAGAGGGTGAGATTCTCTCTGGGCAGCAGCACCTGGGGGTCGATCACCCTGTTCTTCTCGGGCACGTTGATCGAGACCTCGCGGCCAGCCCACCCCGCGTGGATGCCTTTGGTCACGATCGGCTCCTCGAGGACCTTCCAGAGCGCTTCGCAAGTCCGAGGTGCCTCGTCCTCTAGCATTCCGGCCGTCGCGCCCACGCCGCTCTCCTCGAACGTGATCTCTATCTTCCGCATCCGACCTGCCCCCTGTCTGCAGTCGCCACCCTCTGGAGGCCAGGGCGATCCCCCGGCCTACAGGTTCAATATCTCCCAGACCTCCGGATTGATGAGCGTTTCCGGCCGACGGCCGTCCAACGCCGCCAACACATTCTCCACGGCGAGCATCTCCATCGCGTTGCGGGTATCGACCGTGGCGCTTCCCAGGTGGGGCACGATGACCACATTCTCGAACTCGAGGAGACCTTCGTGAACCTCGGGCTCGTGCTCGAACACGTCCAGTCCGGCCGCGAAGATCTCTCCGTTCCGGAGCGCCTCGACGAGGGCGGCCTCGTCGACCACCGGCCCCCGCGAGGTGTTCACCAGCACGGCGGTTCGCTTCATCCTCTTGAACTGCTCGGCCCCGAACAGGTGCCGGGTTTCCGGCGTGAGGTTCACGTGGATCGAGACGAAGTCGGCCTCCTCGAGCAACTCGTCCAGCTCGCGCCGCTCGGCCCCGAGGGGCTCGGTCACCTCGTTCGGCAGCTCGACCGCGTCGGCGTAGATCACCCGCATCCCGAACCCCAGCGCCCGGCGCGCCACCGCCTGGCCGATCCGTCCGAAGCCCACGATGCCGATCGTCTTGTGGTGGACGTCCCGCCCGAGCATCATGAGCGGTCCCCAGGTCCACGGCCTCCTCGCGCGCAGGAACCGCTCGCCCTCGCCGATGCGCCGCGCCGCGGCCATGAGCAGGGACCACGCGGTATCCGCGGTCGTCTCCGTCAACACCCCCGGCGTGTTGGTGGCCATCACACCTACCGCGGTGCAGGCCGCAAGGTCGATGTTGTCGAATCCGACGGCATGGTTGGCGACGATCGTGAGCTGGGAGCCGGCGGCCTCGAGGAACTCCGTGTCGACCTTCTCGGTGAGCATCGTGATTACCGCGTGCATCCCGGTCACCATCCTGAGCAGCTCGTCCCGGGGAATGCCGAACTCGTTCTCGTGGATCGTCACGTCGCACCGCTGCCGAAGGACCCGCGTGGGCTCCTCCATGATGGGACGCGTGACGAGGACCCTGGGCCGGTCGCTCATCGAGCGAGCTCTGGCAGCGAGGTCCGGAAGGCCGTGAGGGCTCGCTCGATGTTTTCTAGCGAGTTCGCGTACGAGAAACGGAGATACCCCTCCCCGTACCGGCCGAAGGCGGTGCCCGACAGCGCAGCCACCCCCGCCTTCTCGAGCAGGTGGGCCTCGACCTCCCGGGAGGAGCGCCCCAATCCGGCGACGTTCGGGAAGACGTAGAAGGCGCCGTCCGGCGTGACGCAAGAGACCCCCTCGATCGCGTTCAGCCCGGCGACGATCGCGTCGCGGCGTCTTCGAAACTCGCCGACCATCTGGTCGGTGGGCTCCATCGGCCCCGTCAGGGCGGCGATCGCCGCGTGCTGGCTGAAGGCCGAGGTGCATGACACCGAGTTGATCACCAGGCGCGTAATGGGCTCGACGAGGCCAGGCGGGAAAACGCCGAACCCGAGACGCCAGCCGGTCATCGCCCACGTCTTCGACCACCCGTCGAGGAGCACGGTGCGCTCGGCCATGCCCTCGACGTCGAGAACGCTCGCATGCGCGCCCTCGTACCGGATGGCCCAGTAGACCTCGTCGGACAAGACCGTGAGATCGCGCTCGAGCGCGATCTGCGCCACCGCCTCGATGTCCTCTCGGGTGAGCGCACTCCCGCACGGGTTGTGCGGTGAGTTCAGGATCACCAGTTTGGTCCGCTCGGTGACGAGCGAGGCCAGCTCCTCGGGGTCCAGACGGAAGCCGTTCGTCTCCCGAAGCGGGATCGGCACCGGGGTCGCGCCAGCAAACGCCGCGATGGACTCGTACATGGGGAATCCGGGGTCGGGATAGATGATCTCGTCTCCCTCCTCGCAGAGCGCGAGGATCGTGAAGAACATGATCGGCTTGGCCCCCGGTGTCACCACGACCCGGTCGGGGGTGGTCGTCAGGCGTCTCGTCCGCTCGAGGAACGCCGCAACAGCCTCGCGAAGCGGCGGGATCCCGGAGGCTGGGACGTAGTGGGTCTCGCCGCGATCCAGGGCCTCCTTCGCGGCGGCTCGGATGTGGTCGGGCGTAACGAAGTCGGGCTCGCCGAGCTCCAAGTGGACGATCTCGCGCCCCTGTGCCTCCAGAGCGCGCGCCTTGGCGAGCACCTCGAAGGCGGACTCCGTTCCCAGACGACCCATGCGGTCGGCGAGCCTCACCGTTCCCAACGCTGCGGAGGCTCGCCCGCCCACATCAGGTGGACTGCTACTCCCTGTCTTCACCAGACACCACCTCTCATGCGTAGTCCATCCAAACGACCTGACTGGCCCCGGTAATCATGTCCACGATCTCTTCACGCTCGCCTTAGAACTTCGAGCGGTCCAGCCGACGTGACTCACGCGGTCTTCTGCCTCCTCCTACCACCTCACTCCTGATGGAGCTCAAGCGCGCACTCGAGGATACAGGGTCCCGGTGGCCGCTCATCTTGCGGAACCGATGCTCGGCTTCGAGCACGCCGGCCGCGATCCAGCGAAGGGCCATCTCGGGCTTCCGTGACAAGGGATCAAGGTGTGCTCAGCCTACCTACGGTCTGGCGGGACCGAAGAGCGGAGCGTGTGAGCATCATCTGCGCGCCCCAGATGGACCTCACCGAGATCGGACAGCGGCTCATCTCGTCTGCCCTGCAATGACTCCCGTCCACGACAGCGGGAAATCAGATCCGTCACCGACGGATGCCGATCGAAGCGGAATCGCGCGAGAAGTCCGGCTACGAGCGGATCCGGTTCAATCTGGCCGAGAGCTCGATCTCGGACGTTCCGCTGCGCGAGCTCTATGTGTGCGCGATCAAGGATGCTTTCTCCAACCGGATCCTGGGCCACTTGATCGACGAGCGGATGAAGGCCTCCCTCGCGCCAGCCGCACTCACAAACGCCATCGGCCTTCGCCGGCCACGCGGCACGATCGTGCACTCGGATCGTGGCAGCCAGTTCCGCTCCGCCAAGTTCGTGCGCACTCTGCGCACAAGCGGCCTGGTCGGATCGATGGGCCGCACAGGCCCGTGTGCCGATAACGCCGCGATGGAATCGTTCTTCGCCGTGTTGCGGAAGAACGTGCTGGACCGACAATGCTGGACGACCAGAGAGGAGCTGCGCCTGGCGATCGTTGCCTGGATCGAACGGACCTATCACCGCCGGCGGCGTCAACGCGCCCTCGGTAAGCTCACCCCGATCGGGTTTGAGACCATCCATGAGGTCGCTGATGCGGCCTGAGAACTATCAACCCTGCGAGTCAACCGAAGCGGGGGCAGTCCCAACTTGCCCGTGCGATCCCCGAACCCGCCAAGTCCGGCCACCGTCGCGACTACCCCACCCTCATGACCCTGGTCTTCAACTCGCTCTTGTCGGTCTGGCGCAGCGGGCGGCAAGTCGACGCGGAACTCTCTCATCCGCTCGTGTGGAGGCATGTGCGGCGTATCGTTCAACGCCGTTTCCCCGATGACCCGTCGATGCACCTACCGAAGCAGCCGATGCGGCGCCATCACTACGTCTACGGACGCGACCGCTACCTGACCGATCCCCCGATCCTCGAACGCCTCGGAGAGATCCACCGCGAGCTGGCCACGGCTCAGGCCAGAGACGCCGGACTGCCCGATCCGGACGGGGCCGGTTCCTACACTCACCCGGATCTCTCACGGGTCCTGCACGCCGACGGCAAGGTCGTAACTCCCCTGTTCAAGGCCAAGCCCGGAAACTTCCGTGTCGACACAGAGATCGGAGAGATGGTCCCTATCCGCTACGAGACCGACGCGACCCTTCACTTTGAAGGCGACGGAGAAGCCGCCTGGGGAACGAAGTCCGTCATGGTCGCCACGCGCTCTCGGATCGGCCGTTCCATCCTGGATGTCGACCGGGTGCCTGATCCCGGCTCTGAGGCTAAGGTCGACGTCTCCTGCTTCGAGCGCCTTACGCCGCACGTTCCTGGAGCCCAAGCGATCGTCTACGACACCGCCCTGCGCGGGGTTCACCACCAAACGATCCTGCGGGAGCTCGGGTTCGTTCCGGTCAACATGGGCGCTGCCGCCGAGACGTTCGGAAGCAAGACCCTGAAGCGAAAAATCAAGCGCCGCGAGAAGACGGTCCATGTAGAGGACAAAGAGGTCACGCAGCCTGATGGCTGGAGCGTCACGCTCCGGCTCTTCTCTGAGGCTGGCGCGATCGGCCTCATGCGCCCGACCGAGGCCGGGGACCTGCAGTTCACGCCCCTCGTCCGCAAGCGGACCCATCGCATGAACGCAGAAAGCGGCCTGTCCCGCTGGTACAACGACTACCGCCTGCCCGAGCACCTTGGCGGTGGCCAAATCACCGTTCGCCTTCACCAGGACGACGGAGACCGCAAGAGAAAGTTCAACCGGACCGAGAACGTCCGACCGATCCCGCCGTCGGACCCGGACTTCCCCCGTCTCTACGGGCGCCGGAACGACTCCGAATCGCTCAACCGATCGCTCGAGGACACCCTGTTCCTCGGACGAGCTCACAGCCTCGGATGGCGCCGCCAGCAGGTCCAGATGCTCGGCTGGGCCCTGATGGTCAACGCCCTCACCATGGCCCGGCACCGAGCCGCTGAAGACCTACTAGGGGCCGCCTGACTCCCGCTACCCCCTGGCACCTCCGGCAAGGATCAAGGCTGTCCTGAGAACACCCCGCAGGTCCGGGTGGCGTTACCGAGTCCCACCCACCTCCAGTCGCTACACTCAGGTGCCCCGGCAGATGGCTTGGCGATGATTCCTGCCAGGTTTTCTACCGGCCCGGGCCAGGTAGCTCAGTTGGCAGAGCACGCGGCTGAAAACCGCGGTGTCGGCAGTTCGATTCTGCCCCTGGCCACACAGCACATGAACGGAGCCGACGCCGTGCCGGATGAGGAGTCCTCGCCGCCGCTTATCCCACCTCCGGTGCAGCTCGTCGCGCCCGATGGGACTTCCGCCGGAGACTTCGACGTGGGGTTGGATCCCGAAGGGCTGCGCGAGCTCCTGCGCCTGATGATCCGAGCCCGACGTCTCGACCGCGAGTGCTGCTCGCTCCAGTGCGAGGGCGAGCTGACCGTCTACCCGCCCTTCGAGGGCCAGGAAGCCGCGCAGGTCGGAAGCGCCTTCGCCCTCGGAGCGGACGACTTCGTCTTCCCGTCGTTCCGCGAGCTCGCGGTGGCCATCGCTCGGGGCGTCGACGCCGTCGAGTACCTCCGCTACCACCGCGGGAACTGGCACGGCGGCCCCTACGACCCGATCGCGAACCGATTCGCGCCGATATGCGTGCCGGTCGCGACCCAGATCGTGCACGCGGTCGGCTGGGCACTCGGAGCGAAACTCGACGGGAAGGACGCCTGCTCGATCGCCTACTTCGGCGAGGGTTCAGCGTCGGAGGGTGACTTCCACGAGGGCGCCAATCTCGCAGCCGTGTTCCGCGCGCCGGTCATCTTGTTCTGCCAGAACAACGGCTGGGCGATCTCGGTGCCGTTAGATGAACAGACGGCGGCCCCGATCTTCAGACGGGCCGACGGGTACGGCTTCCCCGGCGTGCGCGTCGACGGCAACGACGTGCTGGCCGTCTACGCGGTGACGAAGACGGCGGTGGAACGAGCCCGCGCCGGCGACGGGCCGACGCTGATCGAGGCCGTGACGTACCGGATCGGCCCGCACACGACGTCCGACGACGCGACCCGCTACCGATCGGAGGAGGAGGTCGCCCGCTGGCGGGAGCGCGACCCGATCGAGCGGTACCGGAGGTACCTGCTCGGCGCCGGTCTGGCCGACGAGGCGTTCGTCGCGGACTGCGGGTCCGATGCCGAGGAGTGGGTGGGCGAGGTCCGCGCGGGGATCTCCTCGCTCGGTGCGCCCCCGGCGAGCGAGGTGTTCGACTTCGTGTTCGCCGAGCCGCCGGCCACGTTCGCGCGCGAACGCGATCGGTTCCTCGATGACCTGGGACACGGCGATGCCTGAGTTCACGATGGTTGCAGCCCTCAACGCGGCGCTCCGCGAGGCGCTCGCGAACGACCCGCGCACGCTCATATTCGGTGAGGACGTGGGCGAGCTCGGCGGCCTGTTCCGCGTGACCGAAGGGTTGCAGAGGGAGTTCGGTCGCGAGCGAGTGTTCAACACTCCGATCGCCGAGTCCGGTATCGCCGGCATGTGCGTCGGGCTCGCGCTCGCCGGGTGGCGACCGATCGCCGAGATGCAGCTCGACGGCTTCTCGTACCCGGCACTCGACCAGATCATCAGCCACGTCGCGAAGTACCGGGAGCGGACGCGTGGCCGGGCGCCGATGCCGATCGTCATCCGGATCCCCTCGTTCGGCGGGATCCGCGGCAAGGAGCACCACGGAGAGAGCCCGGAGACCTACCTCGCGCACACGGCCGGCCTGAAGGTCGTCGTCCCGTCGTCGCCGCTCGACGCCTACCGGTTGCTCTCGCTCTCGATCGCGGACCCGGACCCGGTGATCTTCCTCGAGCCGAAGGTCCGCTACTCCGTCAAGGAGCAGGGTGAGCTAACCGTCGAGGGGCCGGCGATCGGCACGGCTCGCGTACTCCGCGAGGGGAGCGCGTGTGCTGTCATCTCGTACGGCGCGATGGTCGAGCGATGTCTGGAGGCCGCGGAGCGGCTCGCGGGCGAGGGTATGGAGTGCCGCGTAGTAGACCTTCGGTCGCTCGTGCCGCTCGACGTCGAGACGATCACAGACTCCGTCCTGGCGACCGGCCGCGCGGTCGTCGTGCATGAGGCGCCGCGCACGCTCGGCATGAGCGCGGAGATCGCGGCGCGGATCATGGAGGAGGCGTTCGATCACCTGGAAGCGCCGGTGATGCGGGTGACCGGGTTCGACACGCCGTACCCGCCGGCCTCGCTCGAGCAGTACTACCTGCCCAGCGTCGACCGCATCTGCGGGGCGGTGCGCACGACGGTGACGTGGGTTCGGTAGGCTCCGCGTCGTGAAAGGACAGAACCTCGTCTCGCCGGACGACATCGGCCAGCGGGTGTCGTTCCAGTTCGAGCTGCCCAACGGCTTCGTCGGCGAGGCCGTCGGCATCCTCGAGGCCTACGACCGCCCGGCCGAGACGTACCTGGTCCGAACGCGGACCGGGCAGTTGGCCCGCGTCCCCGAGCGCGGGGTGCGGTTCGGGAAGACCGTCTCCGACCGATCCTAGGCGGTTCTCTCCAGCTTGTGGATGACCCCGAGCAGGTCGTCCACGTTGAAGGGCTTCGCGACGAACGCGTCCGCGCCGAGCTCTGCCGCCTTCGCTCGATCGCGAAGGCTCGAGCGGGCGGAGACCACGACTACCCGCGGGCGCTCATCCTCGGGCAGCGACTGGAGCTCCTCGAGGACGCTCCAGCCGTCCATGACCGGCATCATGATGTCGAGCAGCATGAGCTGAGGATGACGCTCACGCACCTCGTTCATCGCCGCGCGCCCGTTGCGCGCCGAGTAGGTCCTGAAGCCCTCGGCCTCGAGGCTGAACTGCAGCATCAAGACGACCTGCGGCTCGTCGTCGACGACGAGCACGCTCGTCGCGGTCTCCATCGCAAAGAGGAGCGTACGGGTGGGGGCCGTCCGTCGGAATCGGCCGCCCGGATGGTTTCGCGGGACCGCTCGGACTACCCCTCCTTCCGAGCGGATAGCACATCGGGGCCATGGCGGCATGGCCCGGTTGCGGCAGGCCAGCCACACCCCGCGCCTCAGTCGACGGAGGGAACGCCTCCTGCGGGCACGACGCGTCCGATCTCGAACGCCGAGCTCCCGATGGCCTCGGCGCGCGCGAGGATCTCGTGCGCCCGGTCGGCGGAGGCGACGAGCACCATCCCGAGGCCCATGTTGAACGTCGATCGCATCTCCTCGGGCGACGCGCCAGCGACCTCCGCCACGAGATCGAACACGGGCGGCACCGGCCATGAGCTCTCGTCGATCTCGGCCCCGAGCCCCTCGGGCAGCGCGCGCGGGATATTCTCGTCGAAGCCGCCGCCCGTGATGTGCGCGGCCGCGTGGACGAGCCTCTCGCGCGCCAGCGCCAGCACGAGCGGCGCGTAGATCGCGGTCGGCTCCAGCAACTCATCGCCGAGCGAACGCCCAAGCCGCGGCAGTACATCCTCGAGCGCGTACCCGCCGTCTTCGAGCAACGCCTTGCGCACGAGCGAGTAGCCGTTCGAATGCAGGCCGCTCGACGCGAGGCCGACGAGTGCATCGCCCTCACGCACGCGGTGCGGCCCAAGCCGGTCGCGTTCATCGACGACTCCGACGCAGAACCCCGCGACATCGAACCCGTCCTCGCCCATGACACCTGGGTGCTCGGCAGTCTCGCCGCCGAGCAGGGCGCAACCCGCGCGGCGGCAACCCTCGGCTACCCCCTCGACGATCGTGGCAACCTCCTCCGGGACGATCTTCCCGACCGCCAGGTAATCGAGGAAGAAGAGCGGCTCGGCCCCCGTGCACACGACGTCGTCGGCACACATCGCGACGAGGTCGATCCCCACCGTGTTCAGCCGGCCCACCAGGCGCGCGATCTCGACCTTCGTGCCGACCCCATCGGCGGCGGCCGCCAGGTAGCGTCCCTCCGCGATACGGAAGAGTCCGGCGAAGCCGCCCACACCCTCCGCGACCTCAGCGCGCGTCGCGTCCTTCGCGAGTTCACGGATCAGCGTGACGGCCTTGGCAGCAGCCTCTAGGTCCACACCGGCCCGTCGGTACGCGTCGCTCACGACTTCGTCGGCTGCTCGAGCAGCAACTTGCCGACCTGTTCGGGGATCTCGATCGGATACTCACCGTCGAAGCACGCCCGGCAGAACTCGCCCTTGGCCGAACCGGTCGCCGCGATCATGCCCTCCAGCGAAAGGTAGCCGAGCGAATCGGCGCCCAGGAACTGGCACACCTCATCCACGGACAGGTCGGACGCGACGAGTTCCTGGCGCGTCGACATGTCGATCCCGTAGTAACACGGCCACTTGATCGGCGGACACGTGATGCGCGCATGCACCTCGGTCGCACCGGCCTCGCGGATCGCCTGCATGATCTGCCGTGTGGTCGTTCCGCGGACGATCGAATCGTCGATCACGACGACGCGCTTCCCGCGGATCGCGTCCGGGATCGGGTTCAGCTTCAGCTTCACACCTCGCTCCCGCAGTGACTGGGAAGGCTCGATGAACGTCCGGCCCACGTAGCGGTTCTTCATGAGGCCCTCGCCGTACGCGATGCCGGAGCCCTCGGCGTATCCCTGCGCGGCAGAGTGGCCTGTGTCCGGGACCGGGATCACGAGGTCGGCGTCGGCCGGGGCCTCGGCCGCGAGTCGCCGACCGAGTTCGCGGCGAACCTCGTACACCGTGTGCCCCATGATCCGAGAGTCGGCCCGGGCAAGGTACACGTACTCGAAGATGCAGAGCGCATGTCCGGGGCTCTCGGCGAAACGGACCGAATGCAGCCCTCGGTCGTCGATCCGTATCAGCTCTCCGGGCTCGATATCGCGAACGTACGCCGCACCGACGATGTCGAGCGCGCACGTCTCGGAGGCGACGCAGAAGCCGTTCGGGAGGCGGCCGAGCGAGAGCGGGCGCACGCCACGCGGGCCGCGCAGCGCGTAGACGCTCCTCTCGTCCATCATCACGAAGCAGAATGCTCCCTCGAGGGTCGGCAGGACCTCCAAACACGCCTCCTCCAGGCCGTCGCCCATGTGGCGCGAGAGCATCGTCGCGACCAGGTCCGAGTCGGTGGTGGCCTTGCCCGCCGTGCGGCCGACGCGCGCCGCGAGGTCGGCTGTGTTCACCAAGTTGCCGTTGTGGCCCAGGGCGAGCGAACGCTGTCCGTCGGTCTTGAACGCCGGCTGAGCATTCTCCCACGTGGTGGAGCCGGTCGTGGAATAGCGATTGTGGCCGATCCCGAGATCGCCCTGGAGCGTGGTGAGCGTCGCCTCATTGAACACCTGCGAGACGAGCCCCAGTTCCTTGAACACGAGGATGTGCTCACCGTCGCTGACGGCGATGCCGGCGGATTCCTGCCCACGGTGCTGCAGGGCGAAGAGCCCGAAGTACGTGAGCCGCGCGACCTCTTCGCCGGGCGCCCACACGCCGAAGAGGCCACATGCCTCTCTTGGACTCTCCGCTCCCACCTGTGCGCGGATGGTAGCACCCGCCGCCGATCAGCCCGAAAGGAGCTTCGGGATGGCCTCCTCGTAGGCGGCGCGGGCTTCCTCGACCGTCGTCTCGAAGAGGGTGTCGAACACCATCCTCGGACCGCCGGTCTCCCCGATCCTCGAGAACGGCACGCGGTGAGCGGAGGCAAGCGCCTCCAGGTCACCGGCCCTGTCGGGCGAGACCGACACCACCGCGCGGGAGGCCGATTCTGCGAACAGGGTCACGTACCAAGGCACATCGCCCGGAAGCGCCAGAGCGAACCCGGTCCCACCGGCCATCGCCGACTCCGCGAGCGCGACCGCGAGCCCACCATCGGAGCAGTCGTGGGCCGAGGCGACGAGATCGCCCCTCGCCGCCTCGATCAGTGCCCCGTGAAGCGCCCCCTCGCGCTCGAGGTCGAGCGCCGGCGGTCGTCCCGAGATCCGCCCCAGGACCACATCGGCGAACTCCGACCCACCGAGCTCCGCGAACGTCTCGCCGAGCAGGTAGACGAGGAGTCTCGGCTCCGGGAAACCGGGCCGCGCGAGCAGTCGATAGTCGTCGATCAGCCCGAGCATGCCGATCACCGGTGTCGGCCAGATCGCCGAGCCGCCCGACTCGTTGTAGAAGCTGACGTTCCCGCCGGTGACCGGCGTCCCGAACGCCCGACAGGCATCGGCCATCCCCTGGATCGATTCGGCGAACTGCCACATAACCTCGGGCCTCTCCGGGTTCCCGAAGTTCATACAGTTCGTGATCGCGAGTGGCTCGGCCCCCATCACAGCGACGTTGCGCGCGGCCTCGGCGACCGCGTGCGCCGCGCCCAGGTACGGGTCGAGGTGCCCGAAACGACCCTTGCCGTCGGTCGAGAGGGCGATCGCCTTCAGCGTGCCGTCGAGTCGGAGGATCGCCGCGTCGGCGCTCGGCCCGACGACCGTTCCGCCCTGGACGACGTAGTCGTACTGCTCCCAGACGAACCGCTTGGAGGCGATGTTCGGCGACGACAGAACCGCGAAGAACGCCTCGCGCGGATCGGCCGTCACGGTGGCGAACGTCGGATCGTCCTCGAGGATCTCGGCGAAGCCGCGGGGCGGCTCGATCGTGCGTTCGTATACGGGGCCCTCGTCGGCGAGCGAGCGCGCCGGGACCTCGGCCACGACCTTCCCGCCCCTCTCCACGGTGAGCTTGCCGCCGGGGACCATCTTCCCGACCACGGCCGAGGCGAGCCCCCATCGCGTGCACACCTCGCGGACGTCGTCGAGCAGCTCCGGCCGGACGATCGCGAGCATCCGCTCCTGCGACTCTGACGTCAGGATCTCGAACACCTCGAGGTTGGGCTCGCGGAGAGGCACGGCATCGAGGTTGAGCTCAACCCCGAGGCGCGCACGGGCGGTCGACTCGCTCACGGCGCAGGTGAGCCCGGCACCTCCAAGGTCCTGCAGTCCCTCGAGCAGATCGCGCTCGACGAGCTCCATGCAGGCCTCGATGGCAAGCTTCTCGGCGAACGGGTCGCCGATCTGCACGCTGGGCCGGCTCTCAGCCGCGTCCTCCTCGATCGTGCGCGACGCGAGTACCGACACGCCTCCGATGCCGTCGCGTCCGGTCGAGGCGCCGATCAGCACCATGAGCGAGCCCTCGTGTACCTGCCGGTCAGCCGTGATGAGTCGGCCGACGGGCGCGATCCCCACGCACATCACGTTGATCGCCGGGTTGGTCGAGTGCGGCTCGGCGAACTTGACTTCGCCGCCGACGGTCGGTACGCCGATGCAGTTCCCGTAGCCGCCGATGCCGGCGACGACACCCTCCAACAGCCAGCGGTTCCGCTCCTCGGTAAGCGGGCCGAACATGAGAGGGTCGAGCGATGCGATCGGCCGCGCGCCCATCGCGACGATGTCGCGGACGATACCGCCGATGCCCGTCGCGGCTCCCTGGTAGGGCTCGATCGCGCTAGGGTGCGAGTGCGACTCCATCTTGAACGCTACCGCCAGCCCATCGCCGACGTCCACCACACCCGCGTCCTGCCCCGGACCGACCAGCACATGCGGTCCCTGCGTTGGGAGCCTGCGTAGGTGGATCTTCGAGCTCTTGTACGAGCAGTGCTCGGACCACATCGCGCCGTACATGGCGAGCTCGTTCGGGTTGGGGTCGCGGCCGAGCGTGGCGCGGATCGCCTCCAGCTCGTCGTCGGTGAGGCCGAGGGCTCGGTGCAGCGGTTCCTCCCCCATCTATGACCTCATCAGCGCGCGGGAAAGGAGCGAGGCGAGCAGCGGCTGTCCGCCGGTCGGACCGACGTCCGGGTCGACGGCGTGCTCTGGGTGCGGCATGAGGCCGACGACGTTGCCGCGCGCGTTGCGAACGCCGGCGATGCCGTTCGCACTGCCGTTCACGTTGTGCTCGTCGTCGACGGTCCCGTCAGGCGCGCAGTACCGGAACGTCACCAGTCCCTCACCCTCGATCCGCTCTAGGTCCTTCGAGCTCGCGACGAACTGACCTTCGCCGTGCTTGACGGGGATCCTCAGCACTTCACCGGGTACGAGCCCCTCGGTGAGAGAGGACAGTGAGGTCTCGACGCGGACGTCGACCGACCTGCAGATGAACCGGAGTGTGCGGTTGCGGATCAGCGCTCCGGGAAGCAGACCGGCCTCGCAGAGGATCTGGAACCCGTTGCAGATACCGACGACCGGCGCCCCGCTCTCGACGAAGTCGCGGACCTCCTCCATGATCGGTGCGAACCGCGCGATAGCGCCGGTCCGAAGATAGTCGCCGTACGAGAATCCGCCGGGGAGCAGCACCGCGTCGACGCCGCTCAGATCGTGGTCGGCGTGCCAGAGCGGCACTCCCTCGCCGCCCATGAACGCGACGGCCCACAGCGCGTCCCGATCGTCGAGCGAGCCGGGGAACGTGACGACGCCGACCCGCGGCCTGCCCTCGCTCACCCACCCACCTGCTCGGCCGCGAGGATCCGGAAACCCTCGATCACGGGGTTCGACAGCAGCCGTCTGGCCATCTCCTCGACCTGTGCACGGGCGGCCTCCTCGGACTCGGCGTCCACGGTCAGTGCCACGTGCTTGCCGACCCGCACATCCGACACGTTCGTCCAGCCCATGGTGGGGAGCGACCCCTGGACGGCCTTGCCCTGCGGATCGAGCAGGCCGGGCTTCAGCTGCACGAGGATCTCGAATCGATGCTTCATCGCCGCTCCGTTCTCAACCGTTCGAGGTCTACCTGACACGTCTCCCAGTTCGACTCGGGCCACACTCCCATCCTCTGCCGGTACCGATCGAACCTCTCGCCGGTGATCCGCTCGTACGCCTCCTGGTACTTGAGCGCGGTCTTCGCGACGACCTCGGTGGGCAGGTCGGGCGGTGGCGGCTCGTGATCCCAGCCGCTCGCGTCGAGCCAGTCACGCACGAACTGCTTGTCGAACGACGGCTGCGAGCGCCCCGGCGTGTAGCCGTCGGCCGGCCAGAACCGCGAGGAGTCGGGCGTCAGCACCTCGTCGACCAGCACCAGCTCACCCTCGGCGAACCCGAACTCGAACTTCGCATCCGCCACGATGATGCCGCGTTCGAGCGCGATCTGCGCGCCCCGCTCGTAGAGCGCGATCGTGAACTCTCGCAGCTTCTCGGCCAAGCCTCTGCCGACCAGGTCAACCGTCTCGTCGAACGTGAGCGGCAGGTCGTGACCCTCCGCCGCCTTCGTCGTCGGCGTGAAGATCGGCTCGGGCAGCCCGGAGGACTCGTCCAGCCCGGGCGGGAGGGCCACGCCGCAGACGTGACCCTCGGCTCGGTACTGCTTGAGGCCCGAGCCGGTCAGGTATCCGCGCGCCACGCACTCGACCGGGATCACCTGCGCGCGCTTCACGAGCATCGCCCGACCGCCGAGCGACGGCTCGTCCCGGAACGCGCCCGGGAAGTCGCGGCGGTCGGCCGAGAGCAGGTGGTTCCCGATCAGATCCTCCGTCCGCTGGAACCAGAAGAGCGACAAGCCGGTCAGTACGCGGCCCTTGTCGGGGATCGGGTTCGGAAGGACCATGTCGAACGCCGAGATCCGGTCGGTGGCGACCAGCAGCAACCGCTCGTCGTCGACCCGGTAGATGTCACGGACCTTGCCCTGCGCGTCGGGCTTCCCGGCTCCGCTCATGCATCCTCGCTCACGGGGAGCTCGACGAGTCGGTCGAAGACCACGCCGAGGTTCCGCAGGAACCGCGCAGGCTCGAACAGCGCGTCGACCTCGTCGGGTGTGAGGAGCCTCATCACGCTGGGGTCGGCGGCGATCCGATCGCGGAAGCTCACGCCCGTGTCCCACGCAGCCGCGGCGGCCGCCTGGACGATCGCGTATGCGTCGTCGCGCGACAGCCCCTTGCCGATCAGCGCCAGCAGCGTCGTCTGCGAGTACGCGAGCCCGCCGCCGAAGTCCAGGTTCTCGAGCATCCGTTCGGGGAACACGCGGAGCCCCTCGAGGACCTCGGTGAGGTCCTTCAACATGAAGTCGAGCGCGATCGTGGAGTCCGGGAAGATGACCCTCTCGGCCGACGAGTGCGAGATGTCGCGCTCGTGCCACAGCGCGACGTTCTCGAGCGCCACCTGCAGGTTCCCGCGGACGACACGGGCGAGGCCGCTGATCCGCTCGCACACCACTGGGTTCCGCTTGTGCGGCATCGCCGACGAGCCCTTCTGGCCCTCCGCGAACGGCTCCTGAACCTCGCGGATCTCGGTGCGCGCGAGGTGCCGGATCTCGACGGCGAACTTCTCGAGCGACGACGCGAGCAGCGCCAGGGCGGCCATGTACTCGGCGTGCCGGTCACGCTGGACGATCTGGTTCGACGCTTCGGCCGCACGCAGCCCAAGCTTCGCGCAGACCTCCTCCTCGATCCGCGGGTCGAGCTGCGAGTAGCTACCCACGGCACCCGAGATCTTGCCGACACTCACGACCTCCCTCGCGCGGCGCAGGCGTTCGCGATCGCGGTCGAGCTCGAACGCCCAGATCGCGAGCTTGTGGCCGAAGCTCGTCGGCTCGGCGTGGACGCCGTGCGAGCGGCCGATCACGGGCGTATCGCGGTGCTCGAGGGCCATGCGCTTCACGACTCCGATCAGCCGCTCGAGCCTCGCGAGTAGCAGATCGGCCGCTTCGCGGAGCTGCAGCCCGAACCCCGTGTCGAGCACGTCGGAGGACGTCATCCCGAAATGGACCCAGCGCCCGGCGGGGCCGACCGACTCGCCGACGCATTGCACGAAAGCCGCCACGTCGTGCCGCGCGACCCTCTCGAGCTCGAGGACCCGGTCGACGCTGAACGAGGCCTTAGCTCGCACCTCGAGGGCATCTCCCTCAGGGATCCTGCCCAGTCGCGCCCACGCCTCGACCGCCAGGATCTCGATCTCGAGCCAATGGCCGAACCGAGCCCCGTCGGACCAGACGGCGGCCATCTCCGGGAGGGTGTAGCGGGGGATCACCGCGCGGTGACCTCCGTGGAGCGAACGATCACAGGCGGAGGCCCTCCGCGAGATCGTCCTTGAACTTCCACAGACGGGCCTGGATCTCGGGATCGCCGACGCCCAGGATCTGCGCCGCCAGCACTGCCGCGTTGACCGATGCGTCGACACCCACGGCCGCGACCGGCACTCCGCTCGGCATCTGCGCCGTCACGTGGAGGGATTCGATACCGCTCATCTGCTCGGAGGTGACGGGTACGCCGATCACCGGCAGGATCGTCCGCGCCGCAACGGCCGACGCGAGGTGACCGGAGATGCCGGTCGTGCAGATCAGGACCTTCAGTCCGCGCTCGAAGGCCGTGCGCGCGTACTCATCGACCAGGTCGGGGTTCCGGGAGGCGGACATCACGCGGATCTCGTGCGGCAATCCGAGCTTCTCGAGGATCGCCGCCGCTTGCTGCATGAGGGCAAGCTCGGAGGGGGACGCCACCAGCACACCGACCTCGGGGGCCCGACCGCTCATCCTGCCTCCTTCGCCACATTCTCCGCGATGTCTCTCCGGTAATGCGCGCCGTCGAACGAGATCAGGGAGCAGGCCTCGTACGCACGCATCCGCGCTTCTGCCGCGGTAGCGCCCAGGCCGCTCACCGCGAGGACCCGCCCTCCGGACGTGACAACTCTACCCCGTCGCTCCGCCGTGCCGGCGTGGAACACGACAGCGCCGTCGGCCCGTGCGGCCTCCTCGAGCCCTCGGATCTCGAGCCCGGTCTCGTAGGTACCGGGGTAACCGCCGGAAGCCATGACGACCGTGACGCAGGTCTCCGGGGTCCAGTCCACCCGGCAGTTGGCGAGGTTCCCTTCGACGCAGGCGAGCAGCAGCTCGCCGAGATCGGAACGGAGCCGCGGCAGTACGGCCTGGGTCTCGGGATCGCCGAACCGGCAGTTGAACTCCAGGAGCTTCGGGCCCTCGTCGGTGAGCATCAGGCCAGCGTAGAGCACGCCCTGGTAGCGGACGCCCTCGGACCCCATCGCGCGGACCGAGCGCGTGAGGACCTCGTCCCAGATCCGTTGAGCGGTTGCATCGTCGACCCACGGCACCGGTGAGTACGCACCCATGCCGCCGGTGTTCGGGCCGGCGTCGCCGTCGCCGACCCGCTTGAAGTCCTGCGCCATGACGAGCGGCAGCACGTCTCGCCCATCGGTGAGCGCGAATGCCGAGACCTCGCAGCCGGTCAGGTGCTCCTCGATCAGCGCGGCCATGCCCGCGTCTCCGAACGCGCGCTCGACGAGGCACATCTCTAGCGCCGCGACGGCCGTGGCCCGGTCCTCCGCGATGATCACGCCCTTGCCGGCCGCCAGGCCGTCGGCCTTGACCACGTAGGGGGGCTCGAACCCGTCGAGCTCCTCGACCGCGGTCCGCACATCGGTGACGGTCCGCGACCGGCCGGCGGGGATCCCGTAGCGCTCGCATAGCTCCTTCGTCCAGGCCTTCGAGCCCTCGATCCGGGCGCCGTCCCTCGTCGGTCCGAACACGCTCCGCCCGGCGGCCTCCAACTCGTCGACCAGACCCGCGACGAGCGGAGCCTCCGGTCCGACGACCGTGAGGTCGATGGCCTCGTGCTCGACGAACCCGACGATGCCGGGGACGTCGTCGGCCGCGAGTTCGAGACAGGTCGCATCCGACGCGATGCCGGCGTTGCCGGGAGCGGCGTACAGCCGGTCGATCGTGGGGTTCTGGGCCAGAGCCCACACGAGGGCGTGCTCCCGCCCGCCGCCGCCGACCACGAGGACCTTCATGAGATCGCGAGGCTCTGCTCGCGCGCCGGCCCGACCGAGACGACCGAGACCGGCACGCCGACCAGGTCCTGGAGCCGCCCCACGTAGGCACGGGATGCGACCGGCAGATCGTCGAACGAATGGGCTTCGCCGAGCTCCTCGTCCCAGCCTTCTAGCTCCTCATAGACGGGCTCGGCCCGGTGGAACAGCGACTGGTGCGGAGGGAAGTCCTCGAACGTTTCGCCTTCAGCGCGGTAGGCCGTACAGACCCTCACGGTCTTCGAGCCTGAGAGGACGTCGAGCTTCGTGAGGAACAGCTCGGTGAGACCGTTCACCCGCGCCGCGTAGCGCAGGGTGACGGCGTCGAACCAGCCGCACCGGCGCTTGCGCCCGGTCGTGGTGCCGAACTCCTGCCCGCGCTCCGCCAGCCTGTCGCCGTCGGGGCCACGGTCCTCCGTAGGGAAAGGCCCGGCGCCGACCCGCGTGACATACGCCTTCGCGATGCCGATCACGCGGTCAACCTCCTTGGGGCCCACACCCGCAGAAGCGAGCGCATAGCCGGCGACCGGGTTCGAGGAGGTCACGAACGGGTACGTCCCCTTGTCGAGGTCGAGCAGCGTGCCCTGCGCGCCCTCGAGCAGCACGTTCTTCCCGGCGCACAGACCCTCGTGCAACAGCTTGGATGTGTCCGTGACGTGGCTCCGTAGACGCTCCGCGTAACCCAGATAGTCCTCGACGATCTGCTCGGCCGCGAGCGGGAGCCGGTTGTAGACCTTCGTGAGGACCAGGTTCTTCTCCTTCAGGACCACGTCGAGCTTCTCGCGGAAGATCTTGGGATCGAACAGATCCTGCACGCGCAGCCCGATCCGCGCCGCCTTGTCCGCGTACGCGGGGCCGATCCCACGCTTCGTCGTCCCCAGCGCGTTCCTGCCGAGGAATCGCTCGGTGACCTTCTCGAGCTCGAGGTGGTACGGCATTATGAGGTGCGCGTTGCCCGAGACCACCAGACGCGAGACGTCGATCCCAAGCCCGATGAGCGTGTCCATCTCCTCCAGCAGCACCCGGGGATCCACGACCAGGCCGTCGGCGATGACAGACGTGATGTGCGGGTAGAGGATCCCCGACGGGATCAGGTGGAGCTTGAGGGTCTGGCCCTGCGCGACCACGGTGTGACCGGCGTTGTTGCCGCCCTGGTAGCGCACCACGAAGTCCATCCGGTCGGCGAGATAGTCGACCGCCTTGCCCTTGCCCTCATCCCCCCACTGGGTCCCGAGCACGATCGAGGCCGGCACGCCAGAAGTCTATCCGGACGGAGGAAGGGATCTGCGCCCCGCCGGGCGCAGATCCCCGAACCCGACGCGCGTTCGGCCTATCGCTCTAGCCGGAAACGGATCTGCACGTGCGTGTGGTACTCGTGGATCTCGTTGTTCTGGACGGTCGCCGAGGTCGAGAGGATATCCATCCCCTCGATCTGGCGGATCGTCTTCGCGGCCTCGGCCAGCGCCTGGCGCGCGGCGTCTGCCCACGACACCTCAGACACACCGACGACATCGATCGTCTTGATGATCGGCATCCCTGCCCCCTAGCCCTTCTCGTACACGTCGATGAACCGCCGATAGCTCGCGGCGACCTGCTTCGCGGCCTCCTCCCGACCGATCATCCTGTCGACGAAGGCCTTCAGTGGATCCCACCATATGGTCCGGCCGATCGCGAACCCGATGTACCCGGGAACGCCGCTGCCCTGTCGCAGCCAGTGACCCACCGCGGTGTCGTCGGCACCGCGACCGAGCACCACGCATGCCACCTTGTTCCGGCCTCCGGAACGGGCCTGCTCCGAGATGGCCTCACAATCCTGCCGTCTGTCGATGCCCTCGATCTTCCAGATGTCGGGCTCCACCCCGGCGAACTGCAGCTCGGCGATCGTACGCTTCATGAGACCCGGACGGACGTCGGTGTCGTAGGTCTCGGCATCCCCTCCCACCGCCTCGAGCTGGTCCGGCTCGGCCGGCACGAGCAGCTCGAAGAGGAACTTCCTGCCGCGCTCGTGCAGCCAGTCGCCGAGCCGCTTCAGCCGTGCCGCTTGCCGCTCGTTCGTCTCCGCGTCGCCCTCGGGGTTGTAGCGGACGAGGACCTTCGTGAACGTCGGGTCGAAGCTCTCGATGTGTGCGCCGAAGTCCTCGCCGTACTCATAGTCGAACTCGTCCTGACCGCTCTTCTCGACGGGCATGGCGAAGGTGAGACCCTGCGCCTTTGCCGTCCGTGCGATCTCGGCGCCGAACTGCTCGTCGACGAGCGCGCCGGCGGCCTCACGGGGCACCCCCTCCTCAAGGGCGTGGAGCAGCCCCTCGAAGATGACGCGCTTGGCGTCGGCGATCCGCGCGGTTTCCTCCGCGTTCGGCTGACCGGCCACCCCGAAGAACTTCTTCTGGAAGGATCCGCGGTGGTCGAACGCCAAGATGTACAGGGGCTTGTCGTATCCGAGATCCATCCCTTCCTCCTCTGCCGCGCGGCCTCGGGCTAGCGCCGCTCGAACGGGTTGACCGGGGTGAGCACCTCGACCGGCACCGGGGCCGCTTCCTTCCTGAACGTGTCGGCATCCGACGGGGAGCCGACCACGAACCCGAAGTGCATCGGCACCGCGAGCTGCGGTGACATCGCCCGCACGAGGCCACCCGCCTCGCGCGGGTCCATCGTGAACGTCCCGCCGATCGGCACGAACGCCACGTCGGTCCTCACGGTCTCGAGCTCGGGCAGGTGGTCCGTGTCCCCGGCATGGTAGTAGGTCGAGCCGCTGAGCTCGAGCACGTATCCGACCCAGTTCTTCGCCTTCGGGTGCTTGTCGAGTCGTTCCTCGACGATGTTGTAGGCGGGAACCGTCTCGATGCTCAGACCGGCGACCTCGTGCGACTCGCCCGGTGCCACCGCCGTCACGTCGCCGGAGAGCTCCCGCGCTACGTCGGTCGGAGCCAGGATCCTCGTGTCCCCTTTCCGGATCCTCGCGATCTCTTCCGGCTGGAAATGGTCGAAGTGCGCGTGGGTTATGAGGATGACATCTGCCGGGACGTTGCCGGTCACTCCCCACGGATCGACGTACAGGACCAGGCCATCGCCCTCCCACCGGAACGCAGACTGCCTGAACCACGTGAACCGATCGAGCATGGCTTTCACCCCCTCGGCCTCGCCTAGACCCCCGTAGTCTGGCAAATCGCTGCCGCGACACGCGAGCCCGCCGCAGACGGGAGCATCCGCCACGTGCCCAAGACCGGGAGCTGCGGCACTGTCCCTGGAGAAACTCCGGCCCTACGTGGAGGCCGATCCTCCTTCATCCGGAGGCGGTGGCGGCATCACCGGAGCTCCAGGCGATGCGGATGCCGGTGGGACCCCGGGTGCCGGGGATCGCTCCGCCGCAGGCGTCCCCGGAGCTCCGAACGACACGGACGGACCGGGCTGCGTGAAGTTCACCTGCGGGGGCCCCGCCTCGCGGACCTCCTCCGGGATCTCGAAGAACTCGGCTCCCTCGAACCTGAACATGCTCGCGACCACGTTCGACGGGAACGATTGTACCCGGCGGTTGTAGTCGCGGACGTTCGCGTTGTAGTAGCGCCGTGCCGTCTGGAGCCGATCCTCTGTGTTCGACAGCTCCGCCTGCAGGGCGAGGAAGTTCTGGTTCGCCTTCAACTCCGGGTAGTTCTCCGCGACGGCGAACAGCTGGCGCATCGCGGCCACGAACGGGCCCTCGGCGGCAGCCTGCTCGGCCGGTGAGCCGGTGGCGGCCGCCGCCGCGGCGCGCGCCTTGGTGACGTTCTCGAAGACCCCGCGTTCGTGCGCGGCATAGCCCTTCACGGTCTCGATCACGTTCGGGATGAGGTCGTACCGGCGCCGCAGCTCGGTATCGATGTTCGCCCAGGCGTCTCTGATCAGCTGCTTCTGGGAGACGAAGCGGTTGTACGAGATGACGGCGCCGGCGGCGAAGACCACCACCAGCCCGAGGACTATCCACAACGCGATCACGGTCGTTCCCTTTCTCGACTGATCCCTTCGCCGCAGCCTAGCCGGTCCCGGGGCCTCCGTACAGCTCGAACACGACCCCTGGTACGTGCTCGCGGAACTGCTTGACGGTTCCGATGAGCGGTACCAGCTCGAGGGGTGCCCGGCGCTTGCCGTAGCAGAGCAGCCATCTCCCGACCACCTCGAACCCGAACCCATGTTCGGTCGCCAGCAGCCACTGCATCATCCGCGCATCGATGAAATCGCTGGCGAACTTGCGGTCCTCGCCCTTCACGTTGAACTCGCGATTGAACTCCTCCGACTCGAACTCGATGTCGTGCAGGCCGATGTGGTCAGCGATCGTCGTGAGCAGGTTCTCCCGCTCCACGCGCAGCGACGGGCAAAGGGACTCGATCTCGGTCACCGCGCACGAGAACCGATAGTAGGTCTTGGATCGGTTGCCGCGCGAGTCGCTCGACTCCTCGTAGTACCAGTAGTCGAACTCCTGAAGCGGGATCCCCTGCCAGGTGCCCCACATCACGTTCGCGACACCCCGGCCGTCACCCCTCGTGAATAGGTGGAACGGGAGCCCGAGGCACCCCTGTGTGTCGGTCGGCCAGAACTGGAGACCGAGCTGCCGTGCGACGAGCGCGAGCTCCTTGCGGCGCTTCTGCTTCAGGTAGTAGGAGACGGCGGCCCCGGCCACGACCAGGACGACGAACAGCAGGATGATGGCCAGACCCATCGCAGCCATCGATACCCCGACAGCCGGGGCGGCGCAAGCACCCTAGCTAGGAACGTTCTCCGCCGCTGTGTGAGAACCCGCCGATCAGCACAGCGATCCCGAGGACGATCAGCAGGATCGGCAGCAGGTACCGGGCCTGCAGGTTCCAGACGTCAAGCCGGTCGAGCAGGAACGCGACGCCGGCCACGATGAAGAAGAGGCCTAACACCAGGGCCGATCGGTTCGTCTCACGGTCAGCCATAGTGCACCTCGATGTCGCCGACGCCCGTGGAGAGATCCAGCGAATACGG
>Ga0315282_10004404_pt1 | contig 24564 bp, 18 predicted proteins | sample YL17G07_20_MG_FD_203693 | JGI IMG/M metagenome (GOLD analysis project Ga0315282, IMG submission 203693) | Sediment microbial communities from Yellowstone Lake, YNP, Wyoming, USA - YL17G07_20 | ecosystem: Environmental > Aquatic > Freshwater > Lake > Sediment | place: USA: Wyoming | collected... | reverse complement strand
TTGACATCCTGTTGTCACGTTCTTACAGACAACCTACGAAAAGCGCAATACCGGAAACTCGGTATTTTTCAAAATGAGATTTTGAGGGAAAAAATGGGGTGTGATAGAGGGAAACCTTAGTAAAACAAAGAATCCCCACCGATCTTCGTCGATGAGGATTCTTCTTTAGAGCGAGTAGCGGGGGCAGGACTTGAACCTGCAACCTCGCCTCGTCGGCTACCCTACCTCCTGCCCATGCAGCAGGCGGTCGGGCCAAAAATGCCCAGGAAAATGACAGTTCTTGAGGAGGTGCTAACAAACCTGCCAACATGCCCCCTCAGTTGGCGCTGGCGCCCCCAAATGCCCTCACGGCGTTCACAAGGTTCTGATCCTCCAAATGCGTGTATCCTTGGGTCACTACGAGCGATGAATGGCCTGCCAGACGCTGAACGAAGGGCGCGGGGACTCCTTTGTTGATTAAAAAACTAATTCCGCTGTGCCGCAAGCTATGAAAATGTATCTCGTCAGGGAGTCCCGCCTTCCTGACATAACGTTTAAATCGGCGCGAAAGTGAATTGCCTTTACACGGACAGCCCCGCGTATTGAGAAAGACATACTCTGCACGTTTCATCCGTGTCCTTAAGAAATCATAGACCCAATCGCTCATCGGGATCGTCCTGGGCTTTCCCCCTTTAACCCGAAACTCACCGTTGCTCCTCACGTGGATCTCTTTCCGGTTCATATCTATCAGCTCCCATTTCAGATGGACAATTTCCGAACGCCTCATCATCGTGTGCACGGCGAACTTAACCATGTTCCTCAGTTCCGCATCCGTGATCACGGAGAGCAGCTTACCATAATCTGCCTCCGTGAGATAGCTTGCTTCCTTGTACGGCACACGAACCGGTTTGACACCATCAAGGGGATTTTCATCGATCACTTTCAGTCGCTTAGCGTCCGCGAATGCAGCTCTTAGAGTCTTCAGCTCAATGTTCACCGAAACGGGCGACACCTGCGTCGCTCTCTTTTCCTTGAACTTCTCGGCGTGATAGCTGGAAACGTGCCGCAACATTGGGTTCCCGCAGATACGGGTGAAGTTTCGGAAGGCGTTCCTGTAAATCTCAACCGTCTTAGGCTGAAAACTCAAGGGGGCCCGATTCAGGAAATCCTGAAAGAATGCTTCTGTCCGGGCGAGCGCACTCCGCGGATGCTGTCGCTCGTAGTCGGCAAAGGTCGTGCGCGCCTCCTCACGATCGTGCGTGCGGAGGCTCAGCCAGATCCGCTTCCCTTTTTTGGCAGTTACAATGTAGTAAATGCCGTTATTTCGCTTGATCAGACACGCCATTTTAGGAACCGTTAGTTCGCTGACGATCCAGCCGATCTCAGAACAGATCTGAGTCGAAGTCCCAGTCTATCGGTTTTATGTCTCGCTCCCATCCCAGATAGATGTTCCACTGCTCTTCGGGAAAGAGCTCGTCGACATACTCCTCCAGTCTCTGAACGAGGTGTGGCGCTAAGCGCAACGTTTTTCCAAGTCTCTCATAACGTTCTTTTTTTGAAATCACCGCAGGTACCAGGTTTGATCGCAAGACATGTCGGGCCTCCCGGAACCTGTGAACCCAATCGTTAAGCTCCCTGTTCGAGAGGGATTCAAGGCTCGTCACGATCGTGCTGGTCTCCAAGTCTGACAGATCGCTGCACAAAATGGCATCGACATCCGCGAAGTCTTTCGACCCGTCTCGAGGGTGATCGACCTTGTTATCATTGATCTTCAAAAGACGTTGATGCTCGGAGAGGTTCCACTCCCCCACTGTCCTTGAAATTCCACCCTTCCGTATCGTGTGCGTGGTGTCCTTGCCGATCTGAGGGATATTGTTCCAGAACATCCAACGGAGCTTCTTGTAGAGCCGCATTTGCTGGGCATTGCTGAACTGATAGGTCTTGGAACTCACACCCCTCGCCATGATCTCTTGCCTAAGCTTCTCGCTGTTGTACTTGTCGCTATTGGCGAACCGGGAATTGGGGAACTTGTCAAGAAGTACGCCAAGGACCTCCCCCACGTTGAGGTAGTCTACTGTCAATCCGTCTTCCGGCTGCCAGACAATCACAATGTCAATGATCGGTCGTTTGTTCATCACGATGAGCTCCGGCTTGTCCTCGATGAAAAGCTCATCCTTCATTTCGTCCATCGTCTGGACGTATCCGCCTTTCAGGATAAAGGCGTCCATGCTGACCCCCGCATCATATGCCCAGCCGCGGACCCTGTCGTCCCCCTTGATTCTCGTGAGATTGACCTTGACAAAGCGCTTCAGTTCTTTCTGCTTCGTCTGAGGATTTTCCACGTACCGTTCGGTTATCCCGCGCTCGTAGTCAACCGGGGATTGTAGCTCGTAGAAGCACTCGGATACCTTGTAGACGTGCGGCTGATAGAAGCCCTCCCTCGATGCCCCCTTGATGCCCTCATAACGCGCCAGTGCATCGGTCGGGTCGTTGCGGTATGCTGCTTGAATGGCCCGATCGGTCTTCTTGACATTGGGATTCATCTCGAAGGTCGTCCGGTTCACCGCAAAGATGATCGGCCGGTCTGTGTGCTTCTTCTCCTCCTCGGCCTCCTGCAGCAGCCGTTGTGTGAAGTCGTACTCTGAATTGTTCAGATACGAGAAGTTAACGGCCTTGCCGACCCCGTTGGGGAACCTCGTATTCAGGTTCCCGGTAATCACCTTCCAGAGCAGTTCCATATCGCGATACTTCGCTTCTGTATCTGCACGGCTGGCCTCATCGACAATAGCCAAAATAATGTGTAGGCCCTCCGGGGCTGAAGGGGTCGAATCAAACGAGTGCAGAACGATATTCCCGCATCCCGGCTGCGTCGGAATCGTGATGGTTTTTGACTGGATATCGCCAAATGACTCCCGGATATCCAACCCCGCATACTTCTCAAACCAACTCTGGCCGGCCTTTGTCCTGCAGCGGCGGATCAAATCCTGCATCTTCGCGAAATGAACGTTCCGAGCTTGTCTCTCTGTCACCATAGAGCTATTGATCATCTCGAATTTAGTCGAGCGATCTATCGGTTTTTCCAAGTACCTCGAGAAGTAGAGCCAAGGATCCCGCATGTTTGCTATCCGATACGCCGTATACGCGGTGAACGGAGCAATAATGTAGCTGTTCTTACCCCCTCCCTGTCCTATGGCGAGATTGTATTGCTGATACGTCGTCTCCCACTCATAGGGATCCTGGCCCGCGAGGACGTGGAGGATCTCATATTGCCCCTCCGAAGGCTTCAGGCCCAGCATCCCTTCGATAAACTCCGAAATGTCTACGGGATTACCGTCTTTCCAAAATTCTTTTTGCCTGTAGAAGGGAAGCGTCTTGCGTTCTGTGATGACCGTCGGCGCTTCAACCTTACCCCGCTTCTGGGAGAGCCTTGCCTCGGCCTTCTCCTTGAGTTCCTTTGACAGGTTGGCTGTCCAATTCGATTCGTTCGAGCTCATTCGCCATCTTCAGCATTAGTTCCGGTGATACCTGCTCCAAGGATCTTAATATCACTTCTTTCAGTTGACTGAGCTGCTGCTTGTACCTCTGCTCCAGATCCCAGGCGCGACCAGCATATTCAAGAATGACCTTGGCCGCGCCTACATTCCCTTTCTTCGCCTCTTCTGCCAACGCTTTGACGACATCAACGACGTCTGTCTTCAGTATGTCGAGCGTCACCGACAGGAGCAGGTCCTGGATCCGGGCGTCCTGTCGGTAGGTGTAGAGCGTTCTCCGGGAGATCTTGAGCCTCTTTGCTACCTGCTCCCAGCTCTCCTTTGGAGATTTGTGGACGATGGCCTCGACGACCGCTATCTCCCGATCGTTGAGCCCCGAAAATTGGGCAGTTTTGGGAAACGGCTCTAGTCCTAGATCGCTCTGCTGCGCTGGTTCAGACATCTGATGTTTCCCCCTATCCTCAAAATGGCAGTTCCTCTTCCTCCTTGGCTGGCGGCACCTCGCGGATCACGTTCTTCTCGTCCCTGGCGAAGTTTTTGCCGAGGGCCAGGCCGATGTCTTGCAGGGAGAAACCCTGCCGTTCAAGAACTGAGAAAAGCACCTGGCGTTGCTCTATTTGTCTCCTCCCCTCCTCTTCGGCCTTAAGCCTCTCCTTCAGCATAGCGTCCAGCTGTGCCCGGCTTTGGCCAGCTTGGACAACCCACCCCTCCCCGCTGATTGTGGCCACGACCTCGCTGATCTCATCGTCACTGAAAGCTCTCTTCACCTTCAAGTGCTTCAATGCTGATCTTATGTACTTGAGGCCGCCCATCATCTCGTAAGCGCTGTCGTGGAGGGACTTCGACGAACGTGAAGGATATACCTGGTAGTAGCCACTCACTTTGAATGGAAGGCTCTTGCTCTTCTTCCGACTCTCTAATTCGAACGCGTCGTATCCGAGAGCCGAGATGGGGAGAGTATCCCCTCGTAGCGGGAGCTTCACCTCTTGAATAAAGCATTCATCTTGAGATATACTTTCGGCCCAGCCGTACTTCTCGTTGAGATATGCCTTGAGTGCTACGGCCTCTTGTCGGCTGAAGAGTTCATCCACAGTTCGCTCCTGAAGCTTGTGGTCCGATCGGGGAATGCTCCGGTGGTTCTCGATCGCGAGGTCATAGGCCAGCAGAGCTTTTGTCCTGCTCGGGCACGTCCAATAGACAATGGACTCCTCGTTGCGTTTTCCCCCGTACGGGAAGCCGCTCAGGACGGAAATCACACGATATAGCTTTTTCATTTTGATTTGTCCCCTTTCTTCATGGATTGTCGACTGTTCGGATGTATTACGATTCGTGACTTCATATTCTTTTCACGCTCAAGCATCTTCTTCAGACTCCGCGAGGTCTTGTAGTATCCCCTATCCTCCCTCTTTCCTCCGCTGCATCGGTCGACGGGCGGTCCTGCCGTCGCTTGAGGAATCCCACCCCGGTCCGGGGACGCTTCCTGTGACTTCACTCGGGCTTTTCTTGGTAAGTCGCTCTTGAGAGATCAACGCTGCATTTTATCCGTCCGCTCTGCCCGCTTCGTTGCTCAACAGTGATCCAGACCTCATTGGTTTTTTCGTCGTGATTCTTCTTGATTCTGTCCTGATTATTTAGGATGAGAATGCAGTCAGCTCCTTCGGCAATTCCTCCGCTATCCTTCAAATCTGCGATGGTCGCCTCCTGTTTCTCAGCTCGATTGGCAACCTGAGAGAGTATCACTATGGCTACGCCGTTCTCTTTCGCGATATCTGCAAGTTGGCTTACGGTATGCGATATGACAGTTGCAAAGTTCAGTTCCTTTTTCTGTCTCAGTTGAAAATCCATCCGCTGGATGTAGTCGATGAAAACGACTTTCACACCGTTCTTCGACGCCCTGCGCACCTTTGCCCTGACCTGGTTCACCGTCAGATACGGGGTGGTGTCAACGGTGATTTTCCCGTTATCTATTTCATTGAAGACCCCTCGTAACCTTTCCTCTGTTGCCGGATCCAGCTTACGCTTCATAGCGGTGTTCTCGACTCCTGCGAAGCGCGACAGGAGCTCTCTGACGACAGCCTCGCCGTCCATCTCAAGCGAGAGAAAGAGACTCCTTACGGCTTGCCTGTGCAAAGACCAGAGCGTGTTTATTACGAACTTCGACTTACCGGTCTTCTTGGTGCCTCCGACCACGTAGGTCTTCCGCGGCTCGATTCCCGACGTCAGAAAATCCAGCTTTCGGAGGCCCCACGAGTAACCGGACACTTCGCCTCTGTCCAAGTTTGTCGCTACTTCTACGACATGCTCGGCGACGCTCCGGATGTCGACGATTTCGTTAGGCCGTTCATAGACAATTCGATAGGCTTCATCGCCAAGCCTTTCTGCCACCTGTTCAGCGCTCTCGAAGTCCTTTTGGTCGATAGACCGCGCCGTCTCGGCACAGAGCGCTTTGAGATCCCGGACCCTTGCCCTCTCTTTCAGCTCGCGGATGCGATACTTCGTTGCCGGTAGAAGATATGTTGATGGCTCAAGCTCCGTCAGGTACGGGGCCCCGCCCACGCTCTCGAGCAAACCTCTCTTCTCCAGCTCCGCGTTGAGCATGACGAAGTCGACAGAGTTGTTCCTCACGAAAGCCTCTGCCAAGACTGTGTAGATCGTCCGGTGCTTTTCAACCCAAAAGTGATAAGGCTCCAGCTCGTCTATAGCCTCGTACAGAAAGTCAGAGTTATTCTGTAACAGAAGCGCTCCAAGCACCTCCTGCTCGAGCTTGACTTGCAGGTCTTGTTCACTCGGATTCATCTGAGACCCCCTCCCTGATCATCGCTTGATACTTTGGATCGTTCTCGACCGTGTCGACGAACTGCCGCTGTTGACTCTTCGGCGGCTCGAGGAATTCCTTGAATCGCTCGGCTCGGCCGAAAAAGTTGTTGCATTGAATGCGGAATTGCACATCCTCTGCGAGACCGCGGGCGACATAGTGATCGATACTGGCCTTCAGGGTCGCCGCATCAATTCCTTCGCGAAGCCTCTTCGTGATATTCCGGATGGCATCCGCCCTCGCGCCCGGCCTCACTTGTGTAGCGTAGCTTTCGTAGATGGCAACCGCTTGAGACTCGATCTCAGCGTCGCTGGAGACTATCTTTCTTTTTGTATGATTTCGTTTAATAGAGTTGTGCTCGTTTTCCGTCATACCCGAGTGAGCGATCTGGGGCATAGAGGTGTCGTCGATTCCGCTCACTGAACCCTTTTTGGGGCACACCCATTGCCCCACATCAGTATTTATCATTAGTGTTCTGCTCTTGCTGCATGAGTGCCCTGATTCGACGAGCACCACATTGCAGCGGATCAGAACCGCTACGTCTGATCCAACTTTCCGCCTGTTTCTTCCCGTCATCTTTGCCAAGTCGCTGATGCCGATCTCACAGCTTTGTCGGTGAAAGCCGTCCGTGAGTCGCACGATAGCAAGTAGAATATCCTTCTGTGCCCCGCTGCAATGAAAATGGCAGAGAGCGGTCAGGAGGCTGTTCCGAAACTGTGTGTAGCCACTGTGTAATCGTGCAGGATCCATCATATTATCCCCCGAAATCTAGTGTGGCTAAGATGGGGTCGGAAAATTCCGCCATGTGGCAGATGACGGAAAAAATGAAGTCAAGCTGGTCAAGGTCGCCTTCAAGGACAGCTAGATCAACTGTGGCTTGATTTTGTGTCGCCTCTTGCGGAGCGCGCTTATATCGTGGTACACATCCTTAATGGGAATCCTCAGACGGTTGCCTATCTCAGCAGGATCGAAGCCGCCGTCATGCAGATACTCTACCACCGTGCGTCGATAATGAACGACGTACGGATGGAAAGAAGTGCGACCTTCTGCATCTTTACGCACAAGCGCGTCAATGTCATTGAGCAACTTGAACCCCAAAACCAAGTCGGGAATGACCAGCCTCACAGCGCGTTCGACACTTTCCAAAGTTTCTTTCGTCTCAACTGATAATGCGGGCATTGCCTTTACCCTCCCCTGATGAATAGCCGATCGTTGTAACGGATTTTTGTTGCGGCCATCTGTGAATGCAATTCCGGAAGCATACTGCCGCACCTCTCCGTCTTCAGTGGTGTGTTTGTGCACATTCCCCTCTTCTCGGTCCTCGACAATAAAAAAGCCGGAACCGGGGCCAGCGCGTCCCAATTCCGGCAGAACTCTTGCGCTGGTAGTGCTTGCAGGATTTCTCCTTGCAGACTATGCGCAAGTATACAGAAACACTCAGCTCAGCTCAAGGAACAATTGTTCACCAGGTTGAAGCGAGAACGGGTTAACAATTGTTCACACGACCCTAATGAGTCTTCTTCCGTCTTTCTTCTCGCTTTAGTCTCTTGTGTGCACTTATAAGAGAATCTGGATTTAGCTCCAATCCAAGGGGCCCCAACTCCTCGACGATCGTGAAAACAGACTCCTTTAGCCGTTTTCCAATCACACCCGCTTGTTCTGGAAAACGAAGGTGATCTATCACAACCGACAGTCGGATATCGGGTATCCCATAGTCCTTAAATAGGTCAGCAAGTCGCTGTTTATCTGTATTCCAAAGCTCAAGAATTTCCGCATCCAGAATCTCATTCAAGCCTGAAACGTACGTACTCAGCTCCTTCTGGCTATCAAGGGCCATAGCCACCAACAGGTCCTTCAAGCGTCTGAAACTCGTTGAACCAACTTTCCTGTCCCTGTGGAGCTCCTCAAGCTTCTTCAGCACTACGTCCTTCAAGACAAACCCCCTAAATGAAGCAAGCTTGCTGTACAACTGTTTGCGGAGCATTAGCTTCTCGATGTCTTCATCAGAGAGCGGCGAGGCTTGAACAAGCGCCTTGGCTGCCCACTCCTGGAACTTCCGAGGATCTCTCACCCAGAACGCCTGAGTGAATTTCTTGCTTGCCTCCGTCTCTTGAACAAAGAATCTCTGAAAATCAACTCCGAGAATCTCGTTGGCCGTCATGTTCACTTTGAAGGAGTTGCTCCAGTCTCTGGAATCCAGCTCCTTAACAGTCTTGGTAAACAATCTGCGGAGCTCGATTTGCATCTTGTCTTGTTGACTTTTTGTCTTCATTCTCTCAGCAATGTGGGTTTAAGATCTACAGCCAGCACGAGGTCCGGCAAAAGTCTACCGCGCGAAGAAAGGCGCTTTAACCTTGGATCTACAGGTTGAAACCGCCGACGGATTGTTGGCCGCATAGTTCGATCCGGCTATACGGCGGCCGGACAATTCATATTCGGCCGATCAGAACTGAACGACTCTATGCGTGCGGACTAGCAGTGTAGGGAACTCAGCCTCGCTCTTCCTTTTCGTTGTCGTCCTTCTCAACGCCCACCGTATTGCCTATCTCGCGGTGTGCTTCGTCCTCCAATTGCTTGGACTTTGCTAAGAACTTCTTCCACTTTCCGGGCGGCATGTTCTGAAGGTCTTTCAGTTTCTGGTATATGTTCGAAACCTTGGCCATACTCTCCCTCCTTATTGTAAGCTACGAAAGTGGCGTCCTACCTTCAAGATAGGTCAGCTGGAGTCGCCTCCCTCACCCCCTGCTGGAGAGGCAGGCGCCCTGCATAATTGCTCTTCGCCCCCATGTCGATCAGCCGCAATTCCAGCAGGAACTCAATTCGCGCAATTGCCCAGTATTCTTGATTAGAAACGTCCCGCGTCCCAGATCTCTGAACAAATCTAGCTACAGCTTTGTTGGCTGTTGGCAACTTCATTGAACTTACACCCCTTCACCTCCAAATCTCCATCGGCATTCACTGTCAACGGTAAGGTGCGTTCGGCAGATTGGGCGTCTGTCCTAGCGAATTAGAGGGCGCGTTTCACCTGGGGCGCACGAATTGCCAATGCCGGTACTGCTCTTCAAAATCGGCACGGAATTGTGGAAGGACAAAGAAGACTCGGTGGTTTCTCCTGAACTTGAGGATGAGCCCTTCCCGACGCAGCTTGTCCGCTACACGCTGCCAGTCCCGGCCATTATCTGGAGCGGCTGGGTACAGCTGGTATTGATCTCTCCGATACTTGTTGAGGTTCACGCCCCTGATCCATCTTTCGAAGCCGTCGATGCCTGTCTTCGAATCCACGGTATAGTCTGGATCATTGATTGCTGCAAACAGCATTTGACGACCGAGCTGATAAGTTATCCTAGGCATCGCGTGCTATCCTCATTACAATTGGTTTTGCGTTGATTTTGGACCTCACACCGGATGTGGCCACACCTTAACGGCATGCTCAAAGAGGGTCTGCGCTCGCTTTTGGATCGCCGCCTCATTCCATTCATCCTGTTCTTGAAACATCCGATTGAGGTTCAAGGCGCTGTGTTTAAGAATCTGTTCTCGTTTCTTCGTCCAAGGGCCATTTGAGACAGACGGATTCAACGCCTTTGTGAGAAGAGTGAGATTCCCTATCCGATGGATTGATTCTTGGCGGCGCTGGCGTAGCTCATCAATCGTCGCTTTGCCATCCGGAACGAGCAGCCAGTGTCTTTCCCATTCCCTAGGCAGCAAATGCTCGAGGGTAAGATTGTGTTCCAGTATTACTTTCTCTGTCTTCCCTGTTCTCATCGCATCTTCGATGGCTTCCAGAATCATGTTGCATTTGGTTTTCTTCAATCGCTTGTAGAACTTGAGAGTCATCCAGGCATCGCGGAACTGTTTGTCGCTGGGCCAAATTGATGTTTCAGCGGTCTGCTCGAGCAACCACTGGCGGATGGCTTGTGCAGTGAAGCCACCTCCTTCACGGAGGCTCCTGATAAGGCTCGTGAAGACTTGGTTGTAGTTCTTGGGGGTCAGCTCGCAGACTGAGCGACGCACAAGAAACGATTCAATATCTGTCATGATCTCAAGTATATCGCTTTTGTCTCTTGAGGCTCCCCGATTCTTGAAGATTTCCAGCAACAGAGGGTAGACAGTGGTGGTATCGAGCTGGTCCAATCTCCAGAAGAAGGTACCTTCACGGGTATCTTCAGGAAAATCATCGAAGCTCCGATAGACGTCAGCATAGGATTTGAAGTCTTCCATATGTGTCGATGCAAGAACATGATCGCTCGACCGGACATAATCCTTGAATGAAGAAAACAGCTGTGTGAAAATGACGTCTGCGCCGGTTTTCAAAACCAGATAGTGTCCAAGGTAGTGATCCAGCCTCGGCCTCTTAAGACGGCCTTGCCTGGTCTCCTTTCGCCAATACGATTTATCCTGGTCGAATCCTTTCCAGTATTTCTCATACAGTCCAGCCATCTCCAGGTTTTGCCCCTCGGCGATGTGGAACAGATAGTTCTTGATCAGATCGGCAGGAAGAAGCGGCGTCCCAAGTGCATTGAGGGTCTCAAAGATCTCCTGAGCGTCGTCAGCTTCCTCCAAATCAATGACCACAAGCAGGAGCTCCTCCCTCAGCGTTGTGTAGAGGACTTCCATCCTCAGCGGTAGCTTCTCAGGCCCATCCGCGAGTAGCCATGAGTTTATCTTCTCCGAAAACCAGAGATAGGCATTTGGCAACAGATATTCGTCCTCAGGATCGGCGTGAGGCAGGTTTGCTACCGCCTGGATTGAGCCCGCCTTCATTACGTCACGAAAGTCATCCCGGTCTGCATTAGTCGGCCACACTTTGAAGATAATGTCCGGGTCACTGCTGAGCGGGAAGTGGTTGTCGGTGAGTTTGCGGAACGTGTCGGCATACTTTGGTTGGTTGTGCTGGGCTGATAAATCGCGTATTACAGCTAATAGAATCTGCAGCGTGGTCAGCCTTTGTTGGCCGTCAATGATCTGGCGCGCGTGGATATTGCCCGTCTGGGTTTTTAGCTGATCCAGAACGATTGTACCAAGAAAGTGGGGGCGGGTTGCCTTGTCCTCAAGCTTCCTCTGGGCAATGGTTTCGATAGCCTCCCACAATGGAACCCAGTTGTCCTCCTCCTTCCACACATACGGCCTTTGAAATAGTGGGGTTTCCAACCGCTCAGTTCGGTCGAATACTCTTTCGAGTGTGAGCTTGTCAGCCTTCATAGTTGGATCCTGTTCAGTGAATGAATCTCACAAAGTGTGCTTGGCGGATAGCGGCACTCGCTGGAACAAGCTCAAGCGGCCGGGGACCTCCAGTACTGTATCCCTGGTTCCCCTTGCTGGCACTCCGGACATTTGCGCTCCGGTATGTCGCTTCCGTTGGCTCCGTAGACGTAGCCGCACAGCAGACATTCCATACGATATGCATACTGCAGGTGGTCAGTACCCTTGACACCCATAGTGCCGTGACACCTTTGATTGTTCCTGTTCAGGTATCCAATTTGGATTGTCGGACTATCACCTGAGCGCAACATCTGATCACCTTTGGATTATCCGGGCGACGCCACCGCTTTACTGATCGCCGAGATGACGCCCCGGATTTCATGACCCAGAAAACATCCAACATGTCGCCTCGCCGCGTTCAGCGCAGCGAAGTCAAATGCCGTCACTAGTTCAGGATTAGGCTATGCACACAAGTACTCAAAGCAGACTAGTCTCAGGTTCTCTCGTGTGATCGACTCGGAAGGTGGAGGTGCAGAGTGTGGTCGCGACCCGTAAGTTTCTGCAAGCCTTTCAATATCCGTCACCAATTCGACGATCTCATGACCGGTTTGAAACTTCTGGTAAGCGGATCGTAATCCCTTGACCTGCACACCCGTGAGGGGTTGGTTGATGTATTTGATGACATCGACCAGTCTCTTCCGGTTCACAAGGGAAGAGTTGAGATGCCCTTGCAACACGGTAGCAACTGTTTGTTGGAATGGATCAATTGTCTTCGGCGTAGTCGCAAGCGCCTGGATCCTTTCCTGAGTCTCAAGAATGTTCGTGATGATTTTTTCTTGTATCTCAAACGGATCGTAATCGCCGATAACTCTTGGTGTGTCTGGACTACAGGCAATCAGATTTGCGATCATGAATCGGTTGTCAAGGATCTCACCGGTGTTGACGTCAAAGTACTTCCAGAAGTGATAGGCATCTCGGCTTCCTTTCGATACGGCCTTGAAGTAGAAGAACATCCCCTTGGCCCGGGGTTTTGACAAGCCAGAGTGAATACCGTCAGGCAGCTGATCGAGCATTTCCCGACCCCCAGCATTCAAGAGATTGCGTAGCTGTTGAAGTAGGAATTCATTGCTCATCAACTCTGTAAACTGTTCTTCTTCCTCAAACACCGAATCGTCCTCGCCTTCGATGCGCTTCAGCGTATTGAAGTTCCTTGGGTGAACTACCTCACCGAGAACACTGGCATCCAAGAAGCCAGCCCTATCTATGTCTGAGATCTTGCGATTAAGACTCTCAATGAGCTTGAGCAGTCTTTCAAGACCTGCATCAGGAAACATATTATGGACCCATAGCGTCGAGAACTCTGTCCCAATGCGGTCAATCCGACCCGCTCTCTGCACCATCCTCGTTGGATTCCAGTGCAAATCATAATTGAGAAGGTGGCCACAATCCTGCAGGTTCTGACCCTCGGAGAGAACATCTGTGGAGATAAGGATGTCGATCTCATTCTCGGAGCCAACAGGATTGTGATGAAGGTTAGCCTTGGGAGCGAACTCACGTATGATCTTTGCGCGCTCGTCGACCTTTGCACCGCTATCCATTTTTCTGATCGTCGGATCGCCAATCGACTTTCGGAAGGAGGTCCCCCTCTCCAATCCTAGCTCCCGGTATAGATAGCGAGCAGTGTCCTTATAGTACGTGAAGATAAGAACCTTCTTGTCTCTTAGTTCTGTTGAAAGAATCTGTTTCAAGCCAGCCAGCTTCGTATCATTCTCTGGGCAGATATCTTTGATCTTGTGCCAGATATCTGTCAGCACGTCGATGTCGTGCTGTAGTGCTTCATGGAGCTTGCGGAGATCATAGCCTGAAGGATCAACCTCTGGCAACTGAGCCAATACGGCCTTTGCTTCTTCGCTTTCATCCAGTTGATCGGCAAGTGATGTCGGAGTGCCATCATCTTCTTCGTCTTCGATTGCCAAATAGCGGATGGCCTTTTGAAAGTCAATACTCTTCAGAAGCCTTCCCCCGAGCAATATTGTCTCGAATGTCTTTTGGAATTGCAGCGCCCGTCGGATGCTGATTCGAAATGCCTCTATGCTGGACTCAAATCGCTTTAAGTATCGACTCTTGAATATGCCCACAAGAGCCTGCTCACGCCCTTCCTCAAATTCATCCACGGCCTCCTTATCTTTCTTGTACGATTCGAGGCTATAGGGTGCCAGCCTGAGAGACTCCACCCCAGCGACGATCTTCTCGTAGATTCCTTGATACGTTGTCTCGAGATTGTATTTGACAGTCTTCAGCTTTCGCTCGGGGAATGTAATCCTCTTTCCTTTGATCGTAGCTTCCGGGTATGCCTTCCTGATGAACGGGCGCGTCCTGCGAATCACGACTTCTTCGAGAAGGTTAAACAGGGAAACAAGCCCAGTCCCATTCCTGGACTCCCGACGGGCATTCAAGAAGTATCGATACACATCCCCGATGCCGGCAGATGAAAAGTACGACCTATCTCCCTGTATCACGAAACTGATCTGATTGTAGAGGTCGAAGAGGTCATTGTTGATCGGTGTCGCGGTCAAGAGAATGATCTTCTTTCGTTGTCCGTCTCTCCCTCTCCCTGAGTTCATGGAGATGATTGTCTCAAGGTTCTCATATCGCTGGGCCGTCTTGGTCCGAAAGTTATGCGACTCATCGACCAGGACGACGTCTGTGTCACCATATTCAGCAGCTTGGAATTCCTTTTGTCCAAGCTCCTCCTGCGAGACGATGGACGCTGAAATAGTCGCCTCTGCGAGTTCGGTACTCCACATGTCGCGTAACGATGCGGGGCAGACTACCAAAGCCTTCATCCGCATATGGTATGCATAATCTTCGAGCAACTTCTTTCCGATCCATGTCTTCCCAAGGCCGACAGAATCCGCTATCATAACTCCATCGTAACGGGAGAGGATGCGCCTCGCTTTCTTGACTGCATCTTCCTGGAACTCCGACAGCTCTACTGCCGACCTGATTCCAGCGACTTCCACTGCTTCGAGATCGTCCTTGAAGTACTCAAACAACGCCTTCATATACACCTGATACGGCGTGTACTCCTTCTTACCGAACTTCGAGGCGTCGAGGATTTCGATCAGTTGATTTTTGAAGTCCTTTGCACCCTCCCACTCTTGATCGTACCATTCGACGAGCTGCATGATTGCACGAGCGCCAACTTCACTCTTAAGCATTTGCCGGTTCTTCTGGTTGATCTGAGGACTCGACTTGTTTTCAGAAAGGAAACTGACCATCTTTGTTGCTTCCCCATCTGACCCCTCGTCCGGATCGAGCAACACCCGGTGGCAGAGATTTAACTCGCGGTTGCTGGTCAATCCTGGGTATGTGAAGTTGCTCGACCCGACGATACCCACCAGAGGTTGAAAGCGCTCAAACAAAAACCCCTGGCCGGTTGGTTTGTCGCCATAAAGCAAGTAGCATTTCGCGTGTAGAAACCCCTTGTCGACAAGCCTGATCTCAACCTCTTTCTTCCGGAGAAATCTGATCAGATCCTCAACGAGCCGCATCGTGTTACTATTGAAACTCTCGTCGGCCAAGTCTTGACTAAGGAGCCTGGGCAACTTTCCAGCATCCGGTTTAACTCCGAGTTCGACACCGGTTGTCGGCTCAAGACCTAGGAGTAATCGAAAACTCCCAAGCTTGTCCAGCCCCTCCCTCACGAGTTCGAACCCATTGACCGAGAAGAAGGCAGTGGCCACATCAAGCGACCTGTGAGAGTAGTTCGCAAGCAACTCGTTTAGAACCTCGACGAGTCTCTTGGACTCATTGTCTATGACAAACGGAATTCTCACGGCCGGATTCATTCAGACTGGATCATCGATTATTCAAGGACGAGAAAGTCAAAGTGATTCTTCACTACCGCCCAGACATCGCCCTGACCGCCCCATTCTTTGGATGCCACTTGACAACCGTGGTAAAGACCGTGGGCCAGGATCAACATATCGCCAAAGTCCGCCCAGCGTTGACGTCTCACGAGATCTGACTTTAATTCTTCGTAGAGCAAGATGAAATAGTCAAATACATCTTGAGTGAGCGGTTCGAATGCGAACGCTTGCCACCTCTCCCAGATTATTCTCATCGAGTTAAGTACTTTGCGCGCGTTTACGTACCTCGCGCTTGCCTCCCGATCTATTACTCTATCCGCTTCTTCGAGGGCACTCAATGGAACGATGAACTTTCCGGCGATGCCGTTTGAAGACAGAATCCTTCTGAATCTTCTCTTGACACTGGTGGAGAGATAGTCGGGGACATCAAAATCTCTATCGTTCAGATCAGGACCGTTTTCCGGAAGCTTATCAAGCAAGTCCACCAAGACGTTGGTGTCGAGAACAATATCGCCCTCTGGGTATTCTTTAACTATCGGCTTGACCTCTTCGCCCGCTGGTGGCTTAGACTCCCACCACCCTCGCATCGGCAACAGGCCTTGAAGTCGTCGCATTCTCGCTGTGAGTGCATGATAGTTATCCCAGTAGGTCTCGGCATCGCCACTCCATTTCGAAGGAGGTGCCTCGTTACGATTGAACTCAGGCAAATCAAGAATTGCGGCTGGTAGATTGCCCGAATCGTAGTCGTCCACGTGAAAAGAAAAATTGCCGATTTGTGAATGCTGTTGAGTGAATGTCCACCAACAGTGTCTAAACACCGATGGATGCAGATTCGAGCGCTTGACACAGAGATGAAGACCACGGCAAAGCTCAAAAACCGGCACAGAATAGGCGGGATTTTCATCGACTCGCCAGACTCCTTGGAGCCAGAAGTCCCGTTCTGCTTGGTTTTTGGCACAAAACTCCATTATGTCGCAATCGATCAATGCCTCCATCACTTCAAGCCTTCAAATCGGTCTTTGGTTCTGGTAGTTGAAACATAACATCCTCTTCGTCCGACGGCGGTTTCACAGTGGCGGTGAGAGACTCGACATATTCCCTCGTCAGGGGTGGCGGTACGCCATCGCTCGCAGCTTTGGTTAGGACTGCGTGTGCGTACCAAATGGCGCCGCGAGGATAGTAACGAGCTCGATCAATAGCGGCATCTAGTGCGTTATCAGCGAATGGGAACAACGATTTTCTGCTCTTATCATCCGGCTTCTTGTAAGCGTCCAAGTATGTGGTGAGAAGATGCTTCAGCTTGTATAGGTCGGAACGCCCTAGCTCAATCGATTGAAGGGGGATCATAGTAGAATCAAGTGGGGCTAGATTATCGAGACCAACGCGGCTCCACACATCATTCAAGTACCGCTGGATTGAAGGGTGGATAGTCAGGATTGTGGTCAAGAGAGCATATCGCTGAGCAACTGAGGGCCTCTCTAAGAAATACTGTCGTAGTGAGTCCAGAAACTCCTCGCGCTCCCGCGTATTCTGATAGATGTAGATCTTCTCAAATTCATCAAGAAGTATGTAAAGCCTTTGATATCGAGTAGAAATCAAGACCGGCACTAATCCATTGACGAACCAGTTGACCCCATTATTTCTCCACGAATAATCACTTTCTGCCGTGCCGTTTCGTCGCCAGGTCGCCCACATAGTTGCGAGTGAGAAGTTAGCAGCGCGCAAGTCTTCGAGGAACTGAGAACTGAATTGTCCTTTGGCATCCTCCTCAAGGATGATCTCGGCAAGGCTGAGAAACTCCGACGTCTTCTTCCTCTTGGATTTCAAGTAAGCTGTGGTAGATTCAATGGAGTCCAGGATGGCCTCAACCTCAGAGGAAGAGAGTGCGGCGAACTCGTTTGCGTCGTCATTTGAAAATAGTTGGAGTAGGACCAAGGCGCGGAGGTCTCTGTCAACCCTTACAAATAGCTCGGATTCAGAGAAAGATTCAAAAATCAGCCGGACAAACTGCCAGAACTTCTTCTGTCTCCTCGGTTCTGGCAAGATGTGAACGCCCAGCGCCGAAAGGCGAGCGCTGTCGGGATTTCTCGCCCATCCATTCCAGTCCTGCTCATTTATCCTTTTCATGAGGCGATGGAGGAAAACGGACTTGCCGTTGCCTCTACCGCCCGCTTGTGGGTCGAGCCTGATGAATCCAATCTGTCGGGGTGTATCTCTGGAGGGAGGATCGACGAACATATCGAAGAACTCCTTTTCTTCCTTCGACCTAAACTCGGGGTCATAGATGGTTCCGTTCCGGCGAGGATCATCTATTGAGGGCGAAAACAGAGCCATCGCAGGAAACGGGTTTTCCCTCAAACCGTAGAGATCTTCAAACGGAGATTTGCGGTCCGCAGGTTTTTCGCCTTGCAGCTTCTTCAAACGATCTCTTGGATCCTCGGGCATAAGTTCACTCCTCTCTGAGTTGTCGCTTCCTCATCGAGATGATGTAGCGCGGCGTACCATCGATGATGATAGGGATTGTGTAGCGATACCGTCTTCGCTCCAGAGGGGTTATATCTACTTCAAGCGCCATTCCATACGTCACTTCTCCCCGCACAGCCTTCGGGAACAAATTCTGCAGCATCCGTTGGAAGGATTCTGCTCCGATCCTCAAGCGATAGCATACCAAATCCCGCACTGCCATGAGCGAAACGTATTCCACATGTTCGATTTGTTGACGCTGCATGTAAGCCTCGAAGAGCGTCTCTGCAAATATTGGCTCCTCTTCAGGGGCAAGTTCATGAACATGAAACGCGCTATTTCCTTGTTTGATCTCCGGTTCAGGTGCGAATCCGGGTGCTGCAATCTCCCGGAAAGCCCCAACTGGAAACCAAACGTAACCAGAGACATTCGGTATCTCCCTCCCCAAAAATGTTAACCCAGCCCATTCAAGGCGTCGCTGCCATATCTCGACATCGCTCGGCGTGACAATACCGCTGAACATTACATCGAGGAAGTACTCTGCGATCAGCTCTTGAGACCTGCTCAGCCGGTTACTGGGTGTTTGACTATCCCAATTCTTCTTCAGCCCATCGATGACTCTGGAAACCAGCGCCTCTGGTTCAAACTGAGGACGGAATCCGGAGACCGTCTTTGCAAGCCCGGCTATCCACTTGGGGGAAATGTTCAACAGGTAGTAGCGGAAGTCAGGAAGCCTCTTCGGAAGCTCATCCTTTCCAAGTTGGGGGATGGGCACGGCTCCCTGTTGCTCAGGATTGAGTTCCCAGAGCCGTGCTAATAGCCGGCTTACCACTTGAGCGTTCTGTCGTTCATTTGCTGTCGCTATTCTTCGCGCCAAGCCAAAAGGATCGAGCGAACCCTTGTTTCTCAGAATCTCCTGACCAGTCTCAGTGAGGGATATTTGGTTTTGCCCTCTGCGTATCCACCCGAGCTTCTCAAGCTCGTATTCAACTTTGTCGGCCTTGTCTGCCTCAAAGCTGAGGCCAAGTGGCTTTATCCGTGGTGTGATGGCGTTGGACAGTTGTCTCGACGTGGTAGCCCCAGCGAGTTGGATCTCCTTCAATACTTCAGCGAACAGCCGTGGATCGCTGTCTCTTGCTACAGAAAACGACGCGCTCTCCGTGGATTTGAGCGTCACCGCGGTTTTCCCTTCTTCTGTGTGTCTGGACTTTCCTTCCACGATCTCGATTTCTTCCGGACTGAGTCCGTAGAGCAAATATACGATTCTGTCAATCAAAGAGTCGGTGCGCTCAAGTTTTGACCTGATTGGATGCAGTGCGTCCAGGCTCCGCTCGAATTCAATTCGAAGCTTTGAAGTGAAAGCCGGATTGTTTACTGAGACCCCAATTCGGCTCTTGTTCTTGAAGAGGATATCTTCGAGCTCGTCGTAAGAGAGAGGAGACTCCTGCCTTTGATAGTCACCCAGGTAATTGAGGAGACGAGTCCTCCCCGAAAGGGCCTGAAGCCCTATTGACCCCTCCTTCGATTGGACGATCCTCAGCTCTTTCTCCAGCCAGCCAAGAAACCGCTTCATTTCTCCTTGCTTTTGTTTGTTCAGATGAGTCATTTCCTCAGCGAGAAACGCGAGAAGGTCATGGATGACATCGGACTTCTCTTCGGCACCGGTTGCAGCTTCTTTGAAGGCGAGGAAGTTACCTGCCTCATCTCTTGGGAGAAGTTGGTCAACCAATCCGGTAAGGTGAAGAGGATCACCTTTGGCAAGATAATCCTCGTAGAGCCGCTTGCTTTTTGCGACCAACTCAGACCGCTCTTTCTCGGATGTGGTGAAGTGGACGCGGCGGATGGGGAGTTGCTCAAGGTATTGCTTCTTATAACGGTAAAATCCTCCTTGTAGCTTAGGGCTTATTCTAGAGAACAATGCGGTGAGAAGCGCTGAATTGAGCAGTGCCAAGATGAAGCTCGCGCTGATGCGTACCTGATTAGACAGAATGATTGCATAGCACGTGTTCATGGCGAGGACGCCACCGTTCTTATCGAGGGCAAATCTGTTTCGGTCGGCAATATCCTGAGTGAGGATTTTTGGCTTTTGAAGGTCTGGACTCGGATTCCAAATCTCGTACCATTTCTTTCCAGCACTAACAATTGTCTCACCCCAGCTCAGCCTTTTTTCCAACTCAGACTTATGGGGCTGCAGGTACCTTTTAGCTTTGGGAAACTTTTCAATATCAACAAGCGTAAGACTATTCTCAATGAGCTTGTAAGGGTAGACAATATATTTGGGTACTAACTGCTCCAGACTGTAACGGTCGACATCTTCACCGTCTACAACTGGTGACACAATCTGAGCTTCAATATTACCTTTCATTACCATTTGGTGGGTGACTCCATCCACAAATACATCCTTCTTTCCAGTCCACACACCTTGGCAGATTGTTAGAGACAAGTCCCGAAGATTGGAAGAAATCGAATCGAAGGAGTGGCTCTTCAGCCCACCAGCCTGAAATGTCCATGCATTCTTGTCTAGAAGTTCAGTTTGATTCACCCTGAGAGAAACAGAGTAGCGCCGACGAAAAGGCTCTCTCATAACTTCGGCCAACTCCGCTTCTGGCACTTGACGGAGACCATCCTTAAACACGATAATATCAACGAACTTGCCGCGGACGTGAGGTTCCTTGACTAAAAGGAGAACCAGCGGATAGTTCACTGCACCTTCAAAAAGCGGTAGATCTGAGTAATCGATAATCCTATCGATGTGAGTTTCCCTTGCCAAAAATGCTTTCAGTGTGTCGCCGTATGCAGCTCTAAGAAATTTGTTCGAGATAATTACTCCGACCCTGCCACTCCTTCGAACCGTGTCGATTCCAACTTCAGTAAAGACCGAGTAGATATCGTATTTTCCTGTTGCACATTTGTATTTAGCCGAGTAGAACGCCTTGGAACGATCATCAATTGCTTTTACCATTATCCAGGGCGGATTGCCAACAACGGAATCAAAGCCGCCGTTCTCCTTCTTCGTCCCCTTTTCATAAAAAACCTCGGGGAACTCCAATTCCCAATGGAAGAACCGCTGTTCGACCGCTTGTGTCGCAGCAGTGATAAGAAGGTCAGCTACCGGGATCTTCCGCTCCTCTCCATCCTTCTTTACAGAGGCTGTTTTCTTTTGAAGGAGGGCTCTTTTCCATTGTGATCCTATTTGTGGAAAGTCTCCCGACTTGAAGAGATTCAGGACAATTTCATTGCCGAAGTATTGGCTAATCCACAAGTCTAGAACCTCCTTGAAGGGTTGCAGAACGACCGACGCGTTTTGGAAGCTCTGCTTGCTTTCGTGGATCATATCGGGTGTTACATCCGACAACTCACCAACATGGATCATTTGCTGAGTCGCCTGCATCAACCCGGCGAGTTGAGTTCCAAAGAGATCCTTCTCAAGTTCAACCCTCAATTCATCAATGTCGGCACCGATGAGGGAGTTGCCGCACTTCAGGTGGTGATCGAGAAACGAAAGCGGGGCACCGAGCGTGAAGCAATTGAGCCAGAGGGACACTTTTGCCAGCTCAACCGCCATCGGATTTAGATCAACACCATAGACGCAACGCTTGAGCACATGCCTCTTTATCAAGTTCACGTCCGTGAGCCGGGCCCCGTCAATCACAACCCCCTGCCGCTCCATTTCGGCGAGGATTGTCTGGCGGGTGTCGTTGAGTGTCTTGAGCACAGGATTCCAGGGGAAGCCGTTGAGGAAGTCAATCAGGCGATCGCTGATGAAATCAGCAGCCTCGACCAGAAAGTGCCCTGAACCCATCGCCGGATCGAGGACCTTGACGTCAAAAAGCAACGCCACCACCTTTGCGTATGAATTTGCCACCTTCTCTGGGTCATCCGGCTTCATTTTTTTGGCAATAAACGCATCACGGCGGTTGAGAGCTTCGCGATACGCCTGTTGTGCCTTGCGGAACTCCGGCGCAAGCTTCTCGAGCTTTTCCTTGAGCACGGGGCCAACCGTATTCTCCACGATGTACTTCACAATATGATCGGGCGTATAGTAGGAGCCTGTCGCCTTCCGCTCGCGCTTGTCGTTCTCAAGGTAGAGCCTGCCTTTGGCTATCAGTCGCTCGGTCTTTGAGCCGTTTCTCCTTTCGCTCAGGACCCTGAGCCCCTTCTTCACCGCCTCGTCATACGGCATGACTTCTTCAGTTTTCTTCCCCTTCACCACGGCCATTTTCTCTCTCGCAATTCGTAGCTTGAACTCAAGTAAGCCCTCATAGATGGACCCAAGCTGTCGCACCCCCAGGGACTTGTAGTCGATAAACACGAGCTTGAATGTCTTATCATCTTCGTCCCGTGCAAGGAGGTCCAGACCCGCGGCCAGGTATCGGTCAGGCACGCTTGTTTGCAGCAAGAATCGCGCAAGTCGCGAATCCTCACTCTGGTCATCTGCAGAGGGGTCGGAGAGAAAAAGGCCGCCGTTATACATCGGAACATTGATCGAAGGATCACCCTGATCGACAATTCGAAAGAGCTCAAGCATTCGGTCGTAGAGTGCTGTGCTGGAGACCGTATACTTTTCCTTCAGGCTCTGCACGGCCACTGCCGCAATTGTGCCACCAGCCTCAGCGACCTCTTGCTTTAGTCGAGTAAGACTCTTCTCGTAGTATCCTCGAATCTCCTTGACTGGAAAGAGATCGCGAGACTCAGCGTACAGCATGAAGAGGAGCCGGTAAAGCAATGTGAGTGTGCCCTGGAAAACCTCGTCAAGCTTCTCCTGGCTGAGATCGGCATCCTCGCCGTCCCGCCTCTTGATGAACTCGATGAACCCTTCAGCAAAGTGGATGAAGACGTCCTCGAAGACACGATCCTTCAACCGCTCACCGAGACGCTTGGCATACTCCTCACTTCCTCTTAACAGCGAATCAAGAAACGTCGCTTTCCTCTCCTCACCTGCAATCACCTCCGTTCTTGGCTCGAATGCTTCCCGCCGGAAGAACAGAGAGAAGTACTTGAACGAGTCGCTTAGGTCGAACGTGGAGGGAGAAGCCAGCTGGGTTGGCGCTGCGAGGATTTCTTTGAGGTCGATTTCATAGAAGCTTGCAGCAACCGAGGAGGTTCTCGCGTTGTACAGTCGCCATAACTTACCATTGGTGACGATTGCCCAGGGAGCCTTGCCGTCTTTCAGGATGGATACGACCGCAGCACTCGGATTCTCCTCAGGTGTATCGAGGTCGCGCTGGTCATCCTTGCTATCGAGGGAGCGACCCCAAGGATAACAAAGACAAACTGCGATCGGATTCTCTCCAGACTTGCCGAAGAGGGCATAGTCCGGAGTCGGAGAATCGTCTCTTGATCCCTTCTCGCGCCTGTGTGTAAAACCAAGCACAGCGAAAAGCTTCTCGTAAAGGCCCGTCCGCAGTTCAGATTCTCTCTTGCCTTGCCAGATATGAGCAGCCTCCAACATGATCTCCTGGACTTTGAGGTACAGCGGCTTTACATCTTCTCTCCACTCGGGCTGGTCACGGAGCCGTTCCTGGAGGTAGTAGTCAGCAAACAGAATCCGGTTGTTGAAATGCTCTTCAGACCAGTCATAGATCGAGTAGGCAGACTTGAGTTTCTCAAACTGGAAGTATGGATCGCTCTCAGTGTACGAAAACCTCCGAAGCACACGAAGTTGCCGGCGTGTGGGCTTTCGTCGCTCGATTGTCAGCACACGTGGGCGGAGCGTAACTTGTTTCTCACCAATGCCTGTACCAGCCTCGCTCATAGGAATGGCTCTCTCGACGAGGACGAAGTCGAGCCGCTCGTAGTCACTCGTGAGGACTAGCAAATATTCGCCTTGCTTGTTGCGGAAGGCTCGGGCGAGTGCATTCGTCAGCGTTACCGTGACGGACGTGAGTTCGAACAGATAGACATGCAGTAGACCATCCTGCGAAGCTATCTGCTCGATGTGTTTGATCTCCCGAACAACGGACTCCGTACCGATGCCGAGGTTGGCGGCAGACTGCCTGACACGAGCTTCGGTGTTGTAGTTAAGTGCCGTGAACAGCGACACAACCGAATCCCGGTTGCTGAGGGATTGGATGTCTTCGTGTTTGAGATCGAGGTCGAGGGTCATAGATGCTTGGAAATCCCGCTATGACAGACTTTGTCTTAAAATCGGACTTCTGCGGCGTTTCATTACGTCACGTGACAATAGGTTTTTCAACGGAAACGTTATTTGACGGTCTCCAGTTCTACTTCAGAGGAAAAAACAGTTACTCATTTCAGAAGTCCGATGCTGCGGGGCTCAAATTGTGAGTCAACTTGCTTCTGGGTTTCCTCGGCGCCGGACTAATGTAGCAGATATTCTCCGAAAATGCATTTGGCCGAGTTGAAGGGGTAGCCTTGACAGGGGTGACAGCGACCTCAGTAGGGGTTACCATCCACAGTGGAACCCCCGGAAATCAATGACCCCGGCGAGAACGCGACGGGCTGGGTGTTGAAGCCATCAGCTATTCCAGAAACGCACTACACTGACCCTTCGATTTCTCCTCCCTCTTTGGACATTGATTCCGTTAGCATATTTGTTAGCAGCACTAGAAGTGTGACGCAGAACGGTCAGAATGCAATAGCATAGCCTGCCTTATCCGGCAGGAGGTCCAGTGTGACCTCTTGAGCGATTGATCCAGTTCCCTCAGGAGCTGTGTGGCACGAAGAAGATCGCTGATTTCATACTTGTGCAATCTTATACCGCGACTATAAAATTGCACATCCC
>Ga0315282_10004403_pt1 | contig 24564 bp, 22 predicted proteins | sample YL17G07_20_MG_FD_203693 | JGI IMG/M metagenome (GOLD analysis project Ga0315282, IMG submission 203693) | Sediment microbial communities from Yellowstone Lake, YNP, Wyoming, USA - YL17G07_20 | ecosystem: Environmental > Aquatic > Freshwater > Lake > Sediment | place: USA: Wyoming | collected... | reverse complement strand
AATTTTTCGTATCTTCATTCCGAGATTCGTTTCTATTACTGTGTCCACATTTCTCGGATTGAATGAGCTACGATCCCGCTTCCACAAACATAACCCAACCACCATCGCGGTCTCCAGCGACTACCGATTTTCGATTTCTCATTAACATCCTCCTCGTTATTCTCACATTCTTTACGACGACCGTTGCGGGCGTCCAGTGGGTCGGAAAAGATCCCTTTGAGCTACACAACCTCCATTACGGCTTCGCGTATTCGCTCGCCATTCTGTTCGTCCTCGGCGTTCACGAGTTTGGGCACTATTTCGCGGCCCGCCATCACAGGGTTCAAGCGACACTTCCCTATTTCCTCCCGTTTCCGCTCCTTCCATTCTTTCTGAACTTCGGAACGCTCGGCGCCCTCATCCGCACCCGCTCCGTTGTCCCTTCTCGCAAGGCGATGTTCGATATCGGCGTGGCCGGACCGCTAGCAGGCTTTGTTGCGTGCGTCATTGTGCTGGTTCTGGGATTTCTCACATTGCCAGGCCGCGACTATATTCTCTCCATCCATCCAGATTTCAATTTCGCGACCGGGGGGTCGAATGATCCACACGGCATACCCCTGGAGTTTGGCCAAACCATTCTCTACAGCTCGCTCTCGTGGCTGCTGACAGATCCAACTACTCAATTTGTGCCCCCGATGTCAGAAATGTATCACTATCCGCTGCTGTGCGTTGGCTGGTTCGGCCTCTTTGTCACGGCAATGAACTTGATCCCGATCGGGCAGTTTGACGGGGGCCATCTGATCTACACGATGTTTGGCGAAAAACATCGGGCCATCGCTCGCGGGTCGTTCATAGGTTTGCTTGTTCTCGGGCTACCGTCTGTCCTTGATTCGCTTCTTCGCACAATCGGGAGCTACTTCTCCAACGCGCCGCTGGGACAGGTCATTCCATTTGCTCAGTACAGCTGGACCGGCTGGTTTATCTGGGCTCTGATCTCCTATTACGTCATAAAGCTGTATCATCCTCCTGTTCCGGATGAGACACGACTCGACGAAACTCGAATGAGAATCGGCTGGCTCACGCTCTTCATCTTTGTGATCTGCTTCTCCTTCACACCATTCACCATTTCGCTTTGAGTTGCCACTTGACTTTGATGAATCTGCTCGTTACCATGGAGAGGCAAGGTCTTCAAGCATCTCCCCACTACCGACAGAAAGGCTGACTCACCCGGGATTGCTACGATCTGGTAAACAAACGAACAACAGGAAAGCAATCAGTGAGTCGGCGTCATCCAGGTTTCTTCCCCCGCACCCGGTTCCGTTTTTCATTGGGCCTACGCATCTTCTCCAGAGGAGTGCACTCACGCCCCGCTGAGGGTTGTCGTTTTCTGCCCCTCCTTGGCCTGATGATTCTCGGCCTTGCGTGCGAACGCGCGGGCAACTCGGTGATCGACGTCAACGGCGACGTGCCTCTGCTGACGACTGTGGTCGTCTCGCCTTCCTCAATAAACACAGATTCCATAAACGTCGGCCCCAGCCGCCAACCTGAAGATGTCTTGCATCTGAAAGTCGCCATCTTTGCGGATGCAAGCGTTCCAGCCGGAGCTCAACAAATTGCCTCCGTGCAATTCTCCGTTCTGCAGGAAGGGAGCACAACACCACTGGCAACAGGTGAACTCGCCGACGACGGAACCGCTCCTGATGAGGCAAAAGGAGATGGCACGTATTCCGGATGGGCCTCCTTCGCGATCAAGAGGGTGGAAATTGGAACCTACCAAGTGGAGGTGACGGCGCAAGCGGCCAATGGCTTCCGGAGCAGCACCTTCCTGGCATCACTGGAGATCGTTCGCGGGAACCATCCGCCTCTCCTCTCGGACCTTCAGGCCCCCGATACGGTGAAACTCGCCAACGAGGATCGGCTGCTGTACCTACACGTGAGAGCCTCGGATCCGGACGGGCTTTCAGATGTTCAGCGGGTGGCCTTCAACTCCTACCGCCCTGATGGGACTCCGTCAAACAGCAATCCATTTCAATTGTACGACGACGGTGATGCTTCACATGGCGATAATGCCCCGGGCGACGGTATCTACAGCCTTAGTATCGTTCTTCCTTCGACGTCACAAACGGGTACATACCGATTTGAGTTTCAGGCGTTTGACCGATCAAACGAAGGCAGCAACGTGATCGTCCATCCGATAACGGTGACGCAATGAGGCGCGTTGCTCTTCTCACGGTGCTGGCTCTTGCATTGGGAGTTCCTCTCAGGGCGCAAGTCGCGGCGTCTTTCAAGATGGGGAGCGCTGAGCTCGTTCCCCTTCTCAACAGCAACAGCGTCTCCGATATCCTCCTGCGTGGAGACAGTATCTGGATTGGGAGCGCCCGAGGGCCAAGCTACACCTCAGACGCTGGTAAGAGCTGGAAGAATCTGGCAAACTCACTCACGTTCGATGAGAAGTCCGTTTCTGCGATAGCGATCCACGACGATCAAGTGTGGGTGGCAACTGCCTACACGACAACCTTCGACAATGTGCCACATCAAACCGGTCACGGTCTGCACTACTCGCTCGATCGCGGAGCGACGTGGACATTCATCCCCCAACCCGTCGATACCGGAAAGGTCGACACGCTCATGTACGGCAGAAACAAGATCCCTGCGCTCGCGGTCACCGTCCCCCAGGAGAACCTCACATTTGATATTGCCTTCGCGAATAATTTCGTCTGGATCGCCAGCTACGGAGGAATGCTTCGCAAGTCGGGCGACTTCGGAAAAACGTGGCATCGGGTTATTCTGCCCCCGGACAATCTTGACGAGATCTCCCCCGGCGATTCACTGAGTTTCGATCTCTCAAACGTCGAAAAGACCTTCGCCGGCGATCCGCTCTACAACAAAGACACCTTGAGCGAAAACCTGAACCACAGGGTATTCGCCGTCTATGCCAGCGACGATTCCACAATCTGGGTCGGTACTGCGGACGGGATCAACAAATCGACCGACAGCGGGATCAGCTGGCGCAAGTTCAACCACCAGAACCAGCTCAAGCCGATCTCGGGCAACTTTGTCGTAGCGATCAATGAACAGCGATCGGGATCAAAACGGATCATCTGGGGGGCGACGATCAACGCGGTCGATCCCGACGAGAAGCGAGGGGTGAGCTTCTCGGAGGACGGCGGCGCGACCTGGCGCACGGCGCTGCTGGGCGAGTTCACTCATAACATTGCCTTCAAGGATTCGATCGTCTACATCGCTGCTGACGGGGGTCTGTACCGATCGTCCGATAACGGCACGAGTTGGCTCCGGACGGGAACGATCTATGACCCAGTCACTCTACAGAGGTTCGCGTCACCCGTGATCTACGCGGTGGCCGCGCGCGGGGACACGGTATGGATCGGCGGTCCCGACGGACTCGCCTACACGATCGATTCGGCATCTGAACCGTTCGGGAGCGCCTGGCATATCTTTCGAACCTATGAGCCAGTTGCGAACGCCGCAAAAACCTATTCGTACCCCCTTCCCTTTTCGCCGGCGAACGAAGTCGTCCGCCTCCATTACAGCACGCAGGGACAGACCGTGCCTGTGACGGTAAGGATTTTCGATTTCGGGATGCAGCCGGTCAAGACGTTGATCCGAGGTGCCACGCGATCGGGCGGGCTCGAACATGACGAGATCTGGGACGGGCGAGACGATCTGGGCCGGCGCGTGGCAAACGGCGTCTATTTCTATCGAGTGGAAGTCGAGGGAAAAGAACCAATGTGGGGGAAAATACACGTCCTGCAGTAACAATGAATGCGATCATCCGATATCTTCTGGCAGTTGTGACGGCCCTCTGTTCGGTTGGGCCATTCTCCCTGATATTCGCGCAAAACGACTATGGCGTGGGCGGATTGGCCGGAGCTGCGATGCGTATGGGGTTCGGCGCGCGAGGAATCGGCATGGCCAACACGCTCTCTGCCGTCCGATCGGATGAAATTGCAGGCTACTACAATCCTGCACTCGTGCCGTTTCAAGCACGACCTGCCGCTATGCTGTCTACAGGGTTTTTACCGCTCGACAGAAGGCTCAATTTCGCGAGTTATACGCAGAGCCTGCGCCCATCGGGGGGATTTTCCGTCGGCATCATCAACGCCGGGGTTTCGGACATCGAAGGGCGCAGCAGCGACGGGACCCCGACGCAGACTTATTCGACGTCGGAGAACGAGTTTCTCCTCTCTTTCGGGGTCAAGGCTTCAGAGAGCGTCTCTGTAGGAGTTTCGGCAAAAATACTGTACTATTCATTGTTCGAGAGCGTCAAGAGCACGACCGTAGGCTTCGATCTCGGGCTCGTGTACGCATGGGGTCAAGAGTGGACGCTGGGTCTTGTCCTGAGCGACATCAATTCAAAATATCGGTGGGATACGTCCCAACTGTACGGCACCGAAGGCACCACGACTGTCGACCGGTTTCCCTTGCGGCGCAAACTTGCTGCAAGCTACACACCGGGATTCGTGCACGGCGTCATTTCGGGGGAACTCGAGTGGGTCGGAACGACCTGGCAGTCGCGCTTTGGGGCTGAGATCTACCTGCATGAACGATTCGCGATCCGAGGCGGCATCGACCAGATCTCATTCACCCGGGACATCAGCGCCAGGCCATCGCTTGGATTTTCCGTGCAGACGCCGATTGAGACATTAAGGCCTGCGCTTCATTATTCGTACGTTATCGAGCCCTATTCTCCCGGCGGTCTTCACCTCATTTCACTGAGTTTGGATTTCGAATGAAACGAAGCGTCCACATTCTCATCTTTCTCGTACTCTGCACGGGATCGGTGCTCGCCCAGGGATCATCGACAAGCTCATCGTATCTCTCGCTCCCCATCAGTGCACGGACCGCATCGCTTGGCGAGGCAACCGTTGCCGATCCGAGGAACTTCGCATCTTCGCTTCTGAATCCCGCGAACCTCAGCGGCGACGGCCCTGCCACGATCACCTTGTCCCACTCTCAATGGATCCAGGGCATCAAGACGGAATTCGCCGGCACGAGCATTCCGTTCTCCTTCGGCACGGTCGGCTTTGCCATCTCCAACACGAATGTCAGCGATATCGAGATTCGCGAACAGCCGGGGCCTCCCGTCGGGACGTTCAACGCACACTTTGCCGCGATCCACCTGAGCTTCGCCAGGAGAGTCCTCGATGTGGTGGACGTGGGCGGAGCTGTGAAATACCTTTACGAGAAGCTGTACGTTGACGAGACGACAGGATACGGCCTCGACTTGGGCGCTCTCTACCGAACACCCCTCGAAGGCCTGACTGCCGGTCTCTCGGTTACGAACCTGGGAACGCTCAGGCAATTCCGGAGTGAAGCATCCCAGCTCCCGTCCGCCGGCCGGATCGGCGGGAACTACAGCTTCAGCCTCGGAGACTTCGCCTTGAGGGCGAATGCAGCAGTCGTGGAGAATCTCTACCGAAGCGACCCTCACACCCAGCTTGGGCTCGAGGCAATCTACAATGGTGCACTGGCTGCCAGGCTGGGCTACCAGACCGGCTATGAATCACGCGGCCTTTCCGCCGGCCTCGGATTTCGCTACGGATTCGTGCAGGTTGATTACGCGTACCTCCCGTTCTCCCTCGGGCTCGGAGACGCTCATATCTTCTCACTCGGATTCCGATTCTAGTTGTTATGGCCATTCAGATTGTTCATTATGGCGATGAATGGAAGGAGCGGTGGGATCGGTTTGTTCTGGAGTCGAACAACGGCACCATGTTCCACCTGCAGCAGTTCCTCGCCTACCACGAGGCAGGAAGATTCAACTGGAAACACCTCATCTTCGTCGATAGGAAGGAGATCCTCGCGGTCCTTCCCGGAGCGATGATGGGATCGACGTTCGAGTCACCCATCGGCGCTTCGTACGGATCCTTCGTCACCCGAGATATCGACTTTGCGACAGCTCTGGAGCTGGTCGACGTCTTTGCAGACTACTGTCGTGACAACCTGTTCGAACGAGCTCTGCTCACCGCCCCACCGTTTATTTACCAGGATGTCATATCGCAGAACGTCGACTACGCCCTCGCCTATCGAGGGTTCTCCTACGACAAGCACTATATCTCACACGCGATCCGGCTCGGTCATCGCGATTTCCTCTCGAGTTTTCAGAGCACCGCCCGGCGGTACATCCACAAATACCTGCGGGAGCAGAACCTGCGAGTGGAAATGAGTGACGACTATGAAGCTTTCTATCCTATTCTCGTCAAGAACAAAGCTCGACACGGGGTGAAGCCCACGCATACGCTGGATGAACTCTTACGGTTAAAGAAGCTCCTACCCGACAATCTCGTTCTCTTTCTGGTGTACAAAGGAAGCAAGCCGATCGCCGGCTCGCTGATGTTCGCGTGCAACCGCCAGGTGGCGCTCTGTTTCTACAATATGCTCCTCTACGAGTACGAGCAGCACAACCCGATCCACGTCGTGATGTACGAGGTCATGAAGTGGGCCATAGAGCGGGGTTTCTCCTGGGTGGACATCGGCGTCTCTCAGGACAGCAAGGCCGAGAACCAGATGACGCCCGCGATGAGCCTGATCGGATTCAAAGAGAAGTTCAACGCGCACGGGATCCTTCGAAGCACGTTCTACAAGCGATTCATCTGAGCGTATGAATGTCCTCCACGTCGCCCCCCTCAACGTCGCCGGCGTGCCCTACAGTATGATGGACATGCAGCGTCGGTTCGGGGCCAACGCTCGCCTCGTCACACTCCACGAGAACCTCTTCACCTTCCCGGAGGACATCTGCCTCAAGATCCCCCTCCCACGGCATCGCTTTGCACGCCTCTGGCGGGCGCGCAAGCGAGGACAGCTCGAACGATTCATTAGCTCATCATCGTACAATCCGGCAGCGTTCCTCCCAACGTACGGACCAAAAAACGTTCTCGAGGGACTTTATTTCCGGTGGGACGATGGAAGGCGCGTGAACGTGGTCCAGGGCGCTCTTGAGAACTATGGGCTCGAAGGATTTGAGATCATTCACTACGATGGCGGTCTTGATTTCTTTCGCGATGCCCGGCTTGCGAAGCGGTGGAAGAAGGAGGGAAAGAAGATCGTCTGCCACTACATGGGAAGCGATCTGCGCGTGCGGGGAGTGGATCCGGTGATGGACGAGCTCAGCGACCTCAACCTTACCAACGAGAGCGACCACCTCCTGCGCCACGCCAACATCCATTATATCTATATCCCGTTTGACGCCTCCCTGTACCCAGTACGGGGCGAAGAGAACAAGAGGCTTCGGATCGTGCACTCCCCCACCGACCGGTCGACCAAAGGGACGGAGCTCATCATCCCCGTGATCGAGAGGATCAGGAAGGTGCGGGATGTCGAATTCGTGCTGGTGGAACAGAAGCCGCACGATGAAGCTCTTCGAATCAAAGAGACGTGCGACATAGCTATCGAGCAGGTCGGCAACCTTGGCGGAACGGGGTACGGCCGGAACTCTCTGGAGACCCTCGCCCTCGGCATTCCGACCGTCACCGAAATGACGCCAGACTACCTGGCGTGGCTTCCTGAGAATCCCTTCGTCCTTGCGACGCCGGAGACGCTCTTCGATCGGCTCATCGAATTGATCGATGACCCGAAGCTGCGGGCTGAGAAAAGGGTCGCCAGCAGGAAATGGGTCGAGAAGCATCACTCCTACGAGTCGGTTCACACCCGTCTCATGGAACTCTATCGTGAGCACCATATTGTCTAGGTTCCGGGAATTGCCGCGCCCTCTGCTCGTTATCCTTGCCCTGGGATTGATGATCAGGATTTCCTTTGTCGTTCTGCACGACCGGCCGCTCATTTCCGATGAGAAGGAATACGACCAGCTTGCCTACAACATCGCCACCAAGGGGTCCTATTCCTACGACGACACGCCCACGGCTTATCGCCCGGTCGGCTATCCGGCCGTCGTCGGCCTCATCTACTCCTTGGCTGGTCATCACCCGGGAATCGTGAAGCTGTTTCAGGCGCTGCTGGATGCAATCATACCGCTGATACTGTATCAACTTCTCTCAGGTTTCAGTCAACGGACGCGCATGCTGGCCTCCGCATTCTGGGCGTTCTATCCGCCGGCGATCATGTACGCGAACTTTGTGCTCTCGGAGACCGGATTCACCTTCATTCTGGCGCTCGCAATTCTTCTTTTCCTCAAGTCTGACCCGGAGAAGAGAACGTTTGCGCTTCTCACCGGCATCCTTTTTGGGATGCTCGCCCTGATGAAGCCGAGCTTTCTCCTTTTCCTCGCGCTCTTGCCCATCGTGTTCCTTGCACTTCGTTTGCCGGTGGAGCGGCTCTGGTTGACAGGGCTCGGGGTGCTCTTCCTCATCACGCCGTGGGCTGTGAGAAACTACGTGACCTTCGGCAGCGCCACCCTTTCCTCGAATGGAGGAATCAACCTCTTGATCGGCAACAATCCCAATGCGACCGGGGCATACACAGTCAATTTCCCTGCAGGGATTTTCGACGGTGCCAGGGACGAGGTCGAAGCCGACAGACTCGCGTTTCAGTATGCAACGGACTACGTCCTCAGCAATCCCGGCTCCTTCTTGGTCAACGCGGTCAAGAAGATTGCACACCTGTTTGAGAGCGAAGGCGGCGTTCTCGTCTGGACCTTTTCCGGAACACCCGAGGATGCCTCGACGCGATTCTCAGCGAAATATGCCGCTCTTCCCCCTGCGTTGACCTTCGCCCTCAACTTGCCCTCTTTCCTTCTTCTCATCGGCAGTATCCTGGGATTTCTCGCGTTTCCTGACCCGAAGATACGGTGGCTCTTCGTTGTCCTTCTCGGGACGTGGCTTCTCACGCACGGCATCTTCTTCGGCGGAAGCCGATTTCATTTCCCGCTTATGCCATATGTTGCGGCATTCGCAGCGTGGTGGCTGTCGTACCTCCCAGAGAGCTTCCGGGACCTGTCGAAATCTCGCAAGATCCTTGCAGCCGTCGCGATCGTCGCACTCATCGCCGTCTGGGCTTATGAAGCGATCGTCATCTACAGTGCTTGAAGGATTCTCCGATATCAAGAGAGAGCGACTGTACCTGGCGGGAATTGCAGGCGTAGCCTTGATGCGTTTCCTGAACCTCGGCTTCCTCGATCTACAAGCATGGGATGAGGCGCTGTACGCCGTTCGCGCTGAGAGCATCCTCCGATTTGGCGGTTGGATCGATCAGACTCGATTCACTATCGACGGGCTCTATTCGTCGCTGCACCCTCCTCTCTACGTCTGGTTGACGACGATGTCGTTTGGTGCATTCGGCGTATCGGAGTTCGACGCGCGCTTCCTTTCCACGGTCTTCGGGGGACTGACGCTGCTCGTCATCTATCGGATTGGCAAGCAGCTCGGGGACGCTCGATTAGGCTTCTTCGCGGCTCTCCTCTTCGGTCTGAATCCCTTCGTCACCTTTTACGCGAGGCAGGGTCAATTCGATACCACCCTCGTCTTCTTTTTCTCACTCGCCGTTCTCTTTCTCCTTCGAGCCGAGAAGGAACAGAGCTCCAAGGATGCGCTTTTCGCCGGCATCGCGGTGGGCGCCGCGCTGATGACGAAGCTCTATGTCGGCTTGGGTATTCCCCTGGTCTATTGCCTCTGGATCATCCTTAAGCCGTCGGAGCGGAGAGCAGAATCCTGGAAGAGGTTTGGAGTTTCGCTCATCGCCGCAATCATCGTTGCCCTGCCCTGGCATCTTTATATGACGATCGCACACGGAGAAGGTGATCCCTTGTTCTTCCTCCGAGCTTCTGCCCTTTTTGAACGATCGCTGTACGGGGTCGAAGGCAATGTGAAACCGCTCGAGGTGCTCTATTTCTTCAACCAGCTCTTTGTCTTGTTCCCCGCGGGAGTGGCATGGTTCGGGCACGGACTCTTCGCCGCGGTGAGAGAAAAGAAAGCCGACTGGTATATGCTTGCGGTATGGTTCCTGGTCTTCTTCCTCGTCTTCTCTTTGATGCGCACGAAGCTTGCCGTCTATCTCCTTCCGATGCTGGTCCCGTCCTCTTTGATCGGGGCGAGAGAGATCTCCAAGGTCGTCCGGGGCACTTACTCCCAACGCGGCGTTGCCATTTTTCTGGTCACGACGGGACTGTCCGTCCTCTGGGCGTCCAGCCAAGCATGGCGAAACGCGACCAAATCGATCATCTCCGGACTGCTGCGGCTGCACCTCCCTCCTGCCGTCGAGGCGACGGGATTTCTTACCATCTTGCTTCTGGCCTCCTGCGTTCTGGCCCTTTCGTACCTCACCGTCAGGCGTGGCTGGGTCGATCGGGTCCGTGGAGCAGTTCCGTACCTCTTATTCGTCCCCTCATTCATCGTCTGCTATTACCAAGTTATCGGCTACGACCGGTTCCAGTACAAGGATGGCGCCGCCGAGCTCGCAGCCTTCATCGTCGAGAGGCTGCCATCGAAGATCGTTGTGGCGGGATACGAGCGAAATCCGCAACTGACGTACTATCTCGAGGGCGCCGACATTGGTTGGCGAGAGGATCTGTCGGTGAAGAGGATCGTGCCGCCGAAGGACCGCAGCGGATTTCGGTCATGGTTGACAGAGCAACTTTCCGGAGAGCCGGACGACATCTTGGTGGTCATCGAGAAGGACAAGTTCATCCGTCACGAATGGGTCACTGCGGCCGAGGTGATTCCTCCCGACTACGCCGTTGTCTTTGAGAGTTGCCGGTACGCCGCATTTCAGCGTATGCAGCTGATTCACTACGCTCGACTCTTGAGCGGCCACTCAATCGAAGGAAATGCGCAGGAGTGAACGAGTTGGACTTCAGCAGCCTTTTGCGTACCTTCAGACAAGAAATGAGATCCTTTCCTGCACTCCTGCTTACGATTTCAGTCTCCTCCTTTGTCCTGGGCTGCCAAGGGGGTGAATCCAAAGCCCTGACGACCGGGCTCGCCTGGAAATTCTTTGACGAGGGCGCAAAGCTGGCGAGGGTAGAGCACAAGAAGCTCCTCATCGACGTCTACACCCACTGGTGCACCTGGTGCAAGAAGATAGACCGCGAGGTCTATGTCGTGGTGAAGCTCAACGCCGAATCTTCGAAACAGTTGATGTACAACGGTCGATCGTTCACCGAGACGCAATTTGCCCACGCGATGGGTGCCACCGGCTATCCCACCACCGTCTTCCTCGACTCGGACTTGAAACCGATCACGAAGATCGCCGGCTTCATTCCGGGCAAAGACTTCGTCAACATCGTGCGATTCATCGGCGAAGATCATTACAGAACGACAACCTACCAGGACTTCCTCTCCCAGCAAGGCGCCCCGAAGGTGCAATGAAGATCAGCGGCTTCTCGTTCGTCCGCAACGCCGTCAAATTCGACTACCCGTTCCTCGAGTCCATCTCCTCTCTCCTGCCGATCTGCGACGAGTTCGTGGTCGCGGTTGGAAAGTCCGACGACGATACGCTCAAGCGACTACGGGAAATCGGCTCGCCGAAGATCAAGATCATTGAGACGGTCTGGGATGATGCGCTCCGGACGGGCGGACATGTGCTGGCCCAGCAAACCAACGTCGCCCTGGACCACGTGACGGGAGATTGGGCATTCTACCTTCAAGCTGACGAGGTCGTGCACGAAACCGATCTTCCGGGCGTCCGCGATGCATTGAAGCGATTTCACGCGGATCCTCGGGTGGAAGGGCTCCTTTTCAGCTACAAACATTTCTACGGCAGCTACGACTACATCGGCACATCGCGGCGATGGTATCGCAGCGAGATACGCGTCGTGCGAAACGGGATTGGGGTCCGGTCGTGGGGGGATGCCCAGGGATTTCGCATCGACGGCCGGAAACTGCGCGTCAAAGGGGTTGACGGGTCGATCTACCACTACGGATGGGTGAAGTCGCCCGACGTCCAGATGGCGAAGCAGCGCAGCTTCAACCGCCTCTGGCATTCAGACGGATGGGTTGAGCAAAAGCTGGGGCAGGGCGCTTCATTTGACTATGAAGGGGGGACAAAATTGGAGAGATTTACAGGCTCCCATCCTGCCGTTATGCAGGAGCGGATCAAGTCTGCCGACTCGAAATTCACGTACGATCCTTCCAAAGTGAAGGCACCCCTCAAGGACACCCTCCTTGAATGGATCGAATCGAAGACAGGAATTCGAATTGGAGAGTACAAGAACTATGAGCTGATCTGAACCGCCCGCTTCATCCCTGCTGAACCTCCCTCTCCTGAGCTGCCAAAGTCGACGCTGTGAAGAGAAGTCCCGTCACAAACCACCAGCCGAGACAGTTGATGAAGGTCCCATAGTAGTTCTGAAAGATACCACCTACCATGAGGCCCACGACCGAGAAGGTCGATCCAAGCGCGATGGCCCGGACTCGATTGTCGCTCGCGTGGAGTGAGGCACGAAACCCCGCCGCGAGCGTGACCCCCCAGATCGCAAGAAAAGCGAGAAGTCCGGGGACCCCGGAGGAGACCAACACGGTGAGATAGTCGTTGTGCGGATGGACGATCGTGTCGTAATATCCTTCCACCCGATATCGGTTAAACATATAATCCCAATTATCCTCCCCGACGCCTGTCAAGGGATAGTCCTGCGAAATATGGAGAGCCGTCGACCAGAGATTCAATCTTGTTTGGTTTTGGGAGATATCGATGATCGATTCGACGCGGAAGCGAATTGCCGGCACGGTCAGGATACCGGCTGAGACGACGATGAACAGCGCTGCCGTAACGATAATGCCTGCTTTTCGACTGCGAGTGAAGGCAAACAACGGGATCGCCGCAGCGAACGAAAGCCAGATGCTCCGGGCAAACGTCCCGACGACTGCGAGGAAGCTCGTCACCGCGAGGCTGCCGAAGAGCCATCGCACCTTTGTCTTGAGCTCGACCGTGAACCCCGACGAGAAGAAGAACACGGTCATTGCAAGCGCTGCAAACGTCAGGTAGAAGCCGTAGAAACCGACCGAGCGGTAGAACCCCCAGCCCATAGGACCAAGCGGCATGCCCCGGTACAGCTCGACGCCCGCGAACGCCTGCCAGATGGCATACAGAGTCGCCGCGGCTGACGTGGCAAGATAAGCGTAAACAAGGTTTGACAGCGTCTTCATATCATCAACAGTCCAGAAGAGCATCAGCATCATCACAAGGGCCCACTCGTTGTCAGCGACTGCACCGAGGCTGTGAAGAGGCCTCGCGGAGATCGCGGCGGCAACGACATTCCAGAGAATGTAGAAGATGAGCGGCGCGAAGACGACATGCCAGCGAACCCGCCATCGCCTGTTGATCAATCCGTCGAGAAGCCAGCCCAGCAGAGCGAATCCGATGCCGAATTCCGCCGGGACGTGAGACACCGGAAGGCCGAAGGCGAAGAGGAAAAGACCAACTTTCGTTATCCTCTGGGGAGTTTCATTGAGAGTCATGTTGTCACCGAGCTTGCGGGACTTGAGGTTTTCTGGACGGTGACATCGAGAAATCTGTCTATCCCCTGGACCATCTCAGTGAGGGGGATTGAGGAGGTCGGCTGACCGGCTGGGGCGACGATGAGATCGTACTTGACCCGATACGGCAGCCATTCCTGCATCCCCTGGACCGCCGTGAAGAATCCGAAGACAGGAGTCCCACAGGCGGATGCGAAATGAACGATCGATGTGTCGGGAGTGAACACACAGAGGGCGCCTTCAACGAGCGACGTAAGCTGCAGAAGCGTGGCTTTTCCCCTCTCAGGATAAATGAGACATTTCCGGAATTCCTGGCTCGTCCTTACCGCAGCACCGATTTCGCCATCATCCGGCGCAACGAGAAGGACGGTCCGAAAGTCTTTCCGCTCACCGAGATGCAATGCGAGCGCCTTGGCTTGCGAGCCGGAAATCCTTCTGTCGGCATCCGTCGCCGAGAGATTCAGAAGAACATAAAACAGACCAGCCTCTTCCGAGGATGAACGACGCTTCATCTGATTCCGCAGGAGGAATTCGTCAACCGCTCTCTTCGACATCTCGTCCACGAAAAGCTCGAAGCGAAGATCCTCCGGCCGCAACTCAATTCCAAATACTTTCTTCATGTACGCCGCCAGCGATTCGACCATATGGACGGAGAATCGGGGCAGCTTGACGAGACGATTGAAGTAGAATAGATACTTCTCGTCGGCGTGGCCGATCCTGAGGGCATCAGGAGCGAGCAGACGTGCGAGAAGCGCGACCGAGGTGGTGCGGTTGAAGACGAAGCTGAGCACGACATCGTAACGTTCGCGGCGGGCACGCCGCACCTCGCGGAAGAATCGAATGAGGTTCGGGCCCAGGACATAGATTGAGTCGACAGAGGGACTATTCCGGATGATCTCGACATTCGACCGGCTGGCGAGGACCCCGAGATGGAGATCCGGCCGGAGGCGCTTCAGGTTGCGGAAGATCGGCGTCGTAATGATCATATCGCCGATACGATCGTGGCGGAGAATGAGCAATCTCTGAACCCTGTTCAGGTCGATCGGAGAGTCGAGAACGCGGTTATGCAGGATCAGCCGGAAGAAGGGATACACCAGGGCTTTGCGAAAGGTACGTTCGAGGAATTCAAGAAGTCCCTTCATGATGTCCTGGCGCTCGTTGTGCGGGCAGGAACCGGGTCCGGCCGTTTCTGTCGCAGCAGCCGTGAGATCGCCGCGCACACATCCGCCGGAGGGATCCTCGTGAGGTCATCCACGTCAGTGACGAGGGTCTCGCTTTCGGAGCCGTAAGGTTCCCAGATGCGAAGGTCTTTGTTCGATTGGACGTACAGGACGACCGAAGGGATGCCAAAGGCTGCCGCCAGATGCACGGCGGACGTATCGGGGGTGACGAGAAGACCGAGCGATTTCACAAAGGCTGCAAATGCATCGAATGTTTTTGTCTCAGGCGAAAGCAACACGGTCTTGAACGGTTCTGCGATCCGTTCCGCCAGTTTGCGGTCGCCGGGCTGATACAGAATCATCAGAGGATAATCCGAATAGTTCAGGGAAAGCTCGCAAATCAGATCCTGGAAGTTCGCGACTCCCCAGAACCGAACGCCCGTCCCCGGAGAGATGTTCAACCCGATGGCGGATCGATCCTCCAGGCCATGCTGCTTGAGAAAGTTCGTCGCAGATGATTCCGATTCACTCGAGACACTATAGCGAATCCGGAGCTTCTCTTTCTCGGGCTGTATGCCGAACACCGTCAAGAACATTGCAAGTCGGTCGATGATATGCGTCTCCCTGCGCGACAACAAAGGGACCGTCACATCGTACGCGTATTCATTCTGTTTGCTGAGGCCGATGTTCCACCGAGCTCCCGCGAGAGCGCAGATGATGGTCGAGGTGGTCGACGGATTGTCCATCAGATCGATCACGAAATCGTACCTCTCGCGGCGGACGCCTCTGAGGATGGCCAAGGCGCTGACGACGTTCTTCCTGTAGACCCACCGCTTCCGGACAAGCGGTTCGTGCTCGAGCACGAAGTGATTGTTCGAGCTGAGGAGAAAATCGATGACGAGGTTCGGGAAGTGCTGCTTGAGCGCATAGATGAGCGGCGTTGAGACCAGAACATCGCCGATCCGGTCCTGCCGCACGAAGAGTATCTTCGCGGTGTTGAAATCGATATCCTGCGGGAGCGGCTTTCCCCGTTTGATCATCGTCGCCAGAACCCCGAGGAGAAACCGACGGAACGCAATTTCGATGGGCTTGAAGATTTCCATTCAGGCGAGTTTCTGCTGCTCCTTTCCTTCGTCGACGAACTGGAGCGAGTAGAGCCGTTTGTAGAGACCCGATTCATTTCGCAGCAGCTCTTCGTGTGTCCCCTGCTCGACCATCACGCCCCGGTCAAGGACAAAGATCCTGTCGCATCGATAGACCGTGGAAAGCCGGTGTGCAATGATGAAGGAGGTGCGCCCATGCATCAGCCGGTCCAGCGCCTCCTGCACCATGAGCTCCGATTCGCTGTCGAGCGCCGAGGTCGCCTCATCCAACAAGAGGATCCTCGGATCGCGAAGGATCGCGCGTGCTATCGCAAGCCGCTGGCGCTCCCCGCCGGAGAGCTGGATACCCCGCTCGCCGATCTCGGTGTCATACCCGTGATCCAGCTGCTCGATGAAGGAGTGCGCATTTGCCATCTTCGCTACGTCGACGATCTCCGCCTCACCCGCGGTCAGTCTGCCGTACCTGATGTTGTCACGGATCGTGCCGCCGAAGAGCACAACTTCTTGCGGCACAACGCCGATCTGCGCTCGCAGATCGGTGAGGCCCATGGACCGAATGTCCCTCCCATCGATGAGGATCGCACCATGCTTCAGTTCATAAAACCTCGGTATCAGGCTGATCAACGTGGTTTTTCCGCTGCCGCTGGGTCCGACGAGGGCGATCTTTTCCCCCGGCCTCGCAGTGAAGCTGATCCCGCTCACCGCCGGCACGTCGGAATTGTACGAAAAGGTCACGTCCCGAAATTCAACCTCGCCTCGTTCGATCACGACGCTTTCGGGTTCGTCGCTCAGCTTCTCTTTCTCGAGGTCCAACATGTCGAAAATGAGGCCGGCGGAGACGAGGTTCTTCTGGATCCTCGCGATGTTCTCGCCGAGCGCCTTGACAGGCTTGGCGAGGAAATTGATCAGGATCAAGAAGAAGATCATGGATTTCATCGTCATGGAGCCCTGGAGAAAAAGATAGCCTGTGAAGACCACGAGCAGCGAGGCGACGAAGGTATTGAAGAATTCGTTCGTGGGGCTCAGGACAGCCATCGTGCGGACGATCTTCATCGAGTGATGATAGTTGTCATCGACCTTCTGGCGAAACGATCTTCGCTCGTGCGCCTCGCGCGTGAACGATTTCACGATCCTGATCGAGGAAATCTTCTCCTGCAGAAACGCCGAGATGTCCGCCAACGTGTCCATCAGGTCGCGGCTGTAGGAGCGGATGCGGTCACCGAAGCTTCGCGAGATAGCACCTGAGATCCCAAAGATGACGATCGTAAAGATCGCCAGCTGCCAGTTCGAATAGATCAGCGCTCCCGCGTAGATGATGGAATAGAGGAGGTTTTGACCGATCTCGACGAGCAGGTACAACGACTGCTCCATGTTGTTGACATCATTCGTGATGCGGGACATCACTTTGCCGGTCTTCTCCCGGTCGAAGTACCGGACGGGCAACAGGAGCACCGTGTCGAAGAGCTCCACCCGGAATCGCATCAGTATCTTTTGCTGCGCGGAGCTCATCACGTATTCACGGATATACACAAAGCAGACCTTGACGAGAATGATCCCCAGGAGCACCGCCGCGAAGGCGACGATCATCCGCATCGTCTCACCGCTTCCCTGTATGGTGATCCGGGCCAGGGTATAGTGAAACAGCTGAATCGGCACGTCGACGAGGATCGGCTTCGCATCTTTGACGAGGTCGCCAATCTTCTGAAGGACTTCGAAGAGCTGTGCGATCAGGAAGGCCGATACTGTATCCGAAAGGCTCATAATAGCAACGGAGATCAATCCGGCCAGTATGCGCCACTTGTACCGGAGGAAATATGTGAGGAGTCGGAGGAGGACTTTCATAAGGAGCGATCCGGAGGGCCTCGCGGTCAGGTCCTTACGCTACGTGATCCAAGATCATGAAATCGACGTTTCGGTTGGATGCCTGATTGCGCTGCGTTTGTCTCATCGCATACAGATCTTTTTTGGGGAAGACGCAATCGTCAAAGAGCGGACAGACACCACAGAGAGGATTCTGCGCCCGGCAGATCTTCCTTCCGAAGCGAATGAGATTGACGTGGAATGAATACGCTCGACCTTCGGGAACGAGGGCTTGCATCTGCTCGTACGTCCCTTCAGCCGTTTTCGTCTTCACCAAAGCAAGCCGATTACAGAGCCGGTGAATGTGTGTGTCGACCGGAAAGACTTCCCGACCCAACGAAAAGACCAAAACGCATGCGGACGTCTTCAGACCCACTCCCTTCATAGATAAAAGATAGTGAATTGCATCCTCATTTGTCTTCCCTTGCAGGAAGCGGAGGTCGAATTTTCCTGCATCCTTGCGAACGGTGCGGAGAATTTCCTTGATTCGCCTCGCTTTTTGGTTCTTCAGTCCGCCCACCTCGATGGCACGAGCGATCTCCCTCGCCGGAGCGGCGGCAACCTTCTCCCAGGTCGGGAACTTCTTCCTGAGGTTCAACCAGGCCTGGTGGCTATTCCGATCGTTCGTATTCTGGGAGAGAAGAGTGGCGATCAGGGACTCCAGGGGCTTCGAGCGCCGACCCGATTGGACCGGTCTCCCGAGAAGTCCCTCGAGCGCGTCCGCGAGAGCGGCCGCTTTGCCCTGTCGCGCGCGCACGCCAGTCGAACTAGCCTTCTTCACCCGCGCTCCCTCTGGCTGGGCGCGCCTTCTGGCCCTGACAAATCTCACATTCACACAAGGATCGGAGATGCTCCCATGTGTAGATTCCGGTGCTGTGCCCGTCTCCCCATCGGACGCCGAGTGCGTACGACCCGACCTGCTGCGCGCTCACGAGCTTGTACCTCCCGGGCAGCTCGAGTTGAGGAGGCGGCGTGTATGTCCTGAGCAAGACGGTCTCGCCTTTGCAGCCAGCGCACGGACAGTTGTCACGCAATGCTTGGACTGAGACGAGCTCAGCGTGTCCGTCGTCCCAACTGACGGAAAGCTGTTCGGTTTTTGTTTTCTCGTCCGTGACGAGCTTTATTTGAGTTGGCAGCATGCCAGGGAAGTGCTTCTTAGGAACGTATCAGTAATCCGGAAAAGAAAAAAGGACAATCGAGCAGGATTGTCCTTCGTTTATCCTTACGCTTCCGGCCGGAGACATTGTCGTGACCCGAAGCCCCCTCTCCTTCACGCTTTTCCTGTCCCGATGTTGTTTATCGGGATTAGGAGAGGGCCCGGGAGAGGTTCGTTTGGAACCCCACCGTACCTCCCCTAGGAGGGGAGGGGCTGGTTTTCTTCCTCCTCTGTAGCAACACATTCCCAGATTATGTTCACTCACCCGCCGATGGACATCGTCAGAATGCCCAACGTAGAACCTCCCGTTCAAGAAGCTCTTCAGGATGTACACATAAAACATATCGTGGACCGTACCGGGGTCGAACCGGTGACCTCCACAATGCCATTGTGGCGCTCTCCCAAACTGAGCTAACGGCCCGTCGTTGCGGATCAAATATACCCAAAGAGCCAGGTAAAGTCAACGGCAAATTCTTGCAGCGGGAAACTCTTTTCGGTACATTCGGATAAGAAAAACAGCCAAGACTTGTCGGATGAAAAGAAAAGTACTCTGGCCGATCATTCTCCTGTTCGCTGCGCTCGCTCTCTGGTCGTGCAAAGATCAAATCACTGAGCCAAACCAGTCCCCGATTGTATTCCCGGCTTCAAACATCAGCTATTCCAAATATATCGATCCGCTTTTCCAGCAACGATGCGCAGTCGGCGGGTGTCATAGCGGCAGCAACGCAGCAGCCGACCTCGATCTCTCCCTACCCTCGTACGACAACCTCGTATACCACCAGCCCCGGCTGGTGGTCTCGGGAGAGAGCAATAATAGCCTCCTGGTGCAGCGGCTCGATGGACGTATCCAGCTGGTGATGCCTCCCAGCCAATCACCTCTCACCTCGAACCAAATCAATGGAATCAAAAAGTGGATCGATGAGGGAGCTTTGAACAACTGAAGGCCGTTTCCTCCGACGCGCCTATCGTCTCCCCTGATTCCGCACGTCCGTCCCCCAATGCAGTTTCTTTCTGAGCAGATCGTAGTAGCTGCTGTTGCGCCGCTTGACCAGCCTCGCTACGGACGGGGCCTTCATGATTCTTATCTCGGTAGGAGATTTCAGAAAAGCGTCGTCCTGCCCGTCGGCGGTGACGTGAACCTTATGCGGGGCATATGCGACTTTGATCTTGATGACTGAATCATCGGGAACGATGATGGGGCGTGCCGTCAGAGTGTGCGGACAGATTGGGCTTATCGTGATCGACCTGTTCCTGGGCGTCACGATGGGGCCGCCGCTGGCCAACGCGTAAGCGGTGGAGCCGGTGGGAGTGGAGAAGATAACGCCGTCGGCGGTGAAGGTCGCAAGATACTCGCGATCGACAAACGTCTCAAAATCGAGTACGCGGGAGGTCCCATATTTGTCAACCACGACATCGTTAAGAGCCAAATAAGTCTTGGCGGATGCAGAGGTTACAGCCTGAAGCATCATTCTCTCCACGACGAGATATTCACCCTTGAGGATCTCAGTCAGGCATGCATCGACATCCTCCAGCGACACCTCCGCAAGAAACCCCAGCTTGCCAAGGTTGATTCCGAGGATGGGGGTGCCGACGGGAGCAACGAGCCTCGCCATGCGCAGAATAGTGCCGTCCCCGCCGAGCGAGATGAGAAGATCGCATGATTTGGCCAGGCTCTTCTCTGAAACGACCCTATTCGCCCGGAGTGCCCCAAGTTTCTTCCTCTCCCTCAGATGGTTGACGAGCGCTCGTTCGATGACGTAGTCGATCCCCTCCCTCTCAAACCGCTCGACAAGTACCTTGACGAGCTGCGGGAGGCCGTGCTTCTCGAGATTACCGACTATTCCGAATTTCATGGTTGTTCTTTCTTGTCTTCCGCTTTCCCGGTTGTTTGCGACCCAGGCGTGCCCGGCTCACTCTTCTTCGAGAGCTCATCCACATAGTTCAGCTTGAGCTCCTTCACGATGTTGGTCAGGAACCGATTCTGCTCATCGGTCAGGTTCCCCTTCGTCTTCGCCGCAAGTACGTCGAGAATGTCGATGGCAAACTGAGCCTGCTCTAGATTACGCTCAATCTTGTCGGTCAGCGGATTTTTGATCTTCCCCATATGCTGCATGGCCGCTGTGTGGAACATCAGCACAAGACCCATGAAAAGTGCGGTCTCCTTTTCACTTTCACTCATTGGAGGTTACTCCTTTCATTGCTGTGTGACAGCTCCCATAGCTTGGCATATTTGACGAAGACGTAGCACGATGACAGCAGACTCAGCATGAACCCCTGAATCCCATCGAGGAACCCCCTTCGAAGAATGTACATCCTCACAAACACCCACGGAGGCCGCAATAGGAGCTGAATGAGCCGGAATCTCCTCCCCTGGCCGAGAAGTTCCTCGGCAGCGAGGGATGTATAATGGTTGAACTTCTCGAAGTAGTGGAACAGGTTGGGGTCAGTGAAATGGAGAAGGTTTGATTTCAGCCGACCAACGTTGCCTTCGATCTCAAGCCTTTCGTGCACTTTGTCCTCAGTGAATCGTCCCGCACCTCGCCGGAAAAGACGCACCACATATCCCGGATACCACCCGGAGTGCTTGATCCATTTCCCAAGGAAGTACGCCGCCCTGGGCACCTCATAGCCAACCAGATCTCTGCTGCCCGACTGGATCGCAGACTTTATCTCCGCAGCCAGAGCCGGGGTGACACGCTCGTCTGCATCGAGCCAGAAAACCCACTCGTTCATACAATGGCTAAGGGCCTCATTCCTGGCGGCCCCATAGCCTTTCCAGGCGTCGATAAAGACTTTCGGGGTCATCGCTTTGGCAAGCTCCACCGTCTTGTCGGTGCTCCCTGCGTCGAGCACGACGATCTCCCCTGCCCACCCGATGCTCTCCAGACATTCGCGGATGTTCCGCTCTTCATTCTTGGCGATGATAATGACGGAAATGGAGTTCAAAAGGATGGATCCTCGCTTAGGTAGTCGGCGCTGTAAAAAAGGCCACGAAGTCCCCAAGACACGACGAAAAACAAAATGCTCTCCATAGAACGTTTAGTGAGACCTACGTAGTCGCCACGACGATGTTGACCAGCTTGTTCTTTACGACCACGGTCCGGACGATGTGCTTCCCGTCGACATAGCGCCGGATGTTCGCATCCTGATGGGCCAGCTCCTCCAGCCGCTTCTCATCTGTCCCGCGCGCAACTTCAATTTTTGAGCGGACTTTGCCGTTCACCTGCAGAACGACTTCAAGCTTCTCTTCGATGGTTTTGCTGGCCTCGTAGGAAGGCCACGGCTCATAAGCAAGCGAATCTCCGTGTCCCGTCCGATTCCAGAGTTCCTCGGCAAGATGGGGGGCAAATGGAGCGAGCAAGAGGATGAACTGCTCCAGCTGCTTTCGCGGCCGCACCTTCAACTTCATGGCTTCATTGACGAAGATCATCAGCTGCGAGATGGCGGTATTGAACCGCAGGCTCTCGATGTCTTCACCGACCTTCTTGACGGCCTGGTGATAGAGGCGCTCAAAGTCCGGCGGACAGGGGACCTCTTGAACCGACGGATCGAGGCCGCCCTCCTCGTTCATGAAGAGACGCCAGACCCGGTTCAGGAACCGGAAAACTCCCTCCACTCCTCTCGTGCTCCACGGCTTCATATCTTCGAGCGGACCCAGGAACATCTCGAAGAGCCTCATGGAATCGGCGCCATACTGCGACACGACATCATCGGGATTCACTACGTTGCCGCGGGACTTGGACATCTTGCGCGAATCCTCACCGAGGATGATCCCCTGATGGCGGAGCTTCATGAAGGGCTCTTTCGTGCTCACGTACCCCAGGTCGAACAACAGCTTGTGCCAGAAACGCGCATACATCAAATGCAGCACGGCGTGCTCCGAACCGCCGATATAAATGTCGACGGGCATCCAGTAACGTTCCTTCTCGCGCGCGCAACATGACTTCCGGTTTTTCGGATCGATGAAGCGGAGGTAGTACCAGCAGGATCCCGCCCATTGCGGCATCGTGTTCGTTTCCCTCCTCCCCTTCAGGCCTGTCGCCCTGTCGACGACGTTCACCCAATGCGTAGCAAGCGCCAGAGGCGACTCGGTAGTTCCGCTGGGCTGGAATTTCTTCAGATCAGGCAGCAGCAGCGGCAAGTCGGTCTCGTCCAGGGCCTTCATCGTGCCGTCCTCGAGGTGAACGATCGGGATCGGTTCGCCCCAATAGCGCTGGCGCGAGAAGAGCCAGTCACGGAGTTTGTATTGGACGGCAGCCCGACCCAGTCCCTTCCGCTCCAACCAAGCGTTGATCGCGCGCTTGGCCTCGGGAGTGGTGAGTCCGTTGAGGGAGACCTCTTCGTTGGCAGAGTTCATCCCGATCCCGTCGCCCACAAAGAGCTCGGGCGCATCGGGTCCCCCGTCGACGACCTTGATGATTGGAAGCTCGAACTTTTTCGCAAACTCCATATCACGCTCATCGTGGCCCGGGACTGCCATGATCGCGCCGGTCCCGTATCCCATCAGAACATAGTCCGCAATCCAAATCGGAATCTCTTGTTTCGTGGCGGGGTTAACCGCGTAAGCCCCGATGAAGACGCCTGTCTTGTCCTTCTCGATTCCACGCTCCAGGTCCGATTTCGTAGCAGCCTGAGCCCGGTATCCATCAGCGACGGTGCGCTTATCCGGGGCGGTGATCGTTTCAACCAGCGGATGCTCCGGCGACAACACCATGTAGGTGGCCCCAAAGAGGGTGTCCGCCCTTGTTGTAAAAACCCGAATTCTCTCGGTCCGGCCTTTGATCGGGAAATCGATCTCAGCCCCCTCGGACCGCCCGATCCAGTTCCGCTGCTGCTCCAGGGTCGAGCCCGGCCAGTCGAGCTCTTTTGCGTCCTCGAGCAGCCGCTCGGCGTAGGCCGTAATCCGCATCATCCACTGGCGCATGGGTCGGCGTTCGACGGTATAGCCTTTCTCCGTCCATTCGGCCACTTCCTCGTTTGCCAGCACCGTCCCCAACCCCTCGCACCAGTTCACAGGGATTTCCGCGACGTACGCCAGGCGAAACGCTGCGAGGAAATCGTGTCTCTCCTTCCGCCCCATCTTCCGCCATCCCTCAGCAGTGATGCGTTCCTCCAGGGGCAGATCAGAAGTCCCCTTTTCTTCGAGTTCTTTCTCCAGGGTCTCGATTGGCCGCGCTCGATTCGTCCTGGGATCAAACCACGAATTGTAGATCTTCAGAAAGATCCACTGCGTCCACCTGTAGTACTCCGGGTCGGTCGTGTTGATCTCCCTCGACCAATCGTAGCTCAAGCCGAGCATTTTGATCTGGCGCCGAAACGTTGAGACGTTTTCCTCCGTCGTGACGCGCGGATGAATGTTGGTTTGCATCGCATACCGCTCCGCCGGCAGGCCGAATGCATCCCATCCCATCGGGTGAAGGACGTTGAGTCCTTTCATTCGCTTGTAGCGGCACAGGATATCCGTCGCGGTGTACCCTTCAGGATGGCCGACGTGCAAACCGGCACCGGAGGGATACGGATACATATCAAGAACGTAGATCTTCTGCTTTCCGGACGTCTCCTCCGTCTTGAACGTCTGATGTTCATCCCAATACTTTTGCCACTTCTTCTCGATTTCGAGGAACTGATACTTCATCGGCACCGAAAGTCCTTTCCTGATCTCAGCCGAACAAACGTGCCGCCGTCGACGCGGTCTGTCAACAGTTATCGGGTGCGCGCCGCGGAATGGTGATGACCATTCCGCCAAGTCACGACACGGCACGAATTTAGCAAATAGACGCTCGAATATCAATGCGTGGCTGGGTTGCGCCAGAAGGACAGTGCAGTCGATCGCCCGGTGAAGGGGCAATTGGAGGTGGTGATTGTCGAATGAATTTTGCGAGCGGCACTCGAAGCACCCTCTCCCGCCTCCCCGTCAAGGG